>ODAK010000433.1_pt1 | contig 48239 bp, 50 predicted proteins | sample 1539591 | NCBI WGS metagenome assembly ODAK01 (sample SAMEA3539303, study PRJEB22396) | soil metagenome | biome: tundra; feature: field; material: soil | place: USA | collected 2010-05 | depth 0.15 m
GGTAGAGGGCGATCGCCGGGGCGAGCGCGCTGTTGGTCTCCAGATAGAGTCGCGGCGCGCCACAGGCCCTGGCTCGCTCGATGCAGGCGGCCATCAGGGCGCGGCCGTGACCCCTGCCCTTGTGCGGCTCGGCCACCGCCATCTTGGCCACCTCGAACCCGCCGTCGACAAGGGCCAGAAGGGCGCAGCAGCCGACCACCTCGTCGGCCTCGACCAGGAACAGTATCCGGCCGCCGCGGTCGATGATCCGGCCTTGCGGGTCGTCCAGCACCTCATGGTCCTTGGCCTCGAGCGCGAAATATTGCGTGATCCAGGCCTCGTTCAGCGCCTTGAAGGCGGCCGCGAGGTCGGGACGGTACTCGACGATCTGCATGGTCCCCATGCTAAAGCTTCCGCCGCCATGGCCAACCCCATCTACCAAGCCCTGCCGACCACCATCTTCGCGGTGATGAGCGGCCTTGCCCGCGAGCTGGGAGCGATCAATCTGGGCCAGGGTTTTCCCGACGAGCCAGGGCCGCGCGCCATCCGCGAGAAGGCGGCGCAAGAACTGCTGGACGGCGACAACCAGTACCCGCCCATGCCCGGCCTGCCTGAGCTGCGCCAGGCGGTGGCGGCCCACTACCGCCGCACCCAGGGGCTAGATCTGGACTGGGCCTCGGAGGTCACCGTCACCTCGGGCGCCACCGAGGCCCTGGCCTGCGCCTTTCTGGCCCTGCTCGAGGCCGGCGACGAGGCGGTGCTGTTCCAGCCGACCTACGATTCCTACCTGCCCATGGTTCGCCGCGCCGGCGGCGTCGGCAAGCTTGTGCGGCTGCAGCCACCGGCCTGGCGCTTCGATCGCGTCGCCCTGGAGGCGGTCTTTTCGGAACGCACCAAGATCGTGGTGCTGAACACCCCGCTCAATCCAGCCGCCAGCGTCTGCCCGGACGAAGACCTCGCCCTCCTGGCCGAGTTCTGCGTGCGCCATGACGCCGTCGCCGTCTGCGACGAGGTCTGGGAGCACGTCGTCTTCGATGGCCACGGTCACCGGCCGCTGATCAGCTATCCGGGCATGCGCGAGCGCACGGTAAAGATCGGCTCGGCCGGCAAGATGTTCGCCCTCACCGGCTGGAAGGTCGGTTTCCTGATGGCCGCGCCGCCCCTGACCCAGCTGCTATCCAAGGCTCACCAGTTCCTCACCTTCACCACCCCGCCCATGCTGCAGACGGCGGTGGCCTGGGGTCTCGCCAACAGCGACGACTGGTTCGCCGCCATGCCGCTCGATCTGGCCCGATCGCGCGACCGCCTGACCGAGGGCCTCCGCCGCGAAGGCTTCGCCGTCCTGGACAGCCAGGGCACCTATTTCCTCAATATCGACCTGGCGGGCTCCGGCGTCTTCGAGGACGACATGGCCTTTTGCCTGCGCGCGGTGAAGGAGGCCGGCGTCGCCGCTATCCCTGTCTCGGCCTTCTATGAGGCGGCGCCGGTCACCTCGATCGTGCGGCTTTGCTTCGCCAAGCGCGACGAGACGCTGGACGAGGGGGTGCGGCGGCTGGCCAAGGCGCGGGACCTGTCGCTGCGGGCTCACAATTCCGCTGGCCGATAGCGGCCCGGCTTGTGTTGTTGCAGACTGTCTTTCGTATCTGAGAAGGGGGGTGCGGTGGCCGGTGTTTTGAACGACGCGAAGCTTGAGGCCCTGCTGACGCGGCTGCAGGCGCAGAGCGAGGGCCAAGTCGAGGAAACCAACACCTATTTCCGCCGGCGAGCCGAGGCCGGCGAACTCAGTTGGGACGGGCTGGACGCCGAGTCCCACCGGTTCATGGCCGACAAGCTGGTGGCGCTCGAGCCGGCGAAGGCCGCGTTCTGCTACCTGCTTTGCCGAGCGCTGGGCGCGCGCCGAGTGGTGGAGGTGGGCACCTCATTCGGCGTCTCGACGCTCTACATGGCCAAGGCGTTGCGCGACAACGGCGGCGGTGTGGTGATCGGCACAGAGCACGAGCCTGAAAAGGCCAGATTGGCGCACGCCCACTTTGAGGAGGCTGGGCTCGCCGACCTCATCGAGCTTCGGGAAGGCGACCTCCGCGAGACCTTGAAGACGCTCGAAGGTCCCATCGACTTCGTGCTGGTCGACATCTGGGTCGAGATGGCGCGGCCCGCCCTCGAACTCGTGGCGCCGCACCTTCGCCCAGGCGCGGTCGTCTGCGCCGACAACACCATCAGCGCTTCGCGGTCCTATGCCGCCTATTTCGCCTTCGTGAACGACCCAGCCAATGGTCTCGTCACCCATACCCTGCCGTTCGAGGGCGGGTTCGAGATGACCGTGAAGGTCGGTTGAAAGGGAGAGACCCGATGTTGGCGCAGGAAAAGCTGGTCGCGTTCTTGGGGACGTCGAACGCAGATGCCGCGCGCGCCTTCTACGAGGGCGTGCTGGGCCTGACCTTCGTCGCCGACCACGAGTACTTGGTCATCTTCGACTCGGGCGCGGCGCGGCTGATGCTGCAGAAGACAGATGCGGTGACCCCGCCTCACGGCACGGCCCTGGGTTGGCACGTTAAGGATTTGGCCGCCTCGATGAGAGATCTCGTCAGCCGCGGGGTGGCCTTCGAGCGCTTCGACGGCATGGACCAGGACGAGATGGGCGTGTGGCGGCCCGAAGGACCGGCGACCGGCGTATGCTGGTTCAAGGACCCGGACGGAAATCTGCTCTCCCTGAGCCAGTCCGCTCCGGATTGAGCCGTTAGACCGTCGAGCCGCCGTCGACCACGATGGCCTGGCCGGTCATCCACGAGCCGGACTTGCCGGCCAGGAAGACCGCCGCGCCGGCGATGTCGTCGGGCTCGCCAAGGCGGCGCAGGGGGGTGCCGGACGACGAGCGGCGCTCGGCCTCGGGCGTGTCCCATAGCGCGCGCGCGAAGTCGGTCTTCACCAGTCCCGGCGCGATGCAGTTGACGCGTATATTGTCCGGTCCCAGCTCATGGGCGAGGTTGCGCGCCAGCTGGAAGTCAGCGGCCTTGGAGATGTTGTAGGCGCCGATCACGGCGTTGCCGCGCAGGCCGCCGATGGACGAGATGATGATGATCGCCCCGTCCTTGCGCGCCTTCATCTCCGGCGCGACCATTTGGATCAGCCAGTGGTTGGAGATGATGTTGTTGTCGAGGATCTTGCGGAAGGCGTCGTCGCTGATCCCGCTCATCGGCCCGTAATAGGGGTTGGAGGCGGCGTTGCAGACCAGGATGTCGACCTTGCCGAAGGCCTTCCGGGTCTCGTCGATCAGGCGCTGCAGGTCGTCCTTCGAGGAGATGCTGGCCGGGATGGCGATGGCCGCGCCCGCGTGCTTGGCGTTGATCGCGGCGGCGACCTCATCGCAGGGGCCGGCCTTGCGCGAGGAGATCACCACCTTGGCGCCGTGATCGGCCATGCGCTCGGCGATCGCCTTGCCGATGCCGCGCGAAGACCCGGTGATGACGGCCACCTTGCCGGAAAGATCGAACAACTCGGACATCCCGGCGCGGGTCTGGATTTCGGCATCGGCGGACATGGGCTGGCTCCCTAAAACGCTTGTTTGATTGGCGGCGGGCACCCTGCCCTTGAGGCAAACCCAAGGTCAAGCCGGAAGGGGTCGCGTTCTGAGGCGGCTTCGCGCTAGATCACGATGATTTTGGATTGAAAATCCAAAACCATAAACGTGATCGATTCTAACGGTTAGAGCGGGTTGCGGGCGGAAAACTGCTTCGCACTTTACCTCAACCCGCTCTAGACAGGGCCATGGCCGAGGGCGACGCCAAACCCGCATCAGCCGCCGCGACCGTCCGGTTCGGCGAAGGCTTCCTGCGCGACATCTGGTATTTCGCTGCCCTGGGCCACGACCTGAAGCCCGGCAAGCTGCAGCGCTACGAGATCCTGGGCGAACCCATCCTGCTGGGCCGCACCCGCGCCGGCGCCGCCTACGGGCTGCGCGACGTCTGTCCCCACCGCGCCGCGCCGCTGTCGGCTGGCAGGCTGGTCAAGGGCGAGGAAGGGGCCGAATTGGTGGAGTGCCCCTATCACGGCTGGCGCTGGCGCACCGACGGAGCCTGCGCCGCCATCCCGTCGCTGGTGGACGAACAGGAAATGGACATCGGCCGCATCCGTGTGCGCGCCTATCCGGTCGCCGAGAGCCAGGGTCTGGTCTTCGTCTGGATGGGCGCGAACGCCGCAAGCGAACCTGACCAGACGCCGCCGGTCTTCCCCGGCATGGTCGGGGGCCGGCCGAAGCTTGTCGACCGCATGGTGTTCGACGCCCATATCGACCACGCGGTGGTCGGGCTGATGGACCCCACCCACGGGCCTTACGTGCATCAGAACTGGTGGTGGCGCTCGACGGCCTCCCAGCACGACAAGGCCAAGGAATTCGAGCCGCGCGAGGCGGGCTTCGCCATGGCCCGGCATGCGCCGTCGAGCAATTCCTACGCCTATCGTATCCTGGGCGGCGCGCCGCAGACCGAGATCGTCTTTCGCCTGCCCGGCCTGCGCTGGGAGCATATCCAGGTCGGCCAGCGCCAGGTGCTGGCCCTGACCTGCCTGACCCCGGTCGACGAGACCCATACCCGCATCACCCAGATCATGTGGTCCGACCACCCGGCCTTCACCCTGCTCAAGCCCTTCATCGCCAGCGGGGCGCGCAAGTTCCTGCGCCAGGACGCCGCCATGGTGGATTTGCAGAACCAGGGCCTGGCCTATGACCCGACCCTGCTCTGGATCGACGACGCCGACGCCCAGGCCAAATGGTACCAGGCCCTGAAACGCGAATGGACCGCCAGCCGCGCCACGGGTCGGCCGTTTCAGAACCCGGTCACGGCCGCGGTGCTGAGGTGGCGGAGCTAGCCTGAACGGGCGGCGCGGGATCGGGCGGATTGTATTTCAGGACGAAGGCGACCGAGGCCTTGACCATGGCGATGCGGGTCGCCTCCTTCAGGAAGTGGTGGTCGGCGCCGTCCAGCGGGATGAACTCCACCGGCTTGCCCGCCCGCTTCAGGGCGTCGGCCATGCCGACGCTTTCGTCGAAGGGCAACACCGTATCGTCCTTGCCGTGGATCAGCAGGATCGGCGCGTCGGCGCGCCCGGCGAGGTTGACTGGCGAGATGCCGGCGAAATCACCGCCGAAGGTGGCCTTCGCGCCTATGAAGGATCGCCAGTATCGCATGGTGGCGCCCTCTGACCCGTTGGCGTCGCCCGCATAGCTGAGCATGGCCGCTAGGTCTGATGCGCCGGCGACGGAGACAGCGCAGCGATAGAGCCCGTTCTGCACCGTCACGCCGGCAAGCGCGGCGTAGCCGCCGTAGCTCCCGCCGACGATGCAGGCCCGCTTCGGATCCACGACGCCTTGCCGCGCCAGTTCGGCCAGGCCGTCGGAGACATCGGTCTGCATCTTTCGGCCCCACTGGCCGAAGCCGGCGTCGCGGAAGGCTTTCCCATAGTCCGACGAGCCGCGGAAATTCGGCTGGAACACCGCATAGCCTTGCGCCACGAAAGCCTGGGCCCACCAGTCGAAGACCGGGTAGTCGCGGTCTTCCGGCCCGCCGTGCGGCATGACGATCACCGGAAGCCCCTTGGCGGTCCGCCCAGGCGGCAGGCTGAGGACGCCGTGGAGATCCAGGCCATCGGCAGCTTTCCAGTTCACCATCTGAATCGGCCCGACGTCGCTCGGTTGAACGTCCGGATAGGCGTAGCCGAGCGGATTGGCCTTGTGGCCGGCGACATCGACCAGCCAGTAGGTCCCGGAATCCCCGGTCCCGCTCGTGAACACCATCAGCCGGTTGAAATCGGCGTCATAGGAGATCAGCCGCGCCGACAGCCCCTTGAATGCGCGCCGCACCGATTGCATGCGCGCGTTCCACGTCGTGTCCGACAGAGTGACCTCGGACGTGTCGCCTTCGTTGATCTGGCCGATCCAGAGGTTGGTCTTGCGATCGAATAGCGGCTCCCGGATTCCCGCGCCGTCATCGATCACCTCCGGCGCGGCGCCGGAGAGCGGCGCCTGTTCGTAATCATACTGCTCGCCGCCGGGCTGTTCGACGAGGACCTTGTCGGCGGTTCTGCCCCTAGCCAGAAGAATCTCTCCAAAGGGATTACGGCCTGAACTGATCGGATCGCCCGCCCCGTCGCCAGCCAGGACGGCCCAGTCGCCGGTTTTCTCGTGATAGAGCAGACGCGCGACGATCGCGCCGCCCGGATCGATCAACCAGCCCTGAGAGGCATCGACCCCGTGAGCCGCGATCGTGGTTACCCCACTGTCGAGATCGACGCTGTAGAGGTCCGGGTAACCATGGTCGAGGGCGTAACCGTTCAGCCCCTTTTTCAGGGTGACCCCGCCGAAACAGGCGTACCAGCGGCCGTTCACCTGGGCGCCACCGTCATAACCGAAGACCGCGTTCAGGATCGTCGGTTCGCTGCGAAAGATGGAAATCGCCTTTCCCGTCGTTACGTTGATGGCGATGATGGCGCTCATCTCTTGTCTGGTCGACACGAACACGAACCCAGGGCCGAGATCCGCCGTGTGGCTGACCTCGACCAGCAGGTGGTCGTCGCCCGCCCAGTAGACGCCAACCACCTTGGCCTTGCCGACGTCGCTGACGAACAGCGCCTGGTTGCCGTCGACCGCCGCGGCGACCAGCTTGCGCGCGTCGCCATCGACGGTGACATAGGCGTAGCGCGCCCCCGACGGCGAAAGACTGACATCCTCCATCGCCGGCAGCCGCGCATAGGCCTCGACCGGCGGCGCTGCACGGGCGGAGGTGGCCGCAAGGCCGGCGCAGACGAGTACAAACGCAACAACAAAGCGAAACATCGATACTTCCTAAGGCGCGGTGGAGGTGGCTGAGGGGCTCGGCGGCGGCGCAGGGTCCGGAGGATTGTATTTTTCCACGAACGCGACGGAGCGCGTGGCCATCGTCAGGCGGGTGTCCTCGTGCAGCAGCCAATGGTCGGCGTTCGGCAGGACGACCAGGTCGACCGGTTTGCCCGCCTGGCGCAGCGCCTTCTCCATCGCGCGGCTCTGGTCGATCGGCACTACCGTGTCGTCGTTGCCGTGGATGAGCAGGATCGGCGCGTCGGCGCCAGCGGCGAGCTTGACCGGCGAATAGGGGTTGAGTTCGTTCTGATACCCGAAGTTCACACCCATGAACGCCTTCCAGTAGCGTTCGGCGGAGTTATCGCCCTCGGTTCGACTGATCGTCTCGCTGATCATCGCAGCGGGATCCGACACCCCCGCGACGGAGACCGAGCAACGATAAAGGCCGTGCTGCACGGTCACGCCAGCCAGGGCCGCATAGCCGCCATAGCTGGCGCCGACGATACAGGCGCGTTTGGGATCGACAACGCCGCGACGGGCCAGTTCGGCGACGCCGTCCGAGATGTCCGTCTGCATCTTTCGGCCCCATTGGCCGAACCCGGCGTTGCGGAACTCCGTACCGTACCCGGACGAACCGCGGAAATTGGGTTGAAACACCGCATAGCCTCGCGAGGCGAAGGCCTGGGCCCACCAGTCGAACACCGGATAGTCCCGCGCCTCCGGCCCGCCATGCGGCATGACCACTAGCGGCAGGTTCTTGGCCGGACGGCCGGGCGGCAGGCTGAGCACCCCATGCAGGGCCGAGCCGTCCTCAGCCTTCCAATCAACCATCTGGATCGGCCCAACATCATCTGCCTCCACGTCCGGATAGGCATAGCCGAGCACCTGGGCCTTGCCGGTGGAGATGTTGACCAGCCAGTACGCGCCTGAATCGTCGCCCCCCGTCGTGAACACGATCATGGTCTGGAAATCTTCGCTCCAGGAGACCAGCTTGACCGTTTCGCCCGGGAAAGCCTTGCGCGCCCCGCGTACCTTGGCCTCGAGGACCGGCGCGAACATGGTCGCCTCCGGCACATCGGCGTCTTCCGCTTTCCCGATCCAAAGGCGGGTATTTCGATCGAAGAAGCGCTCGGCCGAGTCTTTTCCCTGCGGTACGTCTACGGCCGGTGCGCCTGCGAGGGACAGCTCCTGGAGCTGTGTCCCGCCGTCAGCCGTTGGCCGGTCGATCAGCACCGTGTCAGGCGTGCGTCCGCGTTCGAGGTCGACACCGCCGAACTCGCTGGTTCCCGAGGCCAGCACCTTGGCGCCGTACCCGCCCTCCAGGATCTGCCAACGGCCGCTATCCCGCGTATAGAGACTTCGCGCCAATACGGCGCCCGCCGGATCGACCACCCAGCCCTCAACATCGGGCGAGCCGGGAGCGGCGAGTTGGACATCACCGGTGTCGAGGTCAACCCGGTAAAGGTCGGCATAGCCGTGGTCGAGAAAGTGATCGCCCACCCCGGAACTATAGGTGATTCCGCCGAAGTAGCCGTACCAGTGGTCATTGATCTGAGCGACGCCGTACTGACCTTCGACCAGATGGGCGAGATCGCCGCGATTTCCAAAGACGACGAAATTCTTGTGGGTTCGCAGGTCAAGCACGATCACAACGGCGAGCTCGGCCTCTTCGGTGGTGAAGTGCGCGCCGATGTCGGTTGTGGTGCTGGCGGTGACCAGCAGGTGGTCTTCGCCTGCCCACTGGATGCCGATCACCTTGGTGATCCCGGTCGGCGCCATGACTTGAACGCCGTCCTGCTTGGTGGCGATCATCAGTTGGCGTGTGTCGCCATTCACCCCGACATAGGCCAGACCGTCGCCCGACGGCGACAGCGTCATGAGATCCACGGCTGGCAGCTTGCCATAGGTCTCTACCGGCGGCGCGGCGCGCACAGGAGCGGCCGCGAAAACAAGGCCGGCGAACAGCGCGGCCACCAAGCTACGAAACATGCGAAACTCCCCACCCGGAGCGCATCTTTCGGTTGTTGTGGGAAAGGTCAATACGCGCGTGAAGACCAACCGAGAATCGGCGCTATCGCGATGCGCATAGTGGCCGGCCTCTATCGCGGGCGCAGCCTGATCGCGCCGGCGGGACTGGCGACGCGGCCGACGGCGGATCGGGCGCGGCAGGCGGGGTTCAACGTGCTCGAACATGCCGCCTGGTCGCCGGGATTGCGGGGCGCGCGGGTCATCGACCTGTTCGCCGGATCGGGCGCGCTCGGGCTGGAAGCCCTGTCGCGCGGCGCGGATTTCTGTCTGTTCGTCGAGACCGACGCCGACGCGCGGGGCGCGATCCGCGACAATCTCGAGACCCTGGCGGCCGATGGCGCGCTGTTCGGTCGCAGCCGCATCCACAGGCGCGACGCCACCGACCTTGGCAAGAAGCCGGCCGGCGACGGCGCCCGTTTCGACCTGGCCTTTCTCGACCCGCCCTATGCCAGCGGGCTTGGCGAGCGCGCCCTGGCGTCGCTGGCCAAGGACGGCTGGCTCAAGGCCGGCGCGATCTGCGTCTTCGAACGCGGCGCGGACGAGCCCACCCCCACCGTCGCCGGCTTCGAGGCCCTCGACGATCGCCGCTACGGGGCGGCGCGCGTGCATGTGCTGAAGTACTCACCAGGCGCGGCTTGAGGTGCGGTTGTCGCCCTGGCTGCGCAGGCAGAGCGCCCCCTCACGCGTGATGCGATAGGGGCCGCCGTCGCGGCTGATGATCAGCCGGCGGCGTTTCAGCGCCTTGAAGACGTCGAGCGTGCAGTCCGGCAGGACCCAGCCGGTATGGGTGAGACATTCGGCGGCGACAGGGGTGCCCCTGTCGTCGCGTTCGAGCAGGATGCGTCCGCCCTGGGCGAGCGCGTGCAGCGTGCGTTGCTGCGATTTGGAGATGTTCACTCGAGAGAGTCCGAAAGGCATGGCCAAAGGCGCCTCGAGCGCGGTGGCGTTCGAGGCGAGCGAGTTTCCAGGCCTTGCTTACGGGCGTCGGGCGAAACCCCGGGCGCCGGTCACGAAGGCCTTAGGCCTTGCGGACAGCCTCTGACATCAAACCCCCAAAGGTGAAGCGTGGCCGCCGGGATACCGCCAAGCTCGGCCGCCGTCCAGGGCCGCTTCAGCCCAATCGGGCGCGGACCAGGTGGCCGCCCTTGCGGTCGGGCGAGCCGGCGGGAGCGCCGAAATAGAGGATGGAGACCTCGGTCGGGCCCAGGTCCTCGATCTCGCCGAACCCGAGCGCGCGCAGGCGCGGATGCAGGGTCTGGGGCGCGAAGAAGGTCAGCCACGGCTCGCCAAGGGCCGCGACGCGCGCCGCGCGGCGTCCGTGCGCCCCCTCGGCCCGGGCCGGCATGGACTGCGGCGGGTCGCTATAGGTGAACACCACCTCTGAGCCCTTCGCCAGGCCGGCGATGAAGCCGAGGGTGGCGAAGACCGCCTGTTCGGTCAGATAGGGCACGACGCCCAGCCAGGTGAAGATGGCCGGCGCGGCGGCGTCGAATCCGGCGGCCGCCAGGCCCTCCGCCAAGCTGACGCGCTCGAAATCGACCGGGGTGAAGGTCAGGGTGTCGGGCGCGGCGATGTTCGCCTCGGCCAGGCGCTGGCGCTTCCAGGCCTGCGTGGCCGGATGATCGACCTCGAAGACGCGTAAGGCCTCGTGCGGATTGCGATAGGCGAAGGTGTCGAGCCCGGCGCCCAGCACCACCAGCTGGCGCACGCCGCGTTTGGCGCTGGCGGCGACCGCGGTTTCGGCGAAGCGGGTGCGCGCGGCGATGAACAGCCGCATGCCGCGCTGGCCGGGGTTGGCGACCGCCTCGGCCTCTAGGGTCCGCGGACTTTCACCCAGGATGCGGACGGCCAGCGGATCGTGAAAGATTCGGCCCTGCTCGAGGAGCTGATGTACCGCGCGATGGGCGGCGGCGCGCTGGGCGGTTCGGCTGGGCTGACCAATCTGCATGGGCGCAGCTTAATCCGGCCGCGCACCGCCGAAAAGAACAAAGTAGAAACATCGGTATGATTCACAGTCGTCACCGCCGCCCGAACAGCCGCTCGATGTCGGCCAGCTTCAGCTCCACATAGGTGGGGCGGCCGTGATTGCACTGACCGGAATGCGGCGTCGCCTCCATCTGGCGTAAGAGGGCGTTCATTTCGGCGGCGCTCAGCCTGCGCCCCGCGCGCACCGAGCCATGGCAGGCCATGGTCGAGCAGACCGCCTGCAGCCGTTCGGCCAGGGCCAGCGGCGCACCGTTCTCGGCCAGGTCGTCGGCGATGTCGCGCACCAGGCCGGCGGCGTCGGTCTCGCCGAGCAGCGCCGGGGTCTCGCGCACCAGCACGGCGCCGGGGCCGAAGGGCTCGATAACCAGGCCCAGCCTGGCCAGGTCGTCGGCATAACGGCCGACGCGCTCGGCCTCGGCCGGGTCGAGTTCGACCACCTCGGGCATGAGCAGGGTCTGGCGCACCGCGCCGCCGGCCTCCAGCTCGGCCTTCATCTTCTCATAGACGAGGCGTTCGTGGGCGGCGTGCTGGTCGACGATGACGATGCCATCGGTGGTCTGGGCGACCACATAGGTCTCGTGCACCTGGGCCCGGGCCGCCCCGAGCGGATAGGTGGTCGGATCGATCACCTCGGCCGAGGGCGCTGAGTCATAGTCCAGTTCCGCCCGGCCGGACGGCTCGGACAGGCCCGCGAAGCTCGGCGGCGCGGTTTGCGGCGTCCAGCCACCGGCGCTCCAGGCCGAGAAGCCGCGCGAGGGCCCGCCGCCCGGACGAAACCCGCCCAGCGCCGCCGAGGCCACCGTGGTCGAGGCGCGGTGGCCGGCGCCGGCCAGGGCGTGACGCAGCGCCCCGATGATCAGGCCGCGCACCAGGGGCGGATCGCGGAAGCGCACCTCGGCCTTGGCCGGATGCACATTGATATCCACCAGTTCCGGCTCGAGATCGACATAGAGGGCGGCCGTCGGATGCCGGTCGCGGGCGAGAAAGTCCGCATAGGCCGCGCGCAGCGCCCCGGCGAGCAGCCGGTCGCGCACCGGCCGGCCGTTGACGAACAGGTACTGGTGCGCCGCATTGCCGCGTGAATAGGTGGGCAGGCCGGCATAGCCGGTGAGCGCCACGCCCTCGCGCACCTGGTCGAGCTGCAACGCATTGGCCTCGAAATCCGCGCCCAGCACCGCGGCCAGGCGCTTCAGGCGGCCCTCCGGCCCCTTTGTCTCGGGCGCCAGGCGCAGCGTGCGCCGGCCATCGATATCGAGGCTGAAGCCGACCGCCTCGTGCGCCATGGCCTGGCGCTTGACCTCCTCGGCGATGGCCATGGCCTCGGCCCGCTCGGACTTCATGAATTTCAGCCGGGCCGGGGTGGCGTAGAACAGGTCGCGCACCTCGACCCTGGCCCCATGGTCGCCGGCGAAGGCGGCTGGGCGCGCCTGTTGCAGCGAACCGGCAGCGGTGGAGAGCGAGAAGGCGTCGAGCGATCCGCGCGCGCGGGCGGTCAGGGTCAGCCGCGCCACCGAGCCGATCGACGGCAGGGCCTCGCCACGAAACCCCAGGGTGGCGATGCGCAGCAGATCGAAATTGCCCTCGGCGTCCAGGCTGAGCTTGGAGGTGGCGTGACGCTCCAGCGCCAGCGGCAGCTCGTCCGCCGTCAGGCCCTGGCCGTCGTCGGCGACCAGGATGCGGGAGAGTCCGCCGCCATCAGCCTGCACCTCGATGCGGCCAGCGCCCGCATCGACAGCGTTTTCGATCAACTCCTTGACCGCACTCGCCGGCCGTTCGACCACCTCGCCGGCGGCGATGCGGTTGACGGTCTCCGGCGGCAGGCGGCGGATGGGCATGGACGACAGTCTAACCGATTCCGCCCTTTCGTCTCAGGCCTCGGCCTTCTGGCTGATGAAGCGCACGGCCAAGGTTGCAACCGGACATGCGAGCCGCCACCTTGGGCCCATGTTCTTCCCGAACCAACGTACCGCGCGGGGCGCGCGTGGTTTCGCCCTCGTCGCAGCGCTGCTGGCTATCGCTCTTCCCGCCACGGCCGCGCCGACCTGGTGGCACATCACTTCGGGCCGCTCCGAGGTCTGGCTCATCGGCGCGCCCAACCTGACCTCGAAGAGCTTCGGCTGGGACAACCATGCCGTCGCAGAAAGGCTGAAGGGCGCCAGCGCCCTGATCATAGAGCCGCAGGTCAGGGGCAACCTGATCGGCCTCGCCGGCGACCTGTTCGGCGCCGCCCACGCCATGCGTTCGGACACGCCGCTTGAGCCGTCGCTGCCGCCGCCCCTACGCCAGCACTTCCAGGCGGTCCGCACCAGCATCGGCCAGGGCCCCGGCAAATACGCCGGCTGGAAGCCGTCCGCCGCCGGCGTGATTCTGACCAACGACTATCTGAAGGCCCAGAACCTTGAGACCGGCGACACGATCAAGGTGGTGCGCCGGATGGCGCATGGCGCCGGGGTGCACGAGTTGCCCTCGGGATCCTATGACGGGGCGCCGATCATCACCGCCGCCGAGCAGTTGAACAGCACAGGCCAACAGACCTGCCTCGCCGCATCGCTGCACGACATCGACCAGGCCCCGGCGCGCCTGCACATGGCCCAGGACTGGGCGCGCGGCGTCATGCATCCCAACCCGACCGATCCGGCCGATCAGGCCTGCTTCAACGCCATGCCGTCGCTGAAGAACCTCAACGACCGGCTGATCGGATCCGAGGCGCAGGCCGTTGTCGACGCCCTGAAACGTCCCGGCCGTTCCGTCGCGGTCTTCGACCTGGGCGCCACCGTCATGCCCGGCGGCGTGCTGGACCGCATCCGCGCTCACGGCGTCACCGTCTCGGCGCCGGTGCCCTAGACCTCTCCCAAAGTGAGAGCTTTTTACAGCCCAGGCAGCTTGATGTGGTTGCCGCTGGGGGCGGTGCGGGCGATGACGATCTGCCGGCCGCCGGTCAGCTTCTGGATACGCTGGGCCTCAGCGGCCGCATCGATGGGCGTGGCCTGCGCCGCGCCGGCCTGGTCGGCGGTCAGGGCCGCCGGCTGAGCCGACGGCTTGCCCTTGCGCCAGAACATCACCCAGTCGGCGAAACCCTTGTCCTTGTGCGAAATCGCGCCAAACTCGTCGTCGACCACATAGCGGATCATCGGATCGGCCTGGTCGGCGCCGGCCTTGGTGGCCAAGAGCTTCTCGCCCTCGGAGCGGCTTTCCGCCGCGCGCTGGCCGAGCAGGGCCGCGCGGGCCTGGCTTTCCGGCTGCAGCTCCTGCGGCCGGGGCTCGCCCGGCGACGGCGGTCGCAACGAATAGTCCGGCGGCACCACCAGCGGCGCCTTCGACACAACGCGGAACTCGTCCGGAACCACCTTGACCAAGCCGAGCGCTTGGCGCGTGCTCTCGCAGCCGCCGAGGGCCGTGCCCGCAACCAGCAGCGCAACCAGCGCTACGCGATTGAAACCCATCAAACTCATGCTCCTTCCGAGCGCCCCGGCGTCTCGATAGCGCATTCCGGCTACGGGCGCCAACGGGCTAGGTCGTCGCGGGCCTGGCCGTCAGCAGGCTGTCGAGCACCAGCAAGGCCACGCCTAGGCTGATCGCGCTGTCGGCGACGTTGAACACCCAGGGAAAGTGCAGGCCGGAAAAGTCCAGAAAGTCGAAGACCTGACCCCAGCGCACCCGGTCGATAATGTTGTTGCCGATGGCGCCGCCCATGATGAGACCGATCGCCGCGCCGCTCAAAACCCGATCGATGCGGCGCACCCAGAGCCCAAGGGCGACCACGACGCAGGCGGCGAATCCGACCAGCAACCACCGGCCAAGGTCGCCGTGGGAGTGGAAGATCCCGAAGGCGACGCCGGGATTCCAGCCGCTGTTCAGCTGAAAAAAGGGCAGGATGCGCACGGGCGCGCGATCGATCAGGTCGAACGGGCCGAGCAGCCAGGCCTTGACCGACTGGTCCAGCAGCACAACCAGGGCCGCCAGAAAAAACGCCAGCCAGCCGTTGCGGTTGACCTGCGGTTGGCGCGCGCTAGCGGCCATGCTGGGCGTCCCACCAGGCCACGGCGTCGGCGTCGCGCAGCGAAAGGTCGGGATAGCGGGGATCGCCGCCGACCTCGGGCAGCACACGCCAGGAGCGGGCGCATTTGCGGCCCTCGGCGCGCAGGGGCTCGACGGCCACCCCCGCCCCGTCGTCGAGGCGGAAGGCCCCGGCCGGTCCATCGCCCGCCATCAGGCTGGCCTGGCTGGTGCGGAAGACCTCGGCGGCGTCCAGCCCATCGAAGGCCGCCATCAGGCCCGGATCGGCGATCCAGACCCGCGGCGCGGCTTCCAGGGCGGCGCCGATGCGCTTGTCGCGCCGCTCGATCTCCAGCGCGCCGGTGACCACGCGGGTCACGGCCTGCACCCGCTCCCAGCGCGCGGCCTCGACCGCGTTGCGCCAGGCGGCCGGCGTCTCGGGGATCCCTCGCAAGGCGTTGGAGCCGGCATGCGGAAAGCGCGTCTCCCAGGCCTCCTCCATGGTGAAGGCGGCGAGCGGCGCCAGCCAGGCGGTCAGTCGCTCGAACACCAGGTCCAGCACCGTGCGGCAGGCGCGCCGGCGCAAGCTATCCGGCCGGTCGCAATAGAGGACGTCCTTGCAGATGTCGAAATAGAGCGCCGAAAGGTCGTTGGAGCAGAAGTCGGCCAGCGGCCGCCAGACGTCCTGGAACCGGTAGGCTTGGTAAGCCGCACGCACCTCGCCATCCAGCGCCCAGAGCCGGTGCAGGACAAAGCGCTCCAGGGGCGGCATGTCGGCCAATTCGACCCGCTCGGCCTCGCTGAACCCTTCGAGCGCGCCCAGCAGGTAGCGGACGGTGTTCCTGAGCTTGCGATAGCCGTCGATCGTGCTCTGCAGGATGGCCGGACCGATCCGCGTGTCCTCGGAATAGTCGATCATCGCTACCCACAAGCGCAGGATCTCGGCCCCGCTCTGTCGGATGACGTCCGCCGGGTCCACGGCGTTGCCGAGCGACTTCGACATCTTCTCGCCGGTCTCGGTGACCGTGAACCCGTGGGTCAGGACCGACTCGTACGGCGCGCGTCCGCGCGTGCCGCAAGCTTCCAGAAGGCTCGACTGAAACCAGCCGCGGTGCTGGTCGGAGCCTTCCAGATAGAGATCTGCGGGCCAGCGGGTATCGGGGCCCCGCCGTGGGGAACCATCCTCCCAATGCGAAGCGTTCTGGGCCGCGCGGCTCTCCAGCACGAAGGCGTGGGTCGAGCCGGAATCGAACCAGACGTCGAGAATATCCTCGACCTTTTCGTAGCGGTCGGGATCGTGGTCGCCGAGGAAGTCGCCGGCCGGCCGCGTGAACCAGGCGTCGGCGCCCTCGGCGGCGATGAGGTCGACGATCCGGGCATTGACGTCGGCGTCTTGCAGCGGCTGGCCGGTGATCTTGTCGACGAACATGGCCAGCGGCGAACCCCAGGCGCGCTGGCGGCTGATCAGCCAGTCGGGCCGCGTCTCGACCATTGAGCGGATGCGGTTTCGCCCTGCCTCCGGATAAAAGGCCGTGGCCTCGATCGCCTCCAGCGCCGTCTCGCGCAGGGTGCGCCCGCCATGAAGATTGTCGTTCAGCGGCTCGTCCATGCGGATGAACCATTGCGGGGTGTTGCGGAAGATCACCGGCGCCCTGGAGCGCCAGGAGTGTGGATAGGAATGCTCCAGCCGACCGCGGGCGAGCAGATTGCCCGCCTCGATCAGCTTTTCGATCACCGCATTGTTGGCCGGCCCGAACTTACCGGCCTTCTTGCCCTCGGTTTCGAGCACCTTCAGCCCGCCGAACAGGGGGACGTCCGGGTAGTAGGCGCCGTCCGCGTCGACGGTTTCGGGGATCTCGCGGTGGCCGTGCGCCAGCCAGACCGCATAGTCGTCGGCGCCGTGGCCTGGCGCGGTGTGGATGAAGGCGGTTCCAACGTCCTCGGTGACGTAGTCGCTGGCCAGCAGCGGCACCGCATAGTCGTAGCCGTCGGCCAGGGCCGCCAGTGGGTGGGCGCAGACCATGCCGAGCGGATTGACCGTCTGCAGCCGCGTCCAGCTCGCCACCTGGGCGACCGCGCGCACCTCCTCGGCCAGCGCCTCGGCGACGATCAGCCGGTCGCCCGGCTTGGCCCAGGGCTCGAACGCCAGGTCGGCGTTGATCGCGTCGACCTCATAGACGGCATAGGCGATGTCCGGGCTGTATTGGATGGCGCGGTTGGCGGGGATGGTCCAGGGCGTCGTGGTCCAGATCACCACAGAGGCGCCCAGCGCCGCGTCCGTGCCTTCGAGCACCGGAAACTTCACCCAGACCGTCGGGCTCACATGGTCGTGGTACTCGATCTCGGCATCGGCCAGCGCCGTGCGCTCCACCGGGCTCCACATCACCGGCTTGGAGCCGCGATAGAGCTGGTCTGACATCAGGAACTTGTGGAACTCGGCGACGATGGCCGCCTCGCTCGAATAGTCCATCGTCGAATAACGTCGCTCCCAGTCGCCCAGCACGCCGAGGCGCTTGAAGCCCTCCATCTGGACGCCGATCCAGCGGTCGGCCTCTTCGCGGCAGCGCGCGCGGAATTCGGCCCTGGAGACATCGTCCTTGCGCCGGCCCTTGGCGCGAAGGTCTTCCTCGACCTTCCACTCGATGGGCAGGCCGTGACAGTCCCAGCCCGGGAGGTAGTCGACATCGTAGCCGAGCAGGAAGCGCGAGCGGACGACGAAATCCTTCAAGGTCTTCTGCAGCGAGTGGCCGATATGGATGGCGCCATTGGCGTAGGGCGGCCCGTCGTGCAGCACATAGAGCGGCGCGCCCGCTGCCTGGCGGGTCTTGCGCAGGGTCTTGTAGAGGTCCTGCTCGGCCCATTGCTCCAGGATCTCCGGCTCCTTTTTCGGCAGGCCGGCGCGCATGGGGAACGGGGTCTCGGGCAGAAAGACGGTCTCGCGATAGTCGCGGCCGGTGGTCGTGTCGGGTCTGGCGTCGCCAGGGGAATCGGGGGGGGCCATGATCGGCTCCAGCATGGGTTCGAACAAATGCGCGGACAACCCGGCGCGCGCCGCCGTGATCGGCGGCTTCACGCCGGGCGGTTAATTCGAAACCCGAAAGGAACCCTGCTCATGCCCGGCGCTGTACCAGAGCCGGGCCGTGGGCGCGAGCCTTTCGAAGGTCGGGCGAGATTGTACGGCATCGTAGAATTTCTTGCTTGCCGTTGCGGCGCCCTCGCCGCATCAATTCGCCCAAGAACGCCGCACCCAAGCGGCGACGATCATGATGGGAGAGGACGACATGGCGAGCATCGCAGCCCTGGACGAGAAGACCGGCCGCAAATTCTATCTCGACGACCCGGACGACCTGAAGCCGGGCGAGAAACTCACCTTCATCCTCAACCTGCACGGTGGCGGCTCGGTCGGCGCCTGGCAGCGGGCCTATTTCCCGGCCGTCGACTACAAGGATAAGTACCGGCTGGTCATCGCCACGCCCTCGGCCGCCACCAAGGAGCCCGCCCGGCGCTGGGTCGGCGAAGCCGATGACGAGCACCTGCACAACATCGTCGACTACGTCTTCGACAAGTACGGGCCGGAAAACATCAAGAGCTTCTGGCTGGCCGGCCACTCCCAGGGCGGCATGACCTCAAACCGCCTGCTGCGCGACGATCCCTTCTTCCAGGACCGGGTCGACGGCTGGCTGAGTCTCTCCGGCGGCCGCATGGGCCCGGCCGAACGGGCGCCCGGCTTCGGTCCGCCCCTGCCGCCCGGCCAGACCATGAACATGCCTCGCCCGGCGCCCGGCGGGCCGCCGACCTGCGATTTCTCCTTCATCTACACCACCGGCGAGCATGAGATCGTCGCCTTGCCGCAGAGCTCGCCCTGGGCGGAGAAGTATGGCGCGGGGCCGCGCGAGCGGCGGCCCGACATCGTCGACACCGAAGCCGGCCAGATCTACGACACCGGCCGCCAGGAGTTCTCCACCAAGGGCTGGGGCCTGCTGCCGAGGCCGGGGACGGCAGAGGTCTATGTCTATCCGAACGGCAAGGATGGCCGCGTGGTCGCCGACGTCGTGCGTCTGGACAAGGGCCACACTGAAGGCCTGGAGCCGAGGGTCACCGAGGAGCTGATCAAGCTGATGGTCTCCGCCTCGGGCGGCAAGGCGCGCACGGCGACCAAGGCCAGCGCCCAGGCGGAGTGAGCGCCTAAACCTCGTAGAGGTCGTAGAAGAGTTCGATCGGCGCAGCGACGCGGAGCGCCGGCAGCGGAAACGAACGCCACGGCGCCGCGATGTCCACGGTCTCGATTTTGCGCAGGAAGGCGGCGCGCAGATCCGGCTTCACCGCCTCGCGATGGTCGAGGAACTGGTCCCAGCTCGAGGTTCCGCGCAGCCGCACGCGCTCGGGCGGCGATCTGGACTCACCGTAGGCCGCCGGGAACAGCCGGCGATAGGCGTCCAGATTGTATAGCCACGACCCACCCTGGACGGTCCTAGCCGCCGGCCATGTCTTGCGGACAAAGGCGAACATGGCCTTCAGCTCGGCCAGCCGGCGGGGCATCTTGGCGCAGCTGAGCGGACCAATCCCGTCGGCGCTGTCGCGATTGCTGAAGTGAATTCGCACGACACCGTCGGCGTCCGGCGGATCGCAGCTGAAACAGCTGAAGGCGCGCCGATCCGGCGGTGGGACATCGTCCGGCGCGGTCACATAGAAGGTCTTGGTCCAGTCGAGCCTCTGCTCGGTCGAAGCAAGCGCTTCCAGCGCGGCCACATAGGTCAGCCATTCCGGCGGCAGCGGCCCGAGTTCCACATCGCCCAGCCCAAAGCGCCTTTGCAGATTGGTGTTGTAGGCGAGGGACTCGGCCAGCGGGATCGCGGCGCGCGCGGCCATATGCTCGGCGAAACGCAGTTGCAGCGCGAAATAGTCGCCGAGCCGCTCGGCCCGCGCGCGACGTTCTGAATCCCGGTTCAGCGCCGCCGCCGGATGCGAATGGGAATGGGTTGCAGTCGCGGCCGGAAGCCCAACTCCCAAACCAGACCCCGGAACAGTACCGCCAGGTCGAGGTCCCAGTTGACAACGCGCCGATCCAGAGCCGATACCCCGCGCGCCCTCGCGTGGCCATGCGGGGCGCGTGTCGACGGAGCGGCGGCGGCCATACGGCCGATCGAGCCCAGGAATTCGATCAAGGCCCGCATCAGCACCTTTTGCCGGCTCGCCAGCTCTGGGGTCTCGTCGCTGACCACGCGCTCGGCGGTGGCCAGCAGGATGGCGTGCTTGTCAGGAAAGTACTGGTAGAGGGTGCCGATGCTCACCCCGGCCCGCTCGGCGACGCTTGTGGTGCTGAACCCGGCCGGGCCGTCGCGCTCAAGAACCTGAGCCGCGGCCTCGACAATGGCGTCCCAGGTGGCGCGCGACCGCGCCTGACGCGGCCTACGGCGTTGAAAGGTCTCACGATCCAGCGCCATCGGCCGCGACTCCCAAAAGCGAATGCCCGAACCCAACCTAATCGGCCAGTCTCGGGCGTCAATGAAGCGGGAGATGCAGAGGCCCATGACCGAAGACCAGGCCCGGCGCGAGGCCGGCGCGGCGATCTTCGCCGAGGACGACGTGGCGCGCTGCTACTACGCGCGGCCGGCCTATGCGCCGGCGCTGTACGATTTCCTGCTGGCGCGGGTGGAGGGGCGCGGGCGGGCCCTGGACCTGGGCTGCGGACCGGGCAAGGTCGCCATGGTCTTGGCCGGCCATTTCGACGAGGTGGTGGCCCTCGATCCCTCGGCGTCGATGATCGCCGCGGGCAAGGCGTCCGAGGCCGGGCGACGCCGCAACATCGTCTGGGTCAACGAACGGGCGGAAGCCTACGAGGACGACGCGGGCTTCGATCTGGTCACGGCGGGAACCTCGATCCACTGGCCCGATCCGGCCGTGCTGTTTCCGAAACTGGCCGGTTGGACCACGATCCTGGCTGTGCTCACCGACGCCCCGCTCTTTCCCGCGCCGGCCCCGCCCTGCGGCCAGGCCGCCTGGATCGATTTCCTGACCCACTGGCTGGCGCGCATGGGACGGCCCGCGCCGGTCGGACGGCCAGAGGGCGCCACAGGCGAGGAGGGGCCCCACCAAGCCTGGATGGATATCGCCGGCCGCGAGTTGTTCCGCCACATCGAGCGCCAGAGCGTCGAGGATTTCATCACGAGCCAGCACTCGCGCGTCTCCTGGAGCCGCGCCTCGATGGGCCAGGTCCTGGCTGACGATTTCGACCGGGCGCTCGACGACCTCATGCGGCCGTTTGCGACGAACGGGCGGCTCGATCTGGAGATCGCATCGGAACTGACCTGGGGTGCGCCGCGCACGACGGCCCGGCCATGAGTCCGGCGTGGCGCACTGCTGCGAGACTGTCACCAACCGAGCCTAATGAAGCCTCAAACCGGTTGTACTGACGCCCGCTGTTGGTGTTGCGTAAGGAGTATGTCGCATGGTCCAGGCGATTACGGTGGCGCCTAGCGCCGATGGATGGACAGTGAAATCCGAAGCCTTCGACAGCGAGATGTTCTTCCGCTCGGGCGCCGCGGCCGAGGCCGCCGCCTGCAGCCTTGGAACCCGCATCGCCCAGGTCGGCGCGGCGGTCGAGATCCAGATCTTCCTGCGCGATGGGGCGCTGGGCGGTCGCTATGTCTGCACGCCCCATAGCGGCAACTATACCCGATCGTAGAAAATTCAGCTTGCCGTCCCGGCCTGCCCGCCGCATCAATTTCCGCCAGGAATGACGGGAGGACGCCATGGCGAGCATCGCCGCGCTGGATGAAGAGACCGGCCGCAAATTCTATCTCGACGACCCGGACGACCTGAAGCCGGGCGAAAAGGTCGTCTTCCTGTTGAATATCCACGGCGGCGGTTCGGTCGGCGCCTGGCAGCGGGCCTATTTCCCGGCCAACGACTACAAGGAAAAATACCGCCTGGTGGTCGCCACGCCTTCGGCCGCCACCAAGGAGCCCATGCGCCGCTGGGTGGGCGAGGCCGACGACGAGCACCTGCGCAACATCGTCGACATGGTCTCCGAAAAATATGGCCGCGAGAACATCAAGAGCTTCTGGCTGGTCGGCCACAGCCAGGGCGGCATGACCTCCAACCGCATCCTGGAGCAGGATTTCTTCAAGGACCGGGTCGACGGCTGGCTCAGCCTTTCCGGCGGCCGGATCGGGCCGATCGAGCTGCCCGCCTCCTTTTTCTCGCCCACCCGCGGCCCGATGCCGGCCATGCCCGCCGATGGACCCCGGCCCGGCAAGGCCGTGGCGCCCACGGGCGACCTCTCCTTCATCTTCGCCACCGGCGAGCATGAGATGGTCGCCCTGCCCGAGACCTCGCCCTGGGCGGAGAAATACGCCGCCGGCCCGCGCCAGCGCCTGGCCGACGTGGTCGACGACCAGCCGGGCCAGATTCACGACACCACGCGCGAGGGCAAATCGACTCCCGCCTGGGGTCTCGCCGCCCGGCCGGGAACCGCACAGGTCTACATCTATCCGAACGCCCGCGATGGCCGCCTGATCGCCGACGTGGTGCGCCTCGACAAGGGTCACACCGAGGGTCTGGAGCCGAACATCACCGAGACCCTCATTCGCATGATGGTCGAGGCGCCCGGCGGAAAGGCGCGCGAGGGCGCCTGACGCTTGCGCCTAATGCGTCGTCGGATCCGGCAAACCCAGGATGCGTTTGGAGATGATATTCCACTGCACCTCCTGGGAGCCGCCGGCGATGCCGCCGGCCTTGGAGGAGAGCACAAGGCGGGTCGCGGCCAGCTCCTCGGGCGTGAAGGCGTCCTCCTCCCAGCCCAGGCCCTGGTGGCCCATGATCTCCATGGTCAGCTCCGCGCCGTCGCGACGCAAGAAGGAGCCGACATTCTTGATGATCGAGGTCGCGGCGCTGGGCCCGCGGTTGCCGCCGCGTCCCTCGGCGGTGGTGCGCGCCAGGGTCTGCTGGAAGGCCTTCTGCTCCATTTCGAACAGGATGATGCGTTGGCGCAGGTCGCGGTCGGCGATGCGGCCGGTCTCATCGAGGCCGACATAGGCCTTGGCGAGCTCGGGCAGGCCGGGCCCCGAACCGCCGCGCGCATTGCCGGAGCCGATGCCGTTGCGTTCGTGCTGCAAGAGCCGCTTGGCGATAGTCCAGCCGCCGTTCAGCGGCCCGACCAGGTTCTCTTTCGGCACCTTTACGTCGGTGAAGAAGGTCTCGCAGAAGGGCGAGGCGCCTGAAATCAGCTTGATCGGCCGCGTCTCGACGCCAGGGGTGCGCATGTCGATCAACAGGAAGCTGATCCCCTCATGCTTCTTGGTCGGGTCGGTGCGCACCAGGCAGAAGCACCAGTCGGCGAGGTTGGCGCCCGAGGTCCAGATCTTCTGGCCGTTGACCAGATAGTGGTCGCCCTTGTCCTCGGCCTTGGTCTGCAGGCCGGCCAGGTCGGAGCCGGCGCCCGGTTCCGAAAACCCCTGGCACCAGCGCAGGTCCGCATGGCTGATCGGGATCAGGTGGCGCTTCTTCTGCTCCTCGGTGCCGTATTCCAGCAGGGTCGGCCCGAACATCATCACGCCCATGCCGCCGATGGGGTTGAAGGCGCCGATGGCCGCCATCTCCTCGCCCAGCACCCGCGCCTCGGCCGCCGTCAGCCCGCCGCCGCCGTAGGCTTTCGGCCAGGTCGGCACGCCCCAGCCCTTTTCGCCCATGCGCTGGCGCCAGACCTCGTCATCCTCGGTGAGCTCGCGCATGGTCCCGCCGGGGCCCATGACGCCCTGATGCGCCAGGCTGCGCGGGAAGTTGTCGTTCAGCCAGGCGCGGGCCTCGGCGCGGAAGGCTTCCGTTTCGGTCTCGGCTCCGAAGTCGGCCATGGGCGTTTTCTCCTCCTCGCCGGCGGCCGGCCGTTCCGCGGACGCTCGATGCTTCGCGCCCCGCCGGCCATCGTCCCGCTCGGTCCTCGAAGGCTAGGACCCTGGCCGCCGCCGCGTCAACGGCGTTGCACGGCGGCCTTGACGGATGCGCGCTGCGGGTGAACCTCACCGATGAGGAAACGAAAACGGGCCGCGCCTGAACGATCGGCCCATCACGGAGCAAGCCCATGACCGACGCCGCGATCGAACTCGAAGGCGAATTCCGCGCGCCCCGCAATCTCTTTCAGCACGTCGAAGGGACAACGAAAGGCGCCGGGTCAATCCACAATGACGCCGTGGCGTCCAAACTGGGCTTCAAGGGCGGCACGGTGCCGGGCTCGGTGCACATGAACCAGTTCGTGCCGCTGATCCTGAACATCTATGGCGACGCCTGGCTTGAGCGCGGCACGCTCTCGGCCTTCTTCACCCAGGCGACGGTGGACAATGAGCGCGTGCGGGCCACCGCCGAGCGCGGCGACGAGCGCGTCCGCCTGCGCATGTACAACGAGCCGGGCGACCAGGTCTGCGAGGCCACGGCCAGCCTTGTCGTCCCGGACGCCGGCGCCGAACTCGTGCGCCGCATGGCCTCGCAGGACCCGGCCGCAGAAGGCCGCCTGCGCATCCTGGCCGATCTGAAGGTGGGCGACGAGCAGCGCGACATCCCGCTCAGGCTGGACCGCGAGATGCTGCTGCGCACGCTGGAGACCATCACCGAGGACATCCCCGCCTATCGCGACAAGAACGTCCTGCCGCCGGGCTTGGTCATCCACCTGGCGCATGGCGTGCGCTCGGTGGTGCTCGGCCAGCAGAAACAGGCGGTCGGCCTGTTCGGCGCGCTGGAGATCCGCTGCCTCAAGGGGCCGTTCCGCGCCGATGTGGACTATGTGGCGCGCACCGAGATCCTGAAGCTCAGCGAGAGCCCGCGCACGGAAAACGTCTGGTACGACGTCACCATCGCCGATGCGAAATCCAAGGAAGACGTTGGTGTCGTGCGCTTTCTGATCCGCCTGATGAAGGGCTCCTCGCCGCTCTGGGCCGAAGAGATGAAGGCCAAATAGACACCTCTCCCAAAGGGAGAGCGGTCTTGCCCCGCGCTCAAGCTTCACCGATAAACCTACCCGGACGGTTCCTCCGCGCGAGCGGAGGCCAAGAGGGAATGCGGTGAGGGGGTCGTCCCCGAATCCGCGCTGTGCCCGCAACTGTGAGCGGCGAGGGCCGCGTCCATATCGCGTCATCTAAGGCGCGACGCCACTGAGGCTCATCAGCTTCGGGAAGGCGAGGATGCGAACCCGACGACCCGCGAAGTCAGGAGACCTGCCGTCCAAGTCGCTCGTCCGGGGGTCCGGGTCCAGACCCCAGGCGCGGGAAGGCGTGCGCGCCTTCCGTCGCAGCGGCATCGACCGCCGCTGCGCCAAGCGAATCCCCGCTTTCGGCGTGACACGGTCCTGATGAAGGGACGCAAACGCGCCATGACTTGCGCAAGATGGACTTACCTAGCCTACCCCGCCTCCGCCGCGGCGCTGCTGCTGGCGACGGCCGCCAACGCCCAGGACGCAGCCCCGCCGGCCGCCCCTGGCCCCAACGTGATCGTCACCGCTACGCGGGTGCCGGCGACGCTGGCCACGACGCCGGACGTCTTCATCATCACCGACGCCGACATCCAGGCGCGCCAGGCGACCTTCGCCGCCGATGTCCTGTCGACGGCGCCGGGGGTTGTGGTGACGCAGTCCGGCGCCTTTGGCGGCCTGACCGGAGTTTCGATCCGCGGTGCGCCCACCGACAAGACCCTGGTGCTGATCGACGGGGTTCCGGTCAATGACGCCTCGCAGCCATCCGGCGGCTACGACTTCGGCGGGTTCGACATGGGCGACATATCCCGCGTCGAGATTCTCACCGGGCCGCAAGGCGCGTTGTGGGGATCGGACGCCATCGGTGGCGTCGTCGCCTTCACCACCAAGGAGCCGAATGGACTGGAGGCCCGTATCGAGGGCGGCTCGTTCGACACCTGGCGCGCCTCGGCCTCGGCGGGGAAGAGCACCGCGCGCTGGGCGCTGGGCGCGAGTATTTCGAGCTTCGACACCCAAGGGATTTCCGCCGCCGACGTGCGCGACAACTATGCGGCGGTCGGCCTGCCCGGCTTCCACAACAGCGAAAAGGACGGCGACCATGAGATCACCGCCGATATCCGTGGCCGGTTCGAACTCAATGATCAGGTCGGCTTCGACGCCCAGGTGCGTTACAATCGATCCGTCACCCAGATCGACGGCTTTCCGCCGCCCGACTTCATCTTCATGGACACCAATGATGTCTCGGTGAGCGAAAGCGTCGAGACCTTCGGCCGCGCCCGTATCGCCGGGCCCTGGGGCCTGAAGAACGAGATCAGCGTCAGCGACTATCAGATCGAGCGCGGCGGCCACGGCCAGTCCGGGATCAACGGCTCCATCGCCAACCGTCAGGTCTATCGCTGGACCGTGGCCAGGGGGACGCCCGACGATCTGATCTCCTTCGTCGCCGGGGCCGAGCGGGAAAACACATCCGCCAGCGTCTCGACCGGCGAACGGTTCGACCTCGACGCCACCTCGGGGTTCGCGGTGGCGCAGCTGCATCCGGTGAAGCCGCTCACCGCCATCTTCAGCATCCGCTACGACGCGCCGGATACGTTCAAGGCCCAAACCACGTTCCGCGCCGGCGCGACCTACGACCTGGGCTGGGGGTTCAGCGTCCAGGGCTCGTTCAACCAAGGCTTCAAAACCCCGACGATCAGCGAGACGGTCTGCGACTTCTGCTTCAGCCCGCGCGTGCCCCTGCAGCCCGAGCATGCCCAGGGCTATGACGGCGGCCTGGCCTGGACGTCCACCGACAGCCGCGTCTCGCTGAAGGCCACGGCCTATCATCTGGACATAACCAACCAGATCGAGTTCGCCTCGAGCGGCCACTACATCAATATCGCCCGCACCCGCACCCAAGGGGTGGAGGCCCAGGCTGATGTCGTTCTGGGCGCCGGGTTCCGCGTCCAGGCGTCCTACGGCTATGTCGATTCCATCGATGCGACGACCGGCGTGCGGCTGTTGCGCGTGCCGCTCAACACTGGCTCGGCCAGCCTGTTGTGGACCCGCGGCAAGTTCGACGCGGCCTTCACAGTGCGCGGCGAGGACAACGACCACGATCTGGGGCTGGATAGTTCGGACACGATCCGGCCGGGCTTCGTGGTCGTCGACCTGGCCGGCGGCTATGGGCTGAACGACCACATCCGCCTGACCGCGCGCATCGAGAATCTCGCCGACGCCCACTACCAGCAGGTGTTCGGCTTCGGCGAGCCCGGGCGCGCCTTCTATCTCGGCGTCAGGCTGAAGGATTAGCTCCGCTACACTCCTCTCCGTGGGGAGAAGGACTAGGCGGCGACCCAGCGGTCGGGGTCGAGGGCGGCGGGGTCGTCCAGGGCCATGTCGTCCCAGTCGAGATCGGGCGGCGGGCTGAGCGCCGCGGCGATGATCGCCTGCAGTTCCGCGGCGCTGGTGACGCTGACCAGGACCGAGGTGGCCTCGGGACGCGAAAGCGCGAAGCCCAGCGCCGCCTGCAGAGGATCGGAGCGACCTTCGGCGATCATCCGGCGCACACGCGAAAGCCGCGAGGCCGCGCCTTTCAGCGGGCCCGGCACCCGGTCGGGCGGCAGGAACAGAATGCCTTGCAGAAAGATCGAGCGCAGCTGCACCTCGACCCCCCAATCGGCCAGGGTGGCGAGCGTGCCGTCGACCAGGAGGCGCTGGTCGAGCAGGCTGGCGGGCGCCTGGATGATGTCCGGCTTGAAGCGCTTGACCACGCCAAGCGGATCGTCGGAGGCGAAGACCGAGACGCCGACATATTCGAACAGGCCCTCGTCGCGCAGCTTTAAGAGCCGGGCCCACATTTCCGGCCCGTGCGGCCCGAAGAGATCGCCGGCGGCCTGGACGATGATGGCGTCGGCGCGCTCGAGCTTCAGCCGGCGCAGGCTGGCCCTGGCCTCGGCCTCGATATGGTCGGGACCCCGGTCGGCGCGGCCGGTCTTCAGCACGACGCGAAAGCGGCAGGGCCTTGGCAACTGCTCGCCGACCACGTCCTCGGCATAGGTCGCGCCGTTCGAGGTGTCGAACACGGTTAAGCCGGAACGGGCGGCAAGGTTAAGAATCTCGCCGATTTCCGCCTCGGGCGAACGGCCGCGCGGGATCACCGAACCGCCGAGGCGGAACTGCGCGGCGCCGAAGCCCAGCTTTGAAAGCGATACGCTCACGAAGAACCCCACAGGCGGCTTTTTTGCCCTGATCGGAGGTCGAATATGGCGGGAAACGATTAAGGAAGCGGAATTGAGCGGGGTTAACTGTGTCTGAAAAACTTGACGCGGCCCGCGCCGGGGCCAACCTCCAAAGCCATGGGCTTCGAGCTTCCGGAATGGCCGCTGTTCGGGCTGGACGAGGATGTGCGGCCGGCGCTACGGCGCTCGCTGGAGGCCTGCAAGCCCGCGGCGCTGGTCACCCTCTATAAGGTCGAGGGCGGGGGGCCGCGACCGCCGGGCACCCAGATGGTCTTTGCCGAGGGTCTGGTGGCCGGCTTCCTTTCCGGCGGCTGCGTCGAGGGCGATGTGGCCATCCACGCCGCCGAGACCCTGGCCGATGGCGAGCCCCGGCGGCTGATCTATGGCGAGGGCGGACCCTGGCCGGACATCCAGCTGCTGTGTGGGGCGCGGATCGAGATCCTGGTCGAACGGGTCATGCCCGACGACGCGGCGGCGGCGCGGCTGCTCACCCTGATGGACGACCGCCGGCCGGCGGTGTGGAGCACCGACGGCCGCGAACGCAGCGTCGAGGCGGCCGCCTTCACCGCCCACGAGCTTTGCCTGGCCTCCGAGGACCCCTTCCTGGTCGCCCGCCTGCACGAGCCCAAGCCCAGGCTGGCGGTGGTCGGGGCCGATCCGACCGCCCTGGCCATCGCCGCGCTCGGCGCCCAGGCCGGGTTCGAGACCACCCTGATCCGGCCCAAGGGCCCGATCGAGCCGCCGCCGCTGGCTGGCGTCGCCTATAGCCGCGCCGAGCCGGCCGAGGCCTTCGCCGAGGTCGGCATCGACCCCTGGACCTCGATCGCCATCGCCACCCACGACTGGGACACCGACCAGGACGCCTTGTTGGCGGCCCTGCCCTCGTCCGCCTTTTATATCGGCGTCCTGGGCGCCAAGCGCAGGCTGCCCGAGCGGTTCGCGCGATTGAGCGCGGCCGGAGTCACCGACGACCAGCTGGCGCGGCTGCGCGCGCCCATCGGGCTCGATCTGGGCGGCAAGGCGCCTTGGGAGGTGGCCGTCTCGGTGATCGGCGAGATCGTGGCGGAAAAGGCCGCCGGCTACAGCCGGTCCAGCACCAGCACATCGACCACATCGCCGACCGCGCCCACGGGCGCGCCGATCCCGCGCCGGATGAGCGCGCCGGACTCGGCGAAGACCTTGACCAGCGAAGAGTCCTGATCGCCCATCGGCTCGGCCCATAGCGCGCCGTCGGACGATGACAACCTCGCCCGCGCCCAATGCTCGCGCCCGCTATTGGCCGGCATAGGGCCCTTGAGGCGCGCGCTGGCCAGGTTCGGGCCGGGCTCGCCGCCCTGCATGGCGGCCAGCAGGGGTCGCAAGAACAGCTCCGCGCAGACCAGGGCCGAGGCCGGATTGCCAGGCAGGCCGAGCACGCGGCGGCCGTCGCCGAGCACTCCGAACCAGGTCGGCTTTCCCGGCCGCACCCGCACGGTCTCGACGCTGAGCTCCAGGCCCAGCCGCCCGAGCGCCGGCTTGACCAGGTCGTGGTCGCCCACCGAGGCGCCGCCCAGGGTGACGATCAGCGCCTCGGGCGCGGTCGTAACCGCCGCGGCGATGGCCGCCTCGTCGTCGCCGGCGCGGACCGTGCGCACCGTTCCACCGCCCCAGCGCGCGACCAACAACGAGAGCATGGGCCCGCCGGCGTCGAAGATCTGGTCCGGACCCGGCGAGCCTCCCGGCGCGATGATCTCCTCGCCGGTGGAGAGCAGGACGACATCAATGGCCCGCGCCACCTTCAGGCTGGCGCGCCCGGCAGCGGCGGCGAGGCCGATGCGCCAGGCGTCGAGCCGCACCCCCGGCTGCAACAGCGTCTGGCCCGCACGGAAATCGCCGCCGCGCGGGCGGATGAAGCTGGAGCGATCGTCGGCGGCCGGCGTCTTCACCCGATCCCCGTCGCGTATCGCCTCTTCCTGGATCACCACCCGGGTCGAGCCATCGGGCGCCGCCGCGCCGGTGAAGATGCGCACGGCGTCGCCGGGCTCAAGCGGCGTGCGATAGGAATGGCCGGCGGCGCTTTCACCGACGATGCGGAAATCGTCGCCCGGCCCGGCCACCGCCCAGCCGTCCATGGCCGAGGAATCGAACGGCGGCTGATCGCGCGCCGCGGTGACGGTCTCGGCCAGCACCCGGCCGAACGCAGCCGCGATGGCGAGCGTCTCGCTCCCGACTTTGCCGGCCAGGGCCAGCATCCGGCCACGGGCCTCTTCGACGGAAAGGTCCTTCACGCGTCCTCGCGCCTAAAGTCGCCCGAGGCGCCGCCGGTCTTGGAGATCAGTCGCACACCCTCGATGGTCATGGCCTTATCGGCGGCCTTCAGCATGTCGTAGAGGGTCAGGCACGCCACTGAGACGGCGGTCAGCGCCTCCATCTCCACACCGGTCCGCCCCGTGGTCTTCACCCGCGCGGTGACGGCCAGGCCCGCCCCGCCGGCGTCTTCCGACACCTGGACCACCACGTTCGACAGGCTCAAGGGGTGACAGAGCGGAATCAGTTCCGAGGTCTTCTTGGCGGCCATGACGCCGGCGATCTCCGCCGTCGCGCGCACGTCGCCCTTCTTGCCCTCGCCGGAGAGCGCCAGGGCCAGGGTTTTCGGATCCATCCGCACCAGACCCGCCGCCACGGCCTCGCGCGCCGTGTCGGGCTTGTCCGAAACATCGACCATCCGCGCCCGGCCTTCACTGTCCATATGGGTCAGCCGGCTCATTTTTCGCTCAGGCGCGGCATGATCTCGACGAAGTTGCAGGGCTTGTGGCGGCTGTCGAGCTGGACCGAGATCACCTTGTCCCAACCGTCCTTCACCGCCCCGTTCGAGCCCGGCATGCAGAAGACGAAGACATTGCCAATGACGCCCGCCGTGGCGCGCGATTGCAGCGTCGACAGGCCCACCGTCTGGTAGCTGACCATGTGGAAGATCACCGAAAACCCGTCGATCCGCTTGTCGAACAGCGGCTCGATCGCCTCGGGCGTCACGTCGCGCCCGGTGAGCCCGGTGCCACCGGTGGTGAGGATGACATCGACCTCGCCGGACGCCACCCAGGCCATCACCTGGGCGCGGATCTTCGCCCGGTCGTCGGGAACCACCGCCTTGCCCGCGAGCCTGTGACCGGCGCCGGTCAGCCGCTCGACCAGCACGTGGCCGGAGGTGTCGCTCTCCTCGTCGCGGGTGTCGGAAATGGTCAGCACGGCGATCCGCGTCGGGACGAGCGTGAGGCTCTCGTCGATTCGGCCGCCAGGGGCCGGGAAGGGCGCGTTCATGGTCGTCTCCAGCAAAGGGTCAGACCCAGTCTAGACCAAATGGACGCATCGGACATCGCGCGCGGAGGCTTAAGCCTCGGTCGGGTATCCGCCCTCGCGCCAGGCCTGCATGCCCCCATCGAGGGCGATGGCGCGGGTGAAGCCCAACTGGCGCAAGGTGAGCGCCGCCAGGGTAGAGATATTGCCGAACTCGCAACAGGTGACGATGCGCAGGGTGGGATCGGGAATCTCCTCGTTCACCCTCAGCTCCAGCTGTCCACGGGGCAGATGGCGCGCGCCTGGGATGTGGCCGGCCTTGAGGTCGGGACCGCGCGGCCTAGTCCCACCTTGCCGCGTCGCTGCGGTCCTGCTCCGTGGGTTCGATCCAGCGGGCGCCATCCGGGCCGTGTTCTCTCTTCCAGAAGGGGGCGCGGCTTTTCAGATAGTCCATCAGGTGGTCGGCGGCCTCGAAGGCCTCGCGGCGGTGGGCGGCGGCCGTGGCCACGAAGACGATCGCCTCGCCCGGCGCGATCTCGCCGATGCGATGGACGATCAGCACGTCGTGCAGCGAAAACCGCGTCCGCGCCGCGTCCGCGATGCGCTCGATCTCGGCGTCGGTAAAACCAGGATAGGCCTCCAGCTCCAGCCGCGTCACCGCGCCAGCGCCGCCACGCGCGATGCCGGTGAAGCTGACCACCGCGCCGGTCTCCTCGCGGCCCTGGCAGAAGCCGCTCAGCAGCGCGCCGGGATCGAAGGCTTCGCTCTGCAGCCGGACCACCGCGCTCAGCCCCCGCTCATGGGACTGAGGAAGGCGACCTCGGCGCCCGCCGCGAGCGCGATGTCGCCACGCACCAGCGCCCTGTCCACCGCCGCCTGCACGCCGGCGGCCGCCAGAGCTTCGCCCAGCGCCAGATCCTCGGCGGCGAGTCGGTTCTTCAGCGCAAAGAGGGTCGCCGGGGTCGGATCGACGAGGCGTTCGCGCCAGCCGGCGACGTCGCGCAGCCGGCCGAACAGGAGCACCCGCACCATGCGCCTAGCCGCCGGTGGTCGACATGTGCCGCGCCAGGGCCGGCGCGGCGCCGGGCTCGATGTGGAAGTCGTGACCCTTGGGCTTGGCGTCGATTGCCGTGCGGATGGCGGCTTCCAGCCCGACCTCATCCGCCCCGCCGCGCAGGACGGCGCGCAGATCGTTGGCGTCGTCGCGGCCAAGGCAGGAGTGCAAGACGCCGGTGCAGGTCAGCCGCACGCGGTTGCAGCCCTCGCAGAAATTGTGGCTGAGCGGGGTGATCAGGCCGAGCCGGCCACCGGTCTCGGCGATGCGCACATAGCGCGCCGGACCGCCGGTGGTGAGCGGCAGATCGGTGAGCGTCCAATAGCTCTCCAAGTCCCGCCGGACCTCGGCAAGGGACAGGAACTGGTCGGTGCGATCCTCGTCGATCTCGCCCATGGGCATGGTCTCGATCAGAGTCATATCCATGCCCAGGCCGTGCGCCCAGGAAATCAGAGCGGGAATTTCGCCGGCATTGTCAGTCTTCAGCGCCACGGTGTTGATCTTCACCGCCAGCCCCGCCGCGCGGGCGGCTTCGATGCCGGCCAGCACCCGGGCGAGGTCGCCACCCCGGGTGATGTGGGCGAAGAGGTCGGGGTTCAGCGTATCCAACGAGACATTGATCCGCCTGACGCCCAGCCGGGCCAGGTCGGCGGCGTAGCGGTCGAGCTGGGTGCCGTTGGTTGTCAGGGTCAGTTCGTCCAGCGCGCCGGTGTCGAGATGGCGCGACAGCTTTTCCACCAGGATCATGAACCCCCGGCGCACCAGCGGCTCGCCGCCGGTGAGGCGAAGCTTCCTCACGCCAAGGCCGACGAAGGTCGAGGCCAGGCGATCCAGCTCCTCCAGCGTCAGGACCTCGGCCTTGGGCAGGAAGACCATGTGCTCGGACATGCAGTAGACGCAGCGCAGGTCGCAGCGGTCGGTCACCGAGACGCGCAGATAGGTCACGACGCGCCCAAAGCCGTCCACGAGCGGCGGCTTGGCGGCGGTGGACCGGAGGGCGGAGGCGTCGTACGGCGTCATCGTGCCGCTGTACATAGAAAGGAACGGGCCGTGGCGACAGGGGTAGCGACGGATACGACCGTCGAAGCCATCGTGCTGGCCGCCGGATTCGGCGCCCGTTTCGGCGGCGGCAAGCTCACCGCACCCTGGCGGGACGGGGTATTGCTCGACGGCGCGCTGATCGCCGCCTTCGCCGCGCCGGTGCGGACCATAAGCGTGGTCTGGGGCGCGGACCCTGCCGTGCCCGAAGCGGCAAGGGCCTTCGCCGAACGGATGGACGAGGCCGGGCGACTAAGACTGGTCAACGCGGTGGACCACGCCGAAGGCATGGCCGCCACCTTGCGCGCCGGAATCGCCAGCCTGGCGACCGATACCACCGGAGCCTTTGTCTTCCTGGGTGACATGCCGCGTGTGCCGGTCGCCGTCTTTGCGAAACTCGCCGATGCCCTCGCGGCTGGCGCGCCGGCCGCCGCCCCGCTGTTCGAGGGCCGTCGGGGCCACCCGGTCCTGTTTTCCGCCCCGCTCTTTCCACAACTCCTGGCGCTCACGGGCGACGAAGGCGCGCGCGCCGTCCTGCAAAAGCTGGGCGGCGCCCTGGCGACCGTCGAGGCCCCGGACGAAGGCGTGCTGTTCGACATCGATCTCCCAGGTGACATGGCTAGGGGGTAACCCCTCCCCTCGCTCAAATCTAATGGACTAGCCTTTCACGAAGGGCAGGCTGGAGGTCGGGGTTCCGTTCAGGGCCAGGAGCGCGTTGGCGACCGCGGCGGCGATGACCGGGGTGCCGGGCTCGCCGGCGCCGGTGGGAGGGTTGGTTGAGGCGAGGATATAGGTCTCGACGGTCGGGGCCTCATTCATCCTCAACACGCGATAGGCGTCGAAATTGGTCTGTTCGACCACCCCGTCCTTCAGGGTGATCTTGCCGAACAGAGCCGCCGACAGGCCGTAGCAGACCCCGCCTTCCATCTGGGCGGCGATCAGGTCGGGCGCGATGGCCGTGCCGCAATCGATGGCGCAGACCACACGGCCGACGCGCGGTTCGTTGCCCTTCATCGTCACCTCGGCGACCTGCGCCACCACCGAGCCGAAGCTCTCGTGCACGGCCACGCCGCGCGCAGTTCCCGACGGCAGGGGCTGGCCCCAACCGGCCTTTTCGCAGGCCAGGTCGAGCACGGCGCGATGGCGGTCGGCGCTGCGGCCAGCACGCGTATAGAGGGCGCGGCGGTAGTCGGCCGGGTCCTTGCCCGCCTTGCGGGCCAGCTGGTCGATGGTGTGCTCCATGGCGAAGGCCGTATGGGTCGCGCCCACCGAACGCCACCAGAGCACGGTCACCGGGAACTCCGGCTCATAGACCTGGGCGTCGACCACCGGCGTCGCGGCCAGATAGACCGAGCCCTTGACCCCCTCGACGGTGGTCTCGTCAAAGCCGCCGCCGGTCAGCGAACCCTTGGAGATCGACTGGGTCACCACCCGATGACGCCAGGCGGCGGGATAGCCGTCAGCGTTGGTCCTGATCGACACCAGGTGGTGGGTAAGGGGCCGGTAGAGGCCGCCGGTCATGTCGTCCTCGCGGGTCCAGACCAGCTTCACCGGCCGGCCGCCGCCGACATGCTTGGCGATGTGCACCGCCTCGACGACATAGTCGGAATGGTTGTTGCCACGCCGCCCGAACGAGCCGCCGGCCGGCAGGGTCTCGATCTCCACCGCGCCGGGCAGGGTCCCGACCACCATGGCCGTATTGATCTGGTCCAGGGTCTGGATCTGCGAGGCGAAGGTGAGCTTGACCCGGTTGCCGTCCACCTGGGCGACGCAGTTCATCGGCTCCATGGTGGCGTGGGCGAGATAGGGGAAGTCGTAGGCGGCGTTGAACAGCGGTCCGTCGAAGGCGCCGGTCGCATCGCCCTTGGTTTCGAAGACCTGCGCCTTCACATCGCCCTGGCCGGCGGCGATCCGGTGATAGTCGGCGAGCATGACGTCGGATGAGCGTTTCTCCGCCTTGTCGTCATTCCAGGTTACCTTAAGGGCGTCGCGGCCCATGCGCGCGGCATAGGTGGACTGGGCGATCACCGCGACGCCGGTGGGGATCTTCACCACATCGACGACGCCGGGAACCTGGCGCGTCGCGCTGTCGTCGAACGAGGCCGGCTTGCCGCCGAAGCGGGGCGGGTGGGCCACCACCGCCGTCAGCATGTCGGGCAGGTGGACGTCCTGGGTGTAGCGGGCGGTTCCGGTGCTCTTGGCTGGGGTGTCCTTGCGCGCTACGCGCCGGGTGCCGATCAGGCTGAAGTCGGCATGGCGCTTCAGCCGGGGTGACTGCGGCGGCGTCACCTTGGCCGCCTCGGCGATCAGGTCGCCGAAACTGGCGAAGCGGCCCGACGGCCCGTGGGCGAGCACACCGTTCTGCACGGTGATGTCGCTGACCGGGACGTTCCAGCGCGCCCCGGCCGCCTGCACGAACATGGCCCGCGCGGCGGCGCCGGCGCGGCGGTACTGCAGCCAGGAATTGGCCATGGCGGTCGAGCCGCCGGTGCCCTGCACACCGAACAGGGTGTTGGCGTAGAGCTTGGCGTTGGCGGCCGAGGGGACGACCTTGACCTTGTCCCAGTCGGCGTCGAGCTCCTCGGCGACCAGGGCGGCGAGGCCCGCATGATTGCCCTGGCCCATCTCCTGGTGCTTGTTCATCACCGTCACCGACCCGTCGGGATCGATCTTGATGAAGGGACCGAAGGCGCCGATGTCGAGATCGCCGCTGCCCATCGACATCAGGCCGGCCATGCTCTTCGGCGAGCAACCGACCACCAGCGCGCCGCCGACGACGCTGGCGCCGATGATCAGGCCGCGGCGGGTGGCCGAGGCGGCCTTGACCTTGGTGATCGCGTTCATGCCGGCGCTCCAACGCTCGCGGGCTGTCCGGCCGCGTCGTGGATGGCCGCGCGGATGCGCTGATAGGTGCCGCAGCGACAGATATTGCCGGTCATGGCCGCGTCGATGTCGTCGTCGCTGGGCTTCGGTGTCTTGGCCAGCAGGGCCGCGGCCGACATGATCTGGCCGGACTGGCAGTAGCCGCATTGGGGCACGTCGGCCTTGATCCAGGCCAGCTGCACCGGATGGGTCCCGCCCAGGCCCTCGATGGTGGTGATCTTCATGCTCGCCGCCGCCGAAACCGGGGTCTGGCAGGAGCGGATCGCCGCGCCGTCGGCATGCACGGTGCAGGCGCCGCACTGGGCGATGCCGCAGCCGTACTTGGTGCCTGTCAGCTTCAACTCGTCGCGCAGCACCCAGAGCAGCGGCGTCTCCGGCGCGGCTTCGACCGCATAGGTCTTGCCGTTGATGTTCAGATTGATGGTCACAAGGCCCTCCCGGACGCTCTGATTTGCGCTCATCTTAACACTGTTCAGGTTAGAGCGCGCGGGCAAAAAACTGCCGCGCCTGGCGCAATCGGTCTAGAAATCGCGTTCATGGACGCCTTTCCCGCCTTCTTCCCCCTGGCCGGCCGCACCGTCGCCATCGTCGGCGAAGGCGAGCCGGCGGAGGCCAAGGCGCGACTGTTCGAGGGCTCGCCGGCCCGGCTGCTGCGCGTCGGCGAGGGCCTGGCGCTCGAGCCGGCGGCTTACCAGGACGCCAGCATCGCCTTTATCGCCGCCGGAGACATTGCCTTCCGCAAAGCCGCCGCGGCGGCCGCGCGGCAGGCCGGCGCCGTGGTCAATGTGGTCGACCATCCGGAGCTCTGCGACTTCCACACCCCGGCCCTGGTCGATCGAGGCTCGGTGGTGGCGGCGGTGGGCACGACGGGGTCGTCGCCGCTGCTGGCGGCCCTGCTACGCAACGACATCGAGGCGCGCATCCCCGCCGGCGCCGGCCGGGTCGCGGCTCTGTTCGGCGCCATGCGCGAGCGGCTTCGCGAAAAACTGCCTGATCTGGACGCCCGCCGAGCCTTCCTGCGCGAAGCCCTGACCGGTCCGGCCGCCGAGGCCGCCATGGCCGACGACATGGCCGGCGCGCGCCGGCTGCTGGAGGCGGCGCTGGACGCCTGGGACGCCGGCGCGATCCGCGAGGGCCGCCTCTGGATCGTCGAGGATGGCGCCGCCGACGACCTGCTCAGCCTGCGCGCCGCCCGGGCGCTGGCCCAGGCCGATGTCCTGATTGCCGATGACGGGGCTGCGCCCGCGACCTTGGCCCTGGCGCGGCGCGAGGCGCGACGGCTGGCCACGGCCGATCCGGCGGAGTTGAGCGCCATCGCCGCCCAGGGTCTGCAGATCGTCTGGGTCGGCGGCCAGGCCATCGACCCAGGCCTGCTCAAGGCGCTGGCGGCTCGAGGTGTCAGGATCGAACGCCTCAGACCCGCCCCGGCTTAAGCGGTCATTTCAGGCCGTCGCGGACGTTCGAGGCCTTGTCCAAATGCATCTGAACGACAGTCGCGGTCTGGTTGGCGAAGTCCTTGATCCGCGGGCTGTCGCCGTTCGCGCCATAGGCCTTCATGATCGTCAGCGCGTCCTGGTGGGCCATAACCTGACTCTGCATATAGGCCTTGTCGAAATCGGCCGGCGCGGCGCTGGTCAGCTCGTCCAGCTTGGACTTCTTGTCGGCCGGCAAATCGGTCGGCAGGCTCAGCGTCGCGCCCGTCGCCTTGATCGCCGCCTTCAGCGCCGCGGTCGACTGGGTGTGGTCATGGATCATCATGGCGGCGAAGGCCTTCACGTCGGCGTTCTTGGTCCGCTTTTCGGCCAGCTTGGCGGCCTGGATCTCGAACATGTCGGTCGAAGCGGCGGCATCGACGAAGTCGGGCGTCGTGGCCGTGGCGGCGGCGGCGCTGACCGAGGCCTGGGCCGCGGAAGCGTTGGCGTCGCCGGCCGAACTCATCGCCGACCCCGCGGCGCTGGCGGCGGCGGCGGCGCTGTCCGCGGCCTGGGCGGCGCTGGCGGCCGCATCGGAATTGTTGGCCGGCGGGTTGCACGCCGTCAGAAGCGCGGCAGCGCTGGCGATCAGAAGATAGCGATGCATGAGGTGAGGCCTCCCAGGTCCCGGGCTCGCCCGAGCCCAAGACCAGAAGCTCAGGCGGCGGTGATCGGTTCCCGCGGCGCGGCGCGGCCGGTGATTTCCGCCAGCGCCGCGGCGACCTGGGTCACGTCATAGGGCTTCTTGATCAGCGGCGCGTCGAAGCCCTGCGGCGCGAACTTCGAGTCGCCATAGCCGGTGGCGAAGATGAAGGGCACGCCGAGCGCGGCCAGGGCCTGGGCGACCGGCAGCACCGACTGGCCGTTCAGATTGGCGTCCAGCACCGCCGCGTCCAGCGGCAGCTCGGCCATGCGCAGCCCCTCTTCGACGTCCGCCGCCGATCCCACCACCTTGGCGCCGGCTTCCGAGAGGCCCGCCTCCAGTTCCAGCGCCAGCAACAGGGCGTCCTCGACGATCAGCACGCGCAGGCCCTTGATGCGGCCGGCGGGATCGAGATAGGGCGCGCCGGCCGAGGCGCCGGTCAGGCTCGGCGCCTCGGCGATGGGCGCGGGCGCGGGCGAGGCGGCCGGCTGGTCGGCCAGGGCCGAGGCGCCGGCGACCAGGGTGGCGCGCACGCCTTCGCGGCGGTGTTCGATGCGCGCCTCGCCGCCCAGTTCGCGGCCGGTGACCTTGTCCAGGAGCGTGGCGCCAAACCCGCGCCGGGTCGGTGGCGCGACCGGCGGGCCGCGGCTTTCGATCCACTGAAGTTCAAGCCCGCCATCGCCGGTGGCCCGCCACGCGACATCGACCCGGCCAAGCTCGGTGGAAAGGGCGCCGAACTTCACCGCATTTGTGGCCAGCTCGTGCAGGGCCAGCGACATGGCGTTGGCCGCGCGCGGGGTCAAAAGCAGGTCCGGCCCCTGCCAGCGGGTCTGGCCCGGCGCCAGGCCGCCCAGCTCGGCGGCGGCGATATTCTGCATGCCGGCGCCGCGCCAGCGCGTGGCGGTGAGCAGCTGGTGGGCCGAGGCCATCGACTTCAGCCGCCCGGCGAAGGTCTTCAGGAAGCCCTCGAGCGAGGAGGCCTTGCGGGCGGACTGGGCGGCCAGGGATTGGACGGCGGCCAGCACGTTCTTCACCCGGTGGTCGAGTTCGGCGACCAGGGTCTCGCGCTCGGCCTCGTCGCGCTTGCGGGTCACCTCCTCGGCGGCCAGGGCGGCGAGATCGGTCAGGGCCGCCAAGCCGACCTGGGCGCAGGCAGGCCCCGGCCTGGGCTCGTCGAGGATGATAACGCCCAGAACCGGCCCCTCGGCGGCGAACAGCGGCGCGGCGGCATGGAAGCCCTGATCGTCGGTGGAGACCACGGCCTCGCGCAGACCGCGCCAGCGGGTCTGCAGATCGCCGGCCGGCGGCCAGTCGCATCCGGCCGGTGCGACCTTGGCCTGCACGCGCACCTGGCCGTCCTCGAACAACGCGATCACCGCGCGGGAGACGGAAAAGGCCAGCGCGGCCAGGCTGGCGATGCGCTGCAGACGGGCCTGAGCCGCCGGGTCCGCCTCGGCAGAGGCCAGGCGCGCGGCGTTCATCTCAGGCGCTGACGGCTCCGCTGCCTCGAGGCGATCCATAAGCGACCACTGAAGCCCCTTTTGCGGCCGTCCGATGTCGGACGAGCCGGAACAAATCATTCTGGTTAGAGAACACCTTGCGAAGGGATAAGGAAAGCGTCATGCAGCCGCTTGCCGCCGTTCCGCTCAAGCTTGGGTTTCGGAACCGCGTCGCTCGCGGTTGCGTTCCGGACTAAGCTTCAGCGTTTCTCTCACCCTATCGATGCCTCGGAGACCTTCCATGCCCGCCAGCACCGCCATCGACGAAACGGCAGACCGCGTCGACAAGACCCTCAAGGACGCCGAAAAGAACATCAACGACATGACCGAGCGCGCCCAGCGCACGATCAATGAGGGCCTTGAGACCCTGCGCGTCCAGGCCCGCGCCTATGCCGACACCGCCGGCGACTCCATCGACGTCGCCCAGCGCTATGTGGCTGAAAAGGTCCAGGAACGGCCGCTTACCGCGACCTTCACCGCCCTTGGCGTCGGCGTGCTGATCGGCATCCTGCTCGCCGGCGGGCGCCGGTGATCTTCAGAAAACTGCTCATGGCCTTTGTGGCGATCGCGTTCCTCGCCACATCGGCGTCGGTCGTGGTCGTCGCGTTGGCCTTTGCGCTCTATGCGCTCGTCCGGCCCATGCTGGGCGACGCGGGCGCCAGCGCCGCGGTCGCCGGCGCCTTCGCCGTGATCCTGGCGATCGGCGGGTTCGCCGCCATGCCGCGTGGGAGAAAACGCCCTGGGACCGGTACGCCCGCGGGCGTGGCCGAAGACCTGATGGAGCTGGTGCGCGACAAGCCGATCGCCTCGGCCGGCGTGGCTCTGGCCGCCGCAATCATGGCCATGCGCAATCCGCGAGTCATTGGCGAGATCGCGCGGGCCTTCGTCCAGGGCCGCCGCAAGCCCACCCGCTAGCTACAGGTCCACCGCCGGAACAGTTGTTCCGAAGCCACGTTGAAGTCTCCACGCGACGCGCCATTCCCGGCCAACGTCGAACAAGTGGAGAGGACGTCATGCTGAGCTGGGCTCTGATCTTTCTCGTGGTGGCCCTGGTCGCCGGCGTGCTTGGTTTCGCCGGCATCGCCGGCGCGGCCGCGGGCATCGCCAAACTGCTGTTCCTGGTCTTCCTGGTCCTGTTCGTGATCTCGCTGGTCATGCACGGCGTGCGTGGCCGCGGACCGGTCGTCGGACCCTAAAGCCTAAAGGTCCACCACTTCAAAGCCGTCGCGCTCGACAAGGCGCGCGGCGATGAGGCTGCGGTGGCATTCCTTGGCGTCGGCCTCGAGGCAAAGCAGAGCCGCGGGGCGCGCCGTCGCAATATTGGCCGCCTCGGCGAGTTCCGCCTGGGCGGCCGGTTCGTTTTCCAGATAATCGGTATAGAGGGCCTGCATCTCCGCATGGCGCCCGGCGCGGGCGGCGATCCGGCCCGCCGGCGGCGTGCCGAGGGCGCGCAGATGGACATAGTCGATCCCCGCCTCGTCCAGGCTGGCGGCCAGCAGCTTTTTGGAAAACCCGGCCCGGCGTGAGGCGGCCACGGCGCGGACATCGACCAGCACCTCGACCCCCGCCGTCTTCAGTCGCTGGATGACCTCGGCTTGAGTCGCGGCCTGATAGCCGATGGTGAACAGTTTCATCCCGCGCCTCCTTCGCCTATGCAGCCTTGCCAATGCTTACAGGGACGCCGCATGGACGACATTGTCGCTTACCAACCCCGAGCCCACTCGCTTCGGCTCGAGACAAAGACCGGAGCCGGCGATTTCGCCTATCTCGATTTCGGCCCGGGCGAACGGCCAGTCGATGCGGTCTTCCTGCACGCCAATGGCTTCAACGCGCGCACCTATCGGACGATCCTCGCCCCCCTGGCCAGCGATCTTCGCATCCTGGCGCTTGACCTTCGCGGCCACGGTCGCACCCGCGCTCCCGCCGCTCCGGAGGGACGCAATACCTGGCTCGACCTGGGCCAGGACCTGGATGTCTTCCTGGAGACGCTCGATCTCAAGACTGTGGTGCTGGCCGGCCATTCCATGGGTGGGACGCTCAGCCTGTTCGCCGCCGCCGACCTTCCGGAACGCGTCCGCGCGCTGGCCCTGTTCGATCCGGTCGTCCTGCCGCCGGAACGCGGCGCCGGCGAGCCGGCGAACTCGCCCCTGGTTCACGGCGCCTCCAGGCGGCGGCGGCATTTCGACAGCCGCGGCGCCGCCGTCCAGTCCTACCGCGGCCGCGGCGCCTTCACGACCTGGACCGAGCCCATGCTGGTCGACTATGTCGAGGACGGCTTCAAGGACCTGGCCGATGGAACCGTCGAGCTGGCGTGCGCGCCGGAATGGGAGGTGTCCAACTACCTGGCCCAGGCCCACGATCCTTGGGAAGCCTTCGCGCGCAGCCGCTGCCCCATCACCATCCTGCGCGCCGAAACCGCTTCGACCTGCAATGTCGACAGCCGCATCGACCAGCTGACGGCCGACGGCCGCATCAGCATCGAGACCATCCCCGGCACGACTCACTTCCTGCCGATGGAACGCCCGGACCTGGTGCGGGCGACACTGCGCAAGGTGATCGAAGCCTAGCGCCTTAAGGCGCGTCCGCCGCGCAGGCGGCGCAGAGGCCGTGGGCTTCGATGGTGACTGAGGTCAGGCGGTAGCCGGCTTCGGCGCCGACGACGTCCATGTCGGCCGCCGCCCTGGGCTCGACCTCGGCGGTGGCCCCGCAGCAGTCGCAGATCAGGAAGGCCGCCGCATGGGTCTCGCCGACCCGGCGGCAGGCGACATAGGCGTTCAAGCTCTCGATCCGATGGGCCAGGCCGTGGCGTTCGAGGAATTCCAGCGCGCGATAGACCGTCGGCGGCTTGGCGGCGCGGCCGCCGGCGTGAAACTTGGGCAGAAGATCATAGGCCTTCACTGGCTGGCCGGCGCGCAGCAGCATTTCCAGCGCGCGGCGTCGCGGCTCGGTCAGCCGCTGGCGCTCGGCGGCGCAACGGCCCTCGGCGGCCTTCAGCTCCGCCTTCAGCCCGGCCCCGGCAAGGCCCGGTTGGTCATGCGTATGGGTGCAGCCTGTTTCCATCCCACCCTGAGGTAGGTCCGATCGCCCGGCCACGCAAGTTGGCGATCGGTCGCGCCGATCAGGCGAACAGCCTGGCGAAACGGCGCTTCTCGCGGCTCTTCCAGCCCGCGCGATGATAGGCGTCCGAGCCGATCAGCGGCACCACCGTGGTGGCCTCGGCGAAGACCATCTGTTCGTAGGTCACGTCCACCTTGCCCCAGGACTGCGCCTCCTTCAGCGTCGAGGAGGAACAGGCTCCGTCGCGGACGTCGGCGACGGTGATCTGCACGGCGTATTTGTGCATCTCCGCCTCGATGCCGAGGATCTCGGCGCAGACCACGGTGTCCTGAGCGAAGTTCTTCGGCACCCCGCCGCCGACCATGAACAGGCCCGTGGTCTTGGCGGCGATCTTCACATCGGTGAGTTCGCGGAAATCGGCCACGGCGTCGATGCTGACGTAAGGCTGTTTGGCCTTGATCCGCTCCACCTGGTGCTTGACCAGGCCGAAGCCGGCCGAACTATCGGTGAAGGCGGGGCAGAAGATCACCGCCTCTTCCTCGAAAGCGGTCTGGATCAGCGAGCCGGGCTTTTTCGCATTGTCCGCCGCCAGCCACTTGCCGATCTCGTGGATGAATTCGCGCGAGGAATAGGGGCGTGGCTCCAGGCTGTCGGCGATCTCCTTGATCGCGCCATCACAGGCCTGCAGCTCTTCCTCGTCGATATAGGTGTCGTAGATGCGGTCGATATAGAGGGCGCGCAGGTCGCGGTCGTCGACCTCGGCCTGGGCCTGATAATGCTTGAAGCCGAGGGCCTCGAAGAAATCCATGTCGATGATCGAGGCGCCCGTGGCCACCACCGCGTCGATCATCCCGAAGCGCACCATGTCGCGATAGACGTGCATGCAGCCGCCGGCGCTGGTCGAGCCGGCCAGCGTCAGCCAGACCGAGCAAGCCTTGTCCTCAATGGCCATCGAAAGAATGTCCGCGGCCCTGGCCGTGTCGCGCGAGGTGAAGCTCATCAGGCGCATGGCGTCGATCACCGGACGCGCGTCGTAAGCGGTTATGTCGACGTGCTCGACCGTCTTGGAGAGCAGTTCGGCCTTGGTGTTGGGCTTGGTCATGAAGGTTCCAACCTTGAACGCCCCTCCCCGTGCAGGGAGGGGTTGGGGTGGGTAAGCGATTGAGACGTGGGGATAGGCGGCCTGATCGCCGCTATCACCCTACGCCGGCCTATCTGCGCCGACGCTTCTTTCCACGGGCGCGCGACAGTTTGACGACCGTGCCGGTCTCGGTGCGCGGCGTCGGGATGGAGGCGGGGGCCAGGCCGTACATGGAGGCCATGGGCGCGTCCTTGACGATGGCCGCGTCGAGATCGCCATAGCCGTTGAAACGGGTGGTCATGGCCACCCCATAGGCGCCCATCATGCCGATCTCGACATAGTCGCCCTCGCCGATGTCGTCGGGCAGCCAGAAGGGTCCTGGCATGTGGTCGAGGGAGTCGCAGGTCGGGCCATAGAAGCGGAAGGGTTTCAAGGCCGCGTCGCTGGGTTCGCCATCGCGGACCAGCTTGACCGGGAACGGCCACCGCGAATGGCTAGCGTCAAAGAGAGACCCGTAGGAGCCGTCGTTCAGATAGAGCGCGTCGCCCTTGCGCAGCTCGACGCGGGTCAGCACCGATGAGCATTCGGCCACCAGGGCCCGGCCCGGTTCGCACCAGAGTTCGGTAGTCTCATGCACCATCATCTCGGCGAAGCCGCGATCGATGGCGTCCATGTAGAAGCCGAGGCTGGGCGGCACCATGCCGGGATAGACGGAGGGGAAGCCGCCGCCGACATCGACCACATCGGCGAAGACGCCGGCGCGAACCAGCGAGCGCGAGGCCTGGGCCATGGCCGCCTGATAGGCGGTCGGGCGCATGCATTGGCTGCCGACATGGAAGGAGACGCCCATCAGGTCCTGGGTTGCCCGGCGCGCGGAGAGCAGCAGCGACGGCGCCTCGGCCGGCCCGACGCCGAACTTGCCGGCGAGCGGATAGGAGGCGCCCTCGGTGTCCACCGCCAGCCGCACGATCAGGTTCAGATCCTTGGCGGCGCCAGTGGCGTCCAGGATCTTGGCCAGCTCGTCCTCGGTGTCGAAGGCGAAGGTGCGGATGCCGTGATCGAAATAGGCCGCGGAGATGGCGCTGCGGTTCTTCACCGGATGCATGAAGGCCATGCGCGCGCCGGGAGCATGCGTCGCCACCAGCTCGATCTCGGGCATGGAGGCCACGTCGAAGGCGTTGACGCCGTTCTTGGCCAGCGTCTCGATCACCCACGGCGAAGGGTTCGCCTTGAGCGCGTAAAAGACGTCGCCTTTGAAAGTCTTCTGGAACCAGCGCGCCGCTAGGGCCACGGCGCCCGGTCGCACGAGTGCGACAGGACGTTCCGGCGACCGCTCACGGACCAGGTCCAGGGGCGAATGGTACGTGTGCAATTCACGTAACCCCCTGCAAATTGTTAAACCCAGGCCGGCGTTAGCAGCGCTTTTTAGGACTTCGGGTCCGCCGGAGCGCGCGATGTAGGGAATGCGGGCGGCGATGTAAAGCCTTAATCGGCCAAGGGAAGTTGCGGGGCCGGCCTTGCGGCCGTCGCGAAAGTTTCGCAAGGCTGCGCCATCAGGGTGCTTTTGAACGAGCGGGACGATACCGGCGATATGTCAGCAGACGGCGTCATCGCGGTTCACGCCGCCTCCAAGACCTTCGGCGCGCGCCGGGCGCTGGACGCCGTTAGCCTGAACGTCGGCAGGGGCGAGATGATCGGCCTGATCGGGCCTTCGGGGGCCGGCAAGTCCACCCTTTTGCGCGCCATCAACGGTCTGGTCGTCCTGGATACGGGCGAGGGGACGGTCGAGGCTTTCGGCCAGAGCGTCCAGCGCGCCGGTCGCGTTTCCGAACGCGTGCGCCAGGTGCGCGCCCGCATCGGCATGGTCTTCCAGCAGTTCAACCTGGTCGGCCGGTTGAGCCTCTACAACAATGTCGCGCTGGGCATGTTGGGCCGGATCAACGTCTGGCGCGGCCTTTTCGGGCTGTGGCCGCCAGCGGAGAAGATCGCGGTCATGCAGGCGCTCGCCCGCGTTGGGGTCGCCGACCACGCCGGCCAACGCGCCGGCACCCTCTCCGGCGGCCAGCAGCAGCGGGCGGCGATCGCGCGTGCGCTGGTTCAGGGCGCCGAGGTCATCCTGGCCGACGAGCCGGTCGCTTCGCTGGATCCGGTCGCCGCGCGCCGGGTGATGGAGCTGCTCTGCGACCTGAACGCCAAGGACGCCATCAGCGTCGTGGTCAGCCTGCACCAGGTGGACTACGCGCTGCGCTACTGTTCGCGGGTGGTGGCGCTGAAGGCCGGCCGGGTCGTCTATGACGGGCCCAACACCGGCCTCGACCACGCAAAGCTCGTGGAGATCTATGGCCCCGAGATCGAGGACGCGTTCTGGGAAGGGACCCCGAAATGATCCGCCGCGCCCTGACGGCCCTCGGCCTGCTCGCCGCGCTGGTGCTGGCCGGCTGCGGCAAGGACGAGTCCAAGACCTTGCGATTTTCCTTCGAATCCGCATCCGACCAGGGCGGGATGAGCCAGCGCTGGCAGCCGGTGCTCGACGACCTGCAGAAACAGAGCGGCCTGAAGGTCGAGCCCTTCTTCGCCTCCAACTACACCGCCGTGATCGAGGCCATGCGCTTCAACCAGGTGCAGGTGGGTTGGTTCTCGGCCCTGCCCACCCTGGAAGCGATCCGCCGCGCCGACGGCGAAATCCTCGGACGCATCACCGACGAGGGCGGGGCGCGCGACTATGAATCGGTGCTGATCGTCCGCAAGGGCTCCGGGATCACCCTGGCCGACGTACTCAAGTGCGACAAGCGGCTGAACTTCGGTATCGGCGACGCGCGCTCGACCTCCGGTACGCTGGCGCCGATGTCCTATCTGTTCATTCCGCGCAACATCGACCCGCAGAACTGTTTCAAGGTCGTGCGCTCGGCGAGCCATCAGGCCAACCTGTTCGCGGTCGCCAACGGGGTGGTGGACGTGGCCACGAACAACAGCGTCGGCCTGCAGTTCGCCCATCGCGACGAGCCGGCGGCGGCCGACAAGATCCAGGTGATCTGGACTTCGCCGCCGCTGCCGGAATCCTCGATCGTGGTGCGCAAGGATCTCGACCCGGCGATCAAGGCCAAGCTCAGTCACTTCTTCCTGACCTATGGGACCGCGCCGGGGCCCGATGGCGATCGCGAGCGGCGCAACCTCAAGGCCCTGACCTTCGGCGGCTTCGCCGCGGCCGCGCCCGACTACCTCGATCCGGTCAAGCAGATGGACGCCGCCGAGACGCTGTACGACGCGAAAAAGGCTGGGGATCCGGCCAGGATCGCCGCGGCGCAAAAGGCCTATGACGCGGTGCTGGCCGACATCGCCGCCCACCAGCCCACCGCCCAGCGATGAGCGCCGAGCCTGACAGCGGCATCCCGCCGCCGCCGGTAAAGCCACTCGTCCAGCGGCTGATCGACCTGGTCCTCTGGGGCGGGATCGCGATTGTGCTGATCGCCAGCATCGGTCCGGTGGAGTTGCGCCGACTGCCGCTGATCTTCACCAACTCCGCCAATACGCAGGATTTCGGGCGTGACTTCTTCAACCCGGACTTCAGCCAGTGGCGCGTCTATGTCGTCCAGATGTGGCTGACGGTGCAGATGGCGCTCTGGGGCACGGTGCTGGCCATGCTGATCGCCATTCCGCTGGGACTGGCGGCGGCGCGCAACGTCTCGCCGGTGTGGATCCAGCAGCCCGTGCGCCGGCTGCTGGACGTGCTGCGCTCGGTCCCCGACCTGGTGATCGGCATCGCCTTCATCGTCGCCGTCGGGGTCGGACCGCTGGCCGGCGTCATGGCGCTGGCGATCAATACCGGCGGGGTCCTTGGCAAGCTCTTCTCCGAAGCGGTGGAAACCGTCGCGCCGGGGCCGGTCGAGGGCGTCCGCGCCACGGGCGCCACGCGCTTGCAGGAAATCGTTTGGGGGGTCCTGCCCCAGGTCGCGCCGCTGTGGACCAGCTATGGGCTCTATCGCTTCGAATCCAACGCGCGCTCGGCGACGGTGCTCGGCCTGATCGGCGCCGGCGGGATCGGTCAGCTGCTGTTCGAATCCCTGCAGGCGTTCCGCTTCAGCGAAACCTCCGCCATGGTCATCGTGATCGTCGCCGCCGTGACCCTCATCGACCTGCTGTCGCAGGTCATGCGCAGCCGGCTGATCTGATTTGGAATCCGCTCATCCCCGCGAAAGCGGGGACCCAGGCGTTTTTGCTGGAAACGCGGCGCTCTAGGATAAA
>ODAK010000434.1_pt1 | contig 48226 bp, 43 predicted proteins | sample 1539591 | NCBI WGS metagenome assembly ODAK01 (sample SAMEA3539303, study PRJEB22396) | soil metagenome | biome: tundra; feature: field; material: soil | place: USA | collected 2010-05 | depth 0.15 m
TCGTGCCGTAGTGCATCGGGATCGCCACCTTCGGCTTGATCAGGTGCAGCGGCGCGACATCGAAGCTCCGAAGCGTGAAGTCACTTCAGTCTCCTGTCAGGGATCGAGCGGTTCAAAGCCGCCGTCGCGCCGGAGCGCGGCGGTCTCTGGTCCGCAGAGCAAGGCGATGAAGCGCGCGGCGAGCGTGGGATCGTTCGAGGTCTTGCTGACACCGGCGCTGTACGTGGTCGAAAGGCCGTAGGGATCGGGAAGCACGCCGGCCAGCACGAGAAACGGCGTGCAGAGGATCTCGGTTACCTGCGTGCAGCCGATCGAGCCCGGCACACCACGATTGGCCAGGGAGTTCATCGCCGTCGCGCCGTTGGCGAACACAGCGAGCTTCGATGCCACCGTGTCGCGAAGGCCAAGGCGTGCGAGCACCGATGCGACGTGGGCACCGGCCGTCGATTTCTCGGTATCGGGCAGGTAGATGGCCGGGGCCGCGACGAAGGCGGCCTTCAACGCCTCTGTCGTGCCGACGGCAGGTATCGCTTCGCCCTCGCGCACCGCGATGCCGGTTCGCACGCGGCCGACGACCATCGACGTGTCGCCGTCGATGGCGCCGTTGCCGTGCAGCGCGCGCAGCATCGCGTCGGTGACGATCAGCACGTCGCAGGGCACTCCGCCCATCAGCGCTTCCTTCATCGCGCCGACGGCGCCGAAGCGGCCGTCGATCTCGGCGCCCGTCTGCGCCATGAAGCGCGCCTGCACGTCCTTGACGAGGCCATGCACTGCGCCGGCGCACAGGACGTGCAACTTCGCTGTCATCGAACGCTTCGCTAATGCCACGTCGCTACTCGGCCTTCGCCCCCGAGATCTTGACGATGCGGGCCCACTTGGCGATATCGCCCTGCACGAAGCGGGTAAAGTCGGCAACGCTCATGATCATCGGCGTTGCGCCCTGCGCCTTCCAGGTGCGCGCCGTCTCCGGCTCGCCGACGATGCGCGAGACCTCGGCGTTGAGCCGGTCGACGATCGCCGGCGGCGTCGCTTTCGGCGCCAGAAGGCCGAGCCAGATCGTCGCTTCGTACTTCGGAACGCCGGCCTCGGCGATGGTCGGCACTTCGGGCATGACGGCCGAGCGCGCCAGGCCGGTCGTGCCCATCGCCTTGACCTTGCCGGCGCGGATGTGCTCGCTCATCGTTGGCACCGCGTCGAACATCATGTCGACCTGGCCGCCGAGCACGTCGGTGCGCGCGCCGGAGCTGCCGCGGTACGGAATGTGGACGATGGAAACGCCGGCCATCGCCTTGAACAGCTCGCCGGCCATGTGATACGGCGTGCCGGGACCCGACGACGCATAGGAGAGCGATCCGGGCTTGGCTTTCGCGAGCCGCAGCAGCTCGGCGAGATTCGCGACGGGCAGCGTGCTTCGCGTCACGAGCACGAGGTCGGACGAGTTGATCGGCGCGATCGGCGCGAAGTCGCGCAGGAGCTGATACGGCTTGGTCGCGAACAGCGACTCGTTGACCGTCTGCGTGTTCGACATCAGAAGCAGCGTGTAGCCATCGGGCGCGCTCTTGGCGACGGCGTCGGTGCCGATGATCGAGCCGGCGCCGGGCTTGTCTTCGACGATGAAGGGCTGCTTCAGCGATTCCTGCAGCCGCATCGCGATGAAGCGCGCGTAGATGTCGGCCGGCCCGCCCGCGGCGAAGGGCACGATGATGCGAACGGGGTGATTCGGATAGTCCTGCGCCAGCGCCCACGGCGCCGCAAGGGCAAGCAGGGCGGCCGCACAGCGCCGCGCCGCGCCACCGCCGAGGGCGCAAACTGGGATCCTCGTCAAGCGTGTCTTCATGGGGGCGCGCGATGCCGGCGCATCGTATCGACGTGGCGCCGGCGCTGCCTAGCGTGATATACCCGCGGCTGCGATCTCCGAGCTCTTCGCACGAACATGACCGACCCCTTGCCCCTGCCCGCCGCGACGATCGAGGCGCTCGAGTCCGTCACCACGGCGACGCTGACGACCGTGCTGCTCAAGAAAGGCTTGCGCAACGTCTGGATCCGCGGTGCCGCGCCGCTCGGCGAAGCGGCCGGCCGCCGCCGCGCCGGGCGTGCCTTCACGCTGCGCTTCGTGCCGGCGCGCGAAGACCTGGCGACGCCGGCCTCGTGGGCCTCGCCGATCTCGACGCGTGCCGCGATCGAGGCCATGCCCGCCGGCGTCATCGCCGTCGTCGACGCGATGGCGACGACGCACGCCGGCATCTTCGGCGACATCCTATGCGCCCGCATGAAAAAGCGCGGCGTTGCAGCACTCGTCAGCGACGGCGTGGTTCGCGATCTCGCCGGGGTTCTTTCGACGGGGCTGCCGGTGTGGTGCCGGGGCACCGCGGCGCCGGCATCGGTCACCGGGCTGACCTTCGTCGGCTGGCAGGAGCCGATCGGCTGCGGCGGCGTCGCCGTCTTGCCGAACGACGTGATCGTCGCCGATCTCGACGGCGCCGTCGTGATCCCGGCGGCGCTGCTCGACGACGTCGTCGCCGCCGCCCTCGAGCAGGAGCGGCACGAGGGCTGGATCATGCGCGAGGTCGAGGCCGGCGTGCCGCTGCCCGGCCTCTATCCGCCCGATGGGACGACGCAGGCGCGCTACGAGGCATGGCGCGCGGCGCAGCCGAAGCGCGACTGAGCCGCGGTCGTCAGCCCGGCGCCGCGCGGTGCGTGCGCGGGATCCAGTACCAGAGAACGCCCGCCGCCGCGAAGGCGATCAACCCGTTGCACCAGATGCCCGCGGCGAGCGAAAGCAGGGCCGTGACGGCCGAGAGCAGGGCCGGGCCCGCCGTCGAGCCGATGTCGGAGAGCAGCCGCCAGACGCCGAGGAAGTGGGCGCGCCCGGCTGCGGGCGAGTAGTCGGCGCCGAGCGTCATCACCATGCCTGAGCCGATGCCGTTGCCGAAGCCCATGAGCATCGAAGCAAAGAGCAATGTGATCAGCCCGTGCGTGAGCGGCATGAGCAGCATGGCGACGCCGATGAACACCATCGACGGCAGGGCGACCCAGATACGGCCCTTGCGATCCATGACGCGGCCGGCCGGATAGAAGACGAGCATGTCGATGCCGCTCGACATGCCGTAGATGAGCGAGATCGTCGCGGCACTCAGCCCGATCTGATCGGCCCACAGCGGCACGACGGCCTGGCGCGAGGCGCGCACCGCGCTGACCAGCATGATTCCGATGCCGACCGTGACGAAGATGTGCATGTGGCTGGACGTGACCGAGCGGATCGTCGGCCTGACGTGCGGGCCGCCCGGCGCTGCCGTGACGGTGCGAAGGCGATGCTCGCCCGGCAGGTCGGGAATGCTGAAGGAGAGCGCGGCGGCGATCAGTTGCGTCGCGACGCCGACCCAGAAAGCACCACCGATGCCGAGAAAGGGAATCACCGCGGCGCCGAGGAACGGGCCGATGAACAGGCCGATGCGCATGACGCCGCCGAGTGTCGAAAGGGCTCGGGCGCGATAGTGGAAGGGCACCGATTCCGTGAGGTAGCTTTGCCGCGCCAGCCCGAACACGGCGCCGGCCATGCCGACCATGAACACGCCGGCGGCGAATGCGGCGAGGCTCTTGAGGAGGACGCAGATCGCCATCGCCAGCGCGCTCCACAGGGCTGCGGCGACGAGCGCCCAGCGCTCGCCGTAGCGCGTCGTGATGATCGACGCCGGGATGTTGCAGACGAGCGAGCCGATGCCGATCAGCGTGACGACGAGCGCCGCAAGCGCGACCGAGCCGCCGAGCTCGCGCACGCTCAAGGCGATGACGGGAAGGATCGCGCCTTCGCCGAGGCCGAAGAGCAGCGACGGGCCAAAGGCGGGAACGGCGATCTGACGGAGGGTGAAAGGCTGCTCTTCGGTCACGCGGCGAGGTTGGCACGGCCGGGAGCGCGCCAGGGCACGAGCTTAGCCGTCCTGTGAAGGCGGCGCTCTTCGCTCGCCTGTGCTAGGCCGCCCGCAGCTGCGGGCGGCGAACAGGCGATGGGCGAAGACGCCGCGGCGAGCTCGGCGATTGATCAGGCGCAAATGCCGCTCGATCCATTCGGCCGATATTTAATCTTGTTGCTGACAGGAAGATGGACATGCGCATAGATGAACCGTGCACGCGGTCGGTGGACGAAGTGGCCCGTCTTCTTGCGGAAGAACGGACCGAATTCAAGCGCATTGCGCCATGTCCGGTCAGGCTGCAGGAGGCGCCTGCTTCGAGCGCGGCGGTCGTGAAATGAAATACATCCGCTGGTTTTCCGAAATCGGCGCCGCCGACGTTGCCCACGTCGGCGGCAAGAACGCATCGCTCGGCGAGATGTATCGCGAGCTGGCAGGCGAAGGCGTGCGCGTGCCCAACGGGTTCGCGATCACTGCCGAGGCCTATCGCTATGTGCTCGACCAGGCCGACGCATGGCCACGCCTGCACAAGGCGTTGGCGGGGCTGGACACCACGGACGTCGACGATCTGGCCCGGCGGGCCCACCTGGCGCGGGAGATCGTCTACGGCGCGCCGTTGCCGGCCGAACTGGTGGCCGAAGTCGGCGTCGCCTATGCGCGCCTGCGGGCCGAATACGGGGAGCAGGCCACATTTGCCATCCGCAGTTCGGCCACCGCCGAAGATCTGCCCACGGCGAGCTTCGCCGGCCAGCACGAGACCTTCCTGAACATCTCCGGCGAGGCCAAGGTGCTCGACGCCGTGCGTCGGTGTTTCGCCAGCCTCTTCAAGGACCGGGCCATCAGCTACCGTGTCGACAACGGCTTCGACCACTTCAGGGTCTACCAGTCTGTCGGCGTGATGAAGATGGTCCGTTCGGATCGCGCGGCCAGCGGCGTCATCTTCACGCTCGACACCGAGACCGGCTTTCGCGACGCCGTGTTCATCACGGGCGCCTACGGCCTGGGCGAAAACGTGGTGCAGGGCACCGTGGATCCCGACGAGTTCTACGTCTTCAAGCCGACCTTCCGGCAAGGCCATCGCACGGTGCTGCGGCGCCGGCTCGGGAGCAAGGAAATCCGCATGGTGTACGCGCAGGGGGCGGGCCGCGAGACCACCCGCAACGTGCCTACGGCGCGGGAAGACCAGGTCGCCTTCTGCATCGGCGACGACGACGTGCTCGCGCTGGCCGATGCCGCCCTCAGGATCGAGGACCACTACAGCAAGAGGGCGGGCCGGCCGACCCCCATGGACATCGAATGGGCCAAGGACGGCCTGGACCACCAGATCTATATCGTGCAGGCGCGACCGGAAACGGTGGCCTCGCAAAGACCCATCGGTCTCGTCGACGAATACCGCCTGGTGTCCAAGACCGAGGTGCTTGCCACGGGCCGGGCCGTGGGTGGCAAGATCGCCTCGGGCAAGGCCCGTCTCATCACCGACGTGGCGCAGCTCGGGGAGTTCCAGCCTGGAGAAGTGCTGGTCGCGGACACGACGATGCCCGACTGGGGCACCGTCATGAAGACCGCCGCCGCGGTGGTCACCAATCGCGGCGGTCGCACCTGCCACGCGGCCATCGTCGCGCGCGAGCTCGGCATTCCTGCCGTGGTGGGCTGCGATGACGCGACCACGAAGCTGCGCACCGGCGAGGAGATCACGGTGTCCTGCGCCGAAGGGGCCGTAGGCCATGTCTATGCCGGCTCGCTGTCCTTTACCAAGACGAGCACCGACCTCACCGCGCTGCCGCGGCCGCAGACGCGTCTGATGGTCAACGTCGGCAACCCCGACACGGCCTTCCAGACCGCCATGCTTCCCACCGACGGCGTGGGCCTGGCGCGGATGGAATTCATCGTCGCCGAGCACATCAAGGCGCATCCGATGGCGCTGGTGCATCCGGAGAAGATCGACGACGCGGCGGTGCGCGACGAGATCGCCCGCCTGACGCAAGGCTTCGAGCGCCCGGCGGACTACTTCGTGCGCCAGCTCGCCGAAGGCGTGGGCACCATCGCCGCGGCGTTCTACCCCAAGCCGGTGATCGTGCGCATGTCCGACTTCAAGACCAACGAGTACGCCAGCCTGCTCGGCGGACGCTGGTTCGAGCCGCAGGAAGAAAACCCGATGATCGGGTTTCGCGGCGCCTCGCGGTACACGCACCCGGCCTATGCCGACGGCTTCGCGCTGGAATGCGCGGCGATGAAGCGCGTGCGCGAACAAATGGGTCTCGCGAACGTGAAGCTGATGATCCCGTTCTGCCGCCGCGTGCAGGAGGCCGAGCGCGTGCTGCAGGCGATGGCTGCGCACGGACTCGAACGCGGCGTGAACGCGCTCGAGATCTACGTGATGTGCGAAATCCCAAACAACGTGATCCAGATCGACGCGTTCGCCCGGCTGTTCGATGGCTTCTCGATCGGCTCCAACGACCTGACGCAGCTGGTGCTCGGCGTCGACCGCGATTCCGCGATCGTGGCCTTCGACTTCGACGAACGCGACGAAGGCGTCAAGGCAATGATCCGCCAGACGATCGAGGGTGCGCGGCGCAACGGCCGCCATGCCGGGATCTGCGGCCAGGCTCCGTCCGACTATCCCGAAATGGCGGCATACCTGGTCGAGCTCGGCATCGACTCGATCAGCGTCACGCCCGACACGCTGCTCCAGGTCACGCGCGGGGTGCTGGCCGTCGAACAGCAGCTCGGTCGGCCGCCGCGCACTCAAGACGGCACGGGAGGCGCGTCATGAACCAGCCCGTCTCTGCGCTGATGGAGCGCCGGGTCTGGAGCGTCGACATGGACGATAGCGTGGCCGAGGTCGAGCGCCTGTTCGCCGACCAGAACCTGTCATGGGCTCCGGTGCTCGAAGCGAGGCGCACGATCCTCGGGGTCATCGCCGCTTCCGACCTGCTGCAGTTCCATGCGCACGGGCGTGATCCGGTCGCGACCAGGGCGTGGCAGCTCTGCACCTACAAGCCGGTCATGGTCGGCCCGCAAACGCCGCTCGGCGAAGTGGCGCGGCAGATGATCGAGCGCAAGATCCATCATGTCGTCGTGGTGGAAGGCGACAGCGTCGCTGGCGTCGTGTCGTCGCTGGACTTCGTGCGCACCTTCGTCGAGGCGGCTTGACGCACTTAGCGCCGCGCGCGCTGCTCGTGGACCTGTTCCTTCGACACGATCTCGGCCAGCGCGGCCGCCTGCCGGGCATGCAGCGTCAGCATGTCGTCCAGCGTGACGATCCCGATCAGGCTGCCGTTGTGGTCGACGATCGGTAGGCGCCTCACGCCATGCAGCCGCATTCGCTCGATGCCGTCCGCGAGACTCTCCGAGGCGCTGGCGATCACGACCTTGGCGCCCATGATGCGGGCCACGCTGGTCCTGGCGGGTTCGAGTTCGTTGGCCAGCGCTTCGACGACGATGTCGCGGTCGGTGACGACGCCCGCGGGGGTCCGGTCGCCTTGGGGATCGTCGACGACGACCAGCGTGCCGGTATGGTGCTGGCGCATCAGGCGGGCCGCCTCGAGAATGTTCGTTTCCCTGCCGCAGGATGCGACATCCAGAACGCAGATATCTTTGAGTATCACGTTGGATCTCCGTTTGCGATGTCGTCACGCTTGCTGCCCGGCAAGCGGACGCCTGACGAGCCGATAGCCGCTGCTTCCTTCATTGCGCCAGCGCACGCGCGAGTTCGAGAAGGCTCGTGTCCAGCAGCCTCTTCCGATGGATCACCTCGGCCAGCGGCGTGCCGGTCACCTTGCCATCGATGATGCCCAGCAGGACGCCATCGTGCCCGGCGTCGAAATGCTCGACGGCGGCGGCGCCGAGTCGAGTGGCCAGCATCCGGTCTGCCACGCCGGGCGCGCCGCCGCGCTGAACGTGTCCGAGCCTGCACACCCGCAGGTCGAAGCCCAGGCGTGCCTGGTGCGCCTGGAAGTATTGCGCCAGCGCCTCGGCGTTGTATTTCGCCCCTTCGGCCACGATCGTGATGGCGTGACTCTTGCCACGCTCGTAGGCCGCATGGATGTCCATGGCGATCTCTTCGGGCTCCGCGGGCACCTCGGGCGTGACGATGACTTCGGCGCCGCTGGCGATGCCAATGAGGGTGGCCAGGTAGCCGCACTCGCGCCCCATTACCTCGACGAGGAAGACGCGACCGAGCGACGAGGCGGTTACGCGCAACCGGTCGACCGACTCGAGCGCCACGTCGATCGCCGTGGCTGCGCCGATCGTGGCGTCCGATCCGACGAGGTCGTTGTCGATCGTCGACGCCACGCCGACCACCCCCAGCCCCTTGCAAGACAGCGCATGCGAGCCGGCCTGCGACCCGTTCCCGCCGATGACCACGAGCCTGGCGATGTCATAACTTCGCAACTGGCGCAGGGCCTCGTTCTGCCCGACTTCGCTCTTGAACTCGGCGCAGCGCGTGGTGCCCAGCATCGTTCCGCCACGCTCCATGATGCCGCCGACGTCCCGCGGCCCGAGCGGCACGAATTCGCCAGCGATGAGTCCGGTATACCCACGACGCACCCCGAACACTTTGAATCCGCGCGCCACGCCCATACGGACCACGGCGCGGATCGCCGCGTTCATGCCCGGCGCGTCGCCGCCGCTGGTCAGCACTGCCAAGCGTTTCATGAGGGGTGACGGCCGTTAAAGTCCGCTCAGCTTACGAGCGACCGCCGAACGTCTGCTTGCGCAGCGTCAAACGCGCGGGGCGGCAACGGCGGGGCGCTCGCGTCGCCGGAGCCCGGGGCAAAGGCCCGATGAGACGATCCGACTACGACGACCTGCTCGCGGCCTCCGCCCGGCCAAGGCGGAGGCCGGCGGTGCTGCCGACGGCATCCGCTGGCCGGATACTTCAAGCTTCGGCCTTTGCCGTCGGACTGCTCGGGGTCTGTGGCGCGTTTCGGGGGTCGCGCACGGCCACGACGCCGCCGCGCATGCAGTCGATTGTCAAGAGAGAACCGTGAACATGTTCCACTGGCTGCGTTCTTTGCTTCCCCACCTCCCACACTATGGGTATGTTCTCGTCTTCATCGTCGTGTTCTTGAACAACATCGGCTTTCCGTTGCCGGGCGAAACGATTCTCTTGGGGGCCGGATTCATCCTGGGGAAGACTGCGGGTTCGCTGTGGCAGCCCTGGGCGGCCGGGGCGGTGGCCTGCTTTCTGGGCGGCATCTGTTCCTTTTGGCTGGGTCGGCGGTTGGGCGATAGCGGCATAGAAAAGATTCGCTGGCTCCGCCTCACGCCCGAACGGATCAAGTGGCCCGACCGATTCTTCAAACGTCATGGCGCCAAGGCTGTCTTTATCGCGCGGTTCATCGCCCTGTTTCCTCCGGTCATGGCCAATCTCCTGGCGGGCATGACGAAGATGCCGTGGCGCATCTTTCTCTTTTTCAACCTTACAGGGTCGGCGGTCTACGCCGCCACCTACATCCTGATCGGGTATTTCTTTGGGAAGAAATGGAAACTCCTCGAAGCTTGGCTGGGTCCTACCGCGCTTTACCTGATCGTCGCGGGAATTGGTCTTGCGGTTCTTGGCGTGATCTTCCGGCATTCCTTGTCCGGGTCTCTGGCGCGCCTTCGCTCCAAAACGCATAAGCGAAATAGCGGCTGATCGATTCCTCATCGCCTCGAAGGCGCCTCGCTCCCGCGTTACCCTCGCGATGGCTGTCACAAGCCGAAGGGATAGGTTTGGGGGAAGCCCTCGATCTCCTCGGTCTTCAGCGGAGTCACGGCGTGGGTCTCGTCGAACCAGATGTATTCGTCGAACTGCTGTGGCAATACCGCCTGGAAGTAGTGGCTCTGGAGCTCGGTTTCGGGACGGTAGATCACACCGATGGCCCGCTCGAGCCGCGGTTCGGACAGGCCGGCGATGAGGGTCTGCGGCGCAGGGTTGCGTAGCGGCAGGATGAACCGCGCGACGCCCGCCTCGTGGCAGAGGCGTTCGTAGCTGCCGGCGATCGCGTCGCGCACCGTCTTGACTTCCATCGGTGCGTCCCAGTTCGACGCCGCCGCGACGGTTCCACGGTTCGTGCCGAAACCGATGAGGCAAGCCGCTCGGCCGAATTCCTTGCGGCACAGCTGGCCGATGTTGAATTCGCCGCGCAAGGACATCTCCGTGGCGGCGGAATCGCCGACATGCGAGTTGTGAGCCCAGATGATCGCCTTGCTTTGCGGTCCGTGGTGGGCGAGCAGGTTCTTCAAGGTTTCGAACATGTGGCTGTCGCGCAGGTTCCACGAGGCGCGGGAGCCGTAGTACATCGTGCGGTAGTAGCGCTCGGCGTTGGCGACGAGGCGAGCGTTCTGCACCGCGTCGAGAAAGCGCTCGCCATCGCGCTCGGCATAGGCCTGATGCTTCTTCAGCAGTTCGGTCAGGTTGGCGATCACCTCGCGTTCGCAAGTCTGATATGTCGCGGTGAGCGCGGCTTGGCCGTAACTGGCCGGGTCCGACTGCCACGGCGTCAAGCATCCGTAACGCTGCCGGGCGACTCTTGCGCTTGGCGGATCAACATTGTCCAGATAGCTCAGGACCGAGCGGATCGAGTTGTACAGGCTGTACAGATCCAGCCCATAAAATGCCACCTTGCGGACCTCGGGGACGGAATTGTGGCTGCGCAGCCAGTCGACGAAGGCGCGCATCTCCTGGTTGCGCCACATCCAGATCGGGAATCGGGCAAACGCTGTCCATTCGGACGGAGGGTACTGGGCATGCCGGACGTAGTGGTCCACGCGCGCAGCGTCCGGCCAGTCGCCTTCGATGGCGATGAACGAGAAGTGCTTGCGTTCGATCAGCTCGCGCGAGATGCGGGCCCGCATCCGATAGAACTCCGAGGTCCCGTGCGTGGCCTCGCCGAGCAGGACGATGCGGGCATCGCCGATTCGCCGCAGCAGCGGTTCAAGATCAGCCGAATTGACAGTCGCAAACTTCTCACACGACGCCGCAAGGTCCTGGGCCAGTGCTTCGTCCGGCCTGCGCTGCGCCGGGAGAGCCGTGCGGGAGGTCGATCCGGAATGGACCGTGGCCCCGCCTTCCTCGCCCAGCAGGGGAGCGAAGCGAATATCGGCGATGTCTTCTTCCTTGTACCCGCCTTGCGACACTCGGGTCACGCGCACGAGTTCCAGAATTTCCTGATCGACGCCCACCGGCATCACCAGCCGGCCGCCGATCCGGAGTTGCTGCTTTAGCGCTTCCGGCACGCGCCGGCCGGCGGCGTTCACCATGATCGCGTCGTAGGGCGCGTGGGCGGGCCAACCGAGGCTTGCCTGTGCGTGCAGCGCGTGCACGTTGCTGCAGCCGAGCCCGGCAAGCGTCGCAGCCGCCTTGAGAGCCAGCTCGTCGGATCGCTCGACGGTGTAGACGCTACCCGCAATGCGTGCAAGCACAGCCGTGGAATATCCAGACCCGGTGCCGATCTCCAGCACCTTCTCTCCGCCTTCCAGCGCCAATGTCTCGGTCATCAGCGCCACGACATAGGGCTGCGCGATCACCTGGTCTTCAGCAATCAGGAGCGGCGCATCTTCGTAGGCAAACTCGCGCATCCCCTCGGGCATGAAGGCCTCGCGCGGTACGCCGCGCATGGCCTCGAGAACTAGACGTGAGCGCAAGCCGCGGCCGGCGATCTGGTCGTCCACCATGTCGGCGCGCCGCTCGGCGTAGTCGATCCGGTTCATCGGTCTCTCCTCTTCGAGTCAACCTTCATAGACCACCCGCCCGGGCACCATGAACTTGCGCTCCCCGGCTCCGAGCCATTGTTGGATGCATCGGCGTTGCGCGATTGCGCTCGATCAAGGATGGATGCGGCGACGTTCGCAAAGCCCTCGGTGAGGCGAGCCGGAAACGGCGAACACAAGCGCGATCATGGTTCGAGCGATGCGGCACAAGGAAAGCGCAAGCGGAGTTGACTTCGAAGCCGTCGCTGCCCGCCGCGCGTCCCCAATGCGGGTGCTGTTCGAGCCGCGTGACGTCGGCTATATTTCGCCCCTCTTTGCTTTAGGAGCGACTCATGGCCGATATTGCAGTCGAGAACTACAAGAAGGGCGTCGCCAACGCCCTCGATCGCTGGGCCAAGAAGGTAAAGCCCGTCGCCGAGCAGATCGACAAGCTGAATCAGGCCCTCAAGGCGTTGCTGAAGAACAAGAGCCCGAGTCCTGAGGAAAAGAAGAAGATCGACGATTGCAAGGCGGCTCGCGACAAGCTGCAGAAAAAGATCGAGAACTTCGACCTAGAGCTGAAGGCCGATCTCATGCTTCTCGACATGCCGCAGAAGGGCAACGCCGACGAGAAAGAGATCATCAAGCTGCCGAAGTGGATCGACGAGATCGTGAAGAAGAAGGGGATCACGGTCGGCACCGTCACCGTGGCGCCCGACATCGACATCGATTTCAAGGCCGGCAAGCTAAAGAAGGTCGGCCTGACGATCGAGTTCAATTTTTAGGACGACGGTCCCAGGCGGCGCCAGGGATCGTTTCGCCCCTCGTGCGCATTCGGCCCCATCGTCGAAGGACGGTCGTTATGCCGCTCACGTCGGCGAGCCCCGCGTTCTCGCCGGCGCGCGTGTGGCGTGCTGCCATCCAGTCGGCGTCGCGCGTCGGCTGTGCCAAGCGGGTGACGAGAAGAGGCTTTCGGGGCCGAGGCGCGTGATCGAGCGCGGCGACTTTTGAGAGCGACCTCAACACAGGAAAGCAGAGCTTCACACTCGATGTGCTGATAGGAAACTCTCTGGTAATTGCCATCAGGGCCAGCACGCTTCAATCGGGAGGCGCCCCTATAGGCGCATCCCTAGTTTTTGACGGCCGTGTCGTCACGTTCCGCCGATCCTCCGAAGGACGAGGCTAGGCGCTGCACGGTATCCCAGTACAGGGCGCTGGCGCTTGCGGTGAGCGGGCCGGGGCGGCCGTCGCCGATCGTCCGGCCGTCGACGCGGGTGATCGGTGTGACGCCGCCGAGCGTGCCAGTCACGAAGGCCTCGTCGGCGGCATAGACCTCGGCGAGCGTGAAGTCGCGCTCCTGCGCGAGGCGGCCGTCGGCTCGCCAGGCGGCGAGCACGTTGGCCTGCGTGATGCCCTTGAAGTTGTAGCGGCCGGTCGAGGTCCAGAGCTCACCGTTGCGCACGATGAAGAAGTTGGTCGAGTTGCAGCTCGCAACGAAGCCGTGCGGATCGAGCATCAGGGCCTCGTCGGCTCCGGCGTTGATCGCCTGGATCAGCGCCTGGATCAGGTTGAGGCGGCTGTGCGAATTCAGGCGCAGGTCGAAGACATCGGGCGGGCTCGTGCGAAACGTCGACGTAAAGAGCGCGAGCCCGCGCTCGCGCAGCTCCGGCTTCGGGGTCTTGTATTCAGCGACGATCACGACCGTCGCGCCGCCGACCACAAACCGCGGGTCCTGGTTCGGCGTCGTCTTGACGCCGCGTGTCACCATCAGACGGATGTGGACGCTGTCGGTCATCGCGTTGCGCGAGAGCGTCGCCTCGATGGCCTCGGTCATTCCCGCGCGCGTTATGCCGATGTCGAGCGCGATCGATCGGGCGCCCTCGTACAGGCGGTCGAGGTGGGCCTCGAGGCTGATGATGTGTCCGCGGACCAGGCGCAGGCCCTCCCAGACGCCGTCGCCGAGAACGAAGCCGCTGTCAAAGATCGAGACGCGCGCCTCGGCGCGCGCAACGTAAGTGCCGTTGACGTACACCCGCACCGCGTCGTTGCGCGGGTCGGACACGTAGCCTTGGGCACTCTCGGAGGAGGGCGTATTCACGGTTCGGATTCCTAGAAAGTGAACTCGTTGTGCCGGGCGAGAAAGGCCCGGGTCCGCGGTTGCTTCGGTTGCTTGAGGACCTCGTCGGGCGTGCCCTGCTCGTGGATCACGCCGTCGGCGATGAAGATAACGCGATTCGCGAAGTGGTAGGCGAAGCCGACCTCGTGGGTCACGAGCAGCAACGTGCGGCCTTCTTCGGCCAGTGCGCGGATCACGCGCAGCACTTCGCCGACCAGTTCGGGATCGAGCGCCGAAGTCGGCTCGTCGAACAGCAGGAGTTCGGGCTCGAGGGCCAGCGCGCGGGCGATCGCGACGCGTTGCTTCTGGCCGCCCGACAGCCGGCTGGGGTAGGCGTCGCCCCTGTCGCCGAGGCCGACGCGCGCGAGTTGCGCGAGGGCGCGCTCGCGCGCCTGCAAGCGCGGTAGACGCAGCACGGTGCGCAGGCCTTCCATCACGTTTTCCAGCGCCGTCATGTGCGGGAACAGGTTGAACTGCTGGAACACCATGCCGACACGCTGGCGCACCGCGGTCAGCTCGGCTTCGCGATAGCGTCGCTCGCCGGCGCGCGGCCCGGCGCTGCCGACGGGCACTCCGTCGAGCTCGATTCGTCCGGCGGTCGGCAGCTCCATGAAATTCATGCAGCGCAGCAGCGTGCTCTTGCCGGAGCCCGAGGCGCCGAGGATCGCGATCCGGTCGCCTGGCGCCACATCGATGTCGATCCCGCGCAGGACCTCGGTCGCGCCGAATTGCTTGCGAAGGCCGGCGATGCGCAGCAGCGGTGGAGGTCTGGGCGCGGTTTCGGCCATTTCAGTCGCTGCGACGCAGTCGCCGTTCGAGGGCGTAGGTCGCCTGCACCATCGGGTAGAGACAGACGAAGAAGACGAGAGCCACCACCGTGTAGGCCTCGATCGGGTTGAAGTTGAGCGAGGCGATCAGCTTGCCCTGCTGCAGCAGCTCGACGTAGGCGACCGCCGAGGCGAGCGTCGTCATCTTGAAGATCTCGATACCGCGATTCGTCAGCGCCGGCACCATGCGGCGGAGGGCCTGCGGCAGGATGACGCGGCGCATCGCCTGCGCATGCGTCATCCCGAGCGCGCGCGCTCCTTCCCATTGGCCCGGTTCGATCGACTGGATGCCGGCGCGCCAGATCTCGGCTGAGAATGCCGCCGAGTTCAGCGAGATGCCGAGCGCGGCGGCGGCGAGCGGGCTGATCTCGAACGGGGCCAGGATCGGCAGCGCGAAATAGAACCAGAGGATCTGCACGAGCACCGGCGTGTTGCGGAAGAACTCGACGAATACCGTCGCGGGCAGATAGAGAACTCGCCGGCGTGAGTAGCGGCCTAGCCCGACGACGAGCCCGAGGCTCAGGCCGAGCACCAGGCAGATCACAAACAGGCGCAGGGTGCCGATGGCGCCGGCAAGGAGCGCGTCGGTGTTGGCGAGGACTGAGGCGAAGTCCCAGTGAGCAGCCATGTCGGCGTCCTCGTCAGTGCGTTGTCGTCTCGCCGCTCGCCGCGAGGCGCCGCTCGACGCGATGGGCGATGAGGCTCGTGCCGAAGATCACCGCGAAATAGACCAGCGCGACGGTGCTGAAGACTTCGAGCGGCCGGAACGTCTTCTGTGCCAGGTCGTTGGCCTCATAGAGCAGGTCGGCGTAAGAGATCGTCGCGACCAGGGTCGTCGTCTTCATCAGCTCGATCGAGCGCTCCATGAAGGCCGGAATCATCCGCTTCACGGCCTGTGGCAGGACGATGCGACGCAGCGCCTGCGCGCGATCCATGCCGATGGCCTGCGCCGCTTCCCACTGACCGCGCTCGATCGACACGATGCCGGCACGGAACACCTCGGCGAAAAACGCCGCCGACTGGATCGAGAAGGTCAGCGCGGCAGCGACGAAAGGTGTCATCTCGACATGGATCAGGATCGGCAGCGCGAAGAAGAACCAGAACAGCTGCACCAGTGGCGGCGTCGTTCGGAAGAACTCGATCACGAAGCCGGCCGGGATCGCAAGGCTGCGGCGGCGCGCGAGCCGCATCAGCGCCAGCACGAGGCCGAGCGGAATACCGAACGCGAGCGCCGTCGCGCTGAGCTTCAGGGTGTTGACGAGGCCGGCAGCGAGGAGATCTGCGTGTGCGACGACCGGCGTGAAGTCCCAGCGGTACATCGAGAGGCGGCTCAGGATCCCAGCTTCGTCACTGGCGGTGCCGCCTTCGGGTCGAGACCAAAGCCCACCAGGAATTCCTCGTACCACCTTTGCGTCTGGCCGCTCTTGTAGTAGGTCGCGAACGCGTTGTCGACCCAGTCGAGAAAAGCCTTGTCGCCCTTGCGCAGCGCGGCGCTCGAAGGCTGCGACAGGGCAGGAGTCGGCACGACGATCTTGCCGATGCCCAGGCGTTGGCGCGCCGCAAGCAGCGGCGGATGGAACAGGCACACTGCGTCGGCACGCCCGGCTTGGAATGCGGCGATCGCTTCCGAGTTGCCGGGATAGCGCTGGATGCTGGCCTGCGCGACGTGCTCGCTGAGGAAGCGGTCCATGCTGCTGCCCTGCGGCACCGAGATGCGCACGCCGGGCTTGTTCAGGTCGGACCATCGCGCGGTCGCAAGGTCGTCGCGCGCGAGTACCGCGAGCGAGTAGTAGAGCAGCGGCGTCGGCGGGAAGTCGACCGCCTGCGCGCGCTCGGGCGTCGCATCCATCATGAACATGATGTCGATCTTGTTACCCTGCAATGCCGCGATCGCGGTGCCCCAGCTCACTTCGACCGGCTCGAAGCGGGCGCCGAGCGACGCGGCCATCGCCTTTCCGAGCGAGACGCCGACGCCGGAGGACCATTCGCCGGTCTTCGGGTCCTTCGAGAACCACGGCGGCGCCTGCGTGACGCCGACGCGCAGGCTGCCGCGTTCCTTGACCTGCTCGAGCGTGCCGCCGGCCTGCGCGAAAGCGAGGTGCGGCCAAGCGAGCGCGCTGGCGAGACCCGAGAGGCCTGCAAGTGTCGTGCGTCGATCGATACTCATGTCAGTGCTCCTTCGAGGGATTGAACGTGGGAGTCGGGACGGCGCGCAGGAACGCCTCGGTCTTTTCGGCGCCGCGCCGCATATGCGTCTCGATTTCTGCGCGCATCGCGTCGAGGTCGTCGCCGAGCGCGCAGCGCACGTAGGCCGCGTGGCTGTCGCGCCGCGGCCCGCGCGAGCCGTGTGCGCGGTGGTGCGCGGCCCAGTAGAGTTGGAGCCGGCCGCGCAGGCTTTGCCAGCTGCGCTGCAGCAGCCGATGGCCGCTGGCCTCGTAGACGAGGCCGTGCAGGTCGAGCTCGGCAGCGATGCTGGCCCGGTCGTCGCCCGTGTCGATCGCCGCGCTGAGCACCCGGTTGCGGCGCCTCAGCTCGCGCCCGAACGCCGCATCGCGGCGCTCCCAGGCATGCTCGAAAGCAAAACGTTCGAGGGTCACTCGCATCGAATGGATCTCGCGCACGTCTTCGACCGAAAGCGTCATCACGTGCGTGCCGGTATACGGTACCGTGACGATCAGGCCTTCCTCGATCAGTTGGCGCATCGCTTCGCGCAGCGGTCCGCGGCTGACGCTGAACTGTTGCGAGAGCGCCGTCTCGACGAGCTGGGCGCCCGGAGCGATGTCGCCGGACAGGATCGCGGCGCGTAGCCCCTCGGCGATATGCGCACGGAAGGTGCTGCGCGGCACCCGACCGATCGCGGCTGCGGAGGCTTCCGGGCGCCGCCCGGCGATGGGGGAGGAGGACATGTAGTTCGTCGATGATCGATTGTCGACAATATAGCCGAGAGTCGATGGCGAGCTGAGGCGCAGTTCCCCGCAGCGGCTTCGCGCGGCTCAGGGCTTCACCGGCCAAACGTCCCAGGCCGTCGCGGCCTGCGGCTCTCCCCACAGGTCGACGCTGACCGGCGTCCCGTGGTGCGCGCAGGGCCGCATGGCCGCGCAGATAGCCGAGACCGACGCAGGCGGCCGCCTTCCGGCTCCAGCCGACCGACGACAGTTCGCCGGTGGGCCGGCCGGCGAACTGCAGCGCCTCGCCGCCCCATGCGTAGGCTTCGCCGGATTCGAGCACGGCGGTCACCAGCTTCTTTTTCAGCGGCTCGCCCAGTCGCTGCAGCAGTGCTGCCCTGCCGATGAAATCGGCGGCCTTGTCGAGCTTCACTGCGTAGGCCAGGCCGGCTTCGAACGGCGTTTCATCGGGCCCGAGTTCCGCGCCCCAGGCGCGCCGGCCGGACTCGATGCGCAGCGCGTCGAGCGCGTAGTACCCGGCGTCCTTCAGGCTGGCGTCGTCGAGCCCGAGGCCGTCGCCTGCTTCGTGCAGCGCGAGGTAGACGTGGCGGGCCATCTCGATCGGCACGTAAAGCTCGAAGCCGGGCCCGCCGACGTAGCTCATGCGGGCCGCGCGCATGCCGGCGTGGCCGAGATCGATCTTGCGGGTGTGAGAGAACCTCAGGCTCTCCGGGCCGACGTCGTCGGGACTGACGCGCCCGAGCAACGCGCGCGCGTTCGGGCCCATCACCGAGAGCACGGAATACATCGCACTGACGTCGGTCAGCGTCGCGTGCTCGGCGCTCCCGATATGGCGTTCGATTCAGTCGGTATCCCGGGTGGCCTGTGCCGAGCCGGTGACGATCAGGAAGCGCTCGCTCGCGAGGCGGACCACCGTCAGGTCGCTCTCGAAACCACCCCGCTCGTTGAGCATCGCGGTGTAGACCATCCGGTCGATCGCAACGTCGATCTCGTTGGCGCACAGGCGCTGCAGCACCCCGGGCGCGTCGCGGCCCTGCAGCAGCAGCTTCGAGAACGAGGTCTGGTCGTATAGCGCCACCGCTTCGCGGGTCGCCCACTGCTCCTCGGTCATCCACGGCAGCCAGCCGGGTTTGCCGAGCGTGAGCGCGGCCGGTGGCAGTCCGGTGGGCCTGAAGTAGTTCGCGCGCTCCCAGCCGTTCTTGCTGCCGAACACCGCGCCCCTGGCGACGAGCAGGTCGAAAAGCGGCGAGGTGCGCAGCGGCCGTCCGGTCGCGAGCTCCTGGCGCGGCCAGCGCATCGCGTAGTGAAGACCAAGGGTCTTCGCCGGTACGCTCGGCCAGGGCTTTGCGGTTGGCCATGAATGATCCGAAGCGGCGGATGTCGACGTCCCACACCGAGGGCGCGGCGCCGCCGACGATCCACTCGGCGATCAGCCGCCCCGCGCCGCCCGAGTTGGCGATGCCCGCCGAGTTGAAGCCCGCGGCCACGAAGTAACGCGCCAGGCCGGGCGCTTCGCCGAGGATGAAGTTGCCGTCGGGCGTGGAGCTCTCCGGGCCGTTGAGCAGCATCTTGATCTTCGCCGTCTCCAGGCATGGCGTGCGATGGATTGCCGCCGTCATGAGCGGCTCGAATTGGTCCCGGTCTTCGTCGAGCAGCTCGAAGCGGAAGGTCGACGGAATCGGGTCGACCTTCCACGGCTTGGCCTGCGGTTCGAAGCCGCCCATGACGAGACCGCCGACTTCTTCCTTGTAGTAGATGAAGCCGTCAGGATCGCGCATCACCGGCAGCATCGGGTGCACGTCCTCGATGCGGTCGGTGACGACGTAGAAGTGCTCGGCCGACCAGAGCGGAACGGTGACGCCGGCGAGTTCGCCGAACTGGCGCGCCCATTGGCCGGCGCAGTTGACGATCGTCTCGCAGGCGATCTCGCGCTCTTCGCCTTGATGGTGGACACGAACGCCGGCGACGCGGCGCAGGCTGCCGTCGGCCGCCGTCGTCACGCCGACGACTTCGGCGCCTTCGACGATGGCTGCGCCGCGCTGCCGGGCGCCCTTGGCGAGCGACATCGTCAGGTCGGCCGGATTGACCTTGCCGTCTCCGGGAATCCAGATCGCGCCTTGCAGGTCGTCGGTGCGCATGACGGGAAAAAGCTCGCTCGCGCGTCGCGGGCCGATTTCCTCGCAATCGACCCCAAAGCTGCGCGCCAGCGCCAACTGCTTCCTGAGCACCTTCATGGACTCTGGTGTGCGCGCAACGTTGACGCTGCCGCATCGCTTTCATCCCGTGGCCTGGCCCGTCTCGGTTTCGAGCGTCGCGTAGAGCTCGATGCCGTACTTGCTCGTTCGCGTCATGTTGCAATTGAGGCGCATCTGGCCGACGAGGCCGGCCGCGTGCCAGGTCGCGCCGCAGGTCAGCTGGCCCTGCTCGAGCAGTAGCACGTCCTTCGCGCCGAGCTTGGCGAGGTGATACGCCGTCCAGCAGCCGACGATGCCGCCGCCGCCGACGACGACGATGCGGACTTCAGCGGGCACCGGCATGGGGCCTGGCCTGGCAGGGCGGTGTCCGACGCTCGAGCTCAGGCCAGGCGCAGCGCCATCACGCCGGCGACGATCGCGCCGGTGCCGAGGGCGCGCTGGAAGCGGAAGCGCTCTTTGAGCATCAGGACGCCGATCAGCGCCGCGAAGAGCACGGAAGTCTCGCGCAGCGCCGCCACCGAGGCGATGGGGGCGCGCGTCATCGCCCACAGCGCGATGCCGTAGGCGCCGAGCGAGGCGCCCGAGCCGAGCAGGGCGACCGGCCAGCGCTTCTGCATGTAGGCGACTACCGGGCCCAATGCCGCGCGGCGCTGCCACATGACGATGGCGAAGTAGGGCGCACCGTCGATCAGGAAGATCAAGGCCACGTATTGCAGGGCGTTGCCCGAGACGCGCACGCCGCTGCCGTCGACGAGGGTGTAGCTGGCGATGATGGCGGCATTGGCGAGCGCGTAGGCGAGCGCGTGCCGGCGCGAGCCGCCGCCGCGCGCCGATCGCGTGAGGCCGATGAGGAGCACCCCGCAGCTGATGCCGGCCACCCCGAGCCAGGCCGCGAGCGGCAGGTGCTCGCCGATGACGCAGCCGCTGAGGAGGGCGACCAGCAAGGGCGCCGTGCCGCGCATGATCGGGTAGGCGAAGCTCAGCTCGCCGTGGCGATAGGCGCCGACCAGCGTCACGTAGTACCCGATATGGATGACGACGGACCCGGCCACCCAGGGCAGGGCCTCGCGGCGCGGCAGGCCGAACGAAGCGACGAGTACCGCGCCGACGGCGGCGCCGAGGATGAGGATGAGAGCCGTGTCGAGCGCCTTGTCGTCGCCCGACTTGATGAGCGCGTTCCACGCCGCGTGCAGCAAAGCGCCGAAGAGCACCGCGCCGACGATCGGCCAGGTGAGGGCGAGATTCATGCGTGCGCCGCGAGGGCGCAGCGCGCGGCCCGACTCATGAAGTGCGCGAGCGAGGGCGTTCGCCAGCCCGCCTGCTTGGCGAGGTCATCCCATTGGCGCAGCATCACCGCGTCGCGCGCGCCGGGCTGAGCCAGAAACGTCGTGGCCTGCGCCGCGTCGAAGACACCCCCCTGAAGCTCGAGGCTGCGCTTCGAGTCGTCGGAGAGCCGAGCCCGGTAGCCAGCGTCGGCCTGGCAGAGGTAGCGTTTGGCGTCGACGTGCAGCCTGATCGCGTCGAGCACCGGATCGGGAAAGAGACCGCGCAGAAAGGGCAGGGCGAAATACTGGTGCCTATCGTCGATGCCGCGCAGCGTCGGCGTCTCGCCCTGCTCGTTGAGCAGGTGGCCGAGGTCGTGCAGCAGGCAGGCCGTGACGAGCTCGTCGCCAGCGTCGCTCTGCTCGGCGATATGCGCCGTCTGCAAGGCGTGCTCGAGCTGCGTCACCGGCTCGCCGCTGTACTGGGCCGAGCCGTGGCGGGCGAACAGGAGCTCGATGTCTTCGAGGCTCAGCATGGCGGTCTCCTACGGAGCGCTTTCCTTGGCTGCGTCGAGTGCGGCGAACTGCGACTGGCGGATCCGCGTTGCCGTCAGCGCGCCGGCCGATTCGAGGATCGGATAGGCGATCGAGCACAGGTGCGAGTTGATGCGTTTCAGATCGCTGATGAGGTCGATGTGGAGCGAGCTCGTTTCGATGCTTTGCGCCGTGTTGTCGCGCAGCCGCGCGATGTGGTTGGCCGCGTACTCGTGCTCGAGGTCGCGGAAGTGCGCTTTCTCCTCCAGCAGGCGCTTCGCGTCACGGACGTGGCCGTCGAGGAAGACGCTCATCGCCAGGCGCAGGTTCGAGAGCAGCCGCTCGTGCAGATGGACGATCTCGGCCATGCCGGCCTCGGAGAAGCTGCGCGCTTTCTTGACCTTCTTGTCCTCGATGTCCTGGAGCACGCGCTCGATGATGTCGCCGATCTGCTCCATGTTGATGGTGAAGGAAACGATGTCAGTCCAGCGCCGGCTTTCGTCTTTTGAGAGCGCCTCGCCCGAGATCTGCGTCAGGTAGAACTTGATCGCCGAATACAGCTCGTCGACGGTGTCGTCGAGCTGGCGCAGCTCTTCCGCGAGGCGCAGGTCGTTGTTGCGCAGCACGGGCAGGATGCCGCGCAGCATGGTCTCGACGACGTCGGCCTGGTGCAGCGCCTCGCGGGCCGCGCAGGAAATGGCGAGCGAGGGCATGTTGAGGGCCAGCGGATCGAGATGGCGCGGCCGCAGCGAATCGACCCCCGGCGCTGGCTCCTGCAGCCAGCGATCGACGGTGCGTCCGACGAGGCCGGTGAAGCCGATGAAGACGACGGCCAACGAGACGTTGAACGCCAGATGGAAGAGCACGACCTGCTGGTGCACGGTCGGCACGAGTTGCTGCAGCAGGACGTGGATTTGCGGCAGCAGGCCGATGAACAGCAGCACGCCGAGCGTCTTGAAGATCAGGTTGCCGAGCGGCAGGCGCCGCACCTGCGGTGATGCGTTGGCCGTCGCCAGCATCGCCAGCACGCCGCTGCCGATGTTGGCTCCGAGAACGAGGCCGAGGGCGACGGTGGTCGGGATCATCGCCGACGACGCGAGCGTCGCAATGAGAAGCACGATTGCCAGGCTCGAATAGGAAAGGACCGTCAGGACCGCGCCGGCGACGATGTCGAGCAGCACGTCGTTCGGCAGCGAGACGAGCAGTGCCCGCACCGCCGGCGCCTCGGTCAGCGGCCGCGTCGCCGCGACGATCAGCTGCAGCGCCAGCGTGATGAGGCCGAGGCCGATGAGGACGCGGCCGACGGCGCCGGCGCCACTGTTCTGCTTCGAGATAAAGACGACGACGCCGACGAAGATCAGCAGCGGCGACAGCCACGACAGATCGAGCGAGAAGACGACCGTTATCAGGCTCGTGCCGACATCGGCACCGAGCATGACGGCCAGGGCTGCGCTCGTCGTGACGAGGTTCTTGCCGACGAAGGAGGCGACGATCAGGCAGGTGGCCGTGCTCGACTGCACCAGGCTGGTCACGCCGAGGCCGGCGAGGGAGGCCCGCACTCGGTTGCTGAAGCTTGCCGCCAGCACCCGTCGCAGGTTCTCGCCGAACACACGCAGCATGCCGGTGCGGACGATATGCGTACCCCAGACGAGGAGCGCGATCGCGGCGAGCAGGTTGAGCAAGTGGATCAAAAGGTGTTCAGCTCCAGGGCAACGAATAGGTCTTGATATTGGTGAAGCTCTTCATCGCCTCCTGCACGCCTTCCTTGTAGCCCAGGCCCGAGTCCTTGATGCCGCCGAAGGGGGTGAGTTCGAGGCGATAGCCTGGCACCTCGCGCACGTTGACCGTGCCGACGTCGAGCTCGGCGACGAAGCGCGTGATGTAGTCGAGGCGGTTAGTGCACACCGCCGACGAGAGGCCGTAGGCGGTGCCGTTGGCGATGCGGATCGCCTCGTCGATGTCCTTGAACGTGACGATGGGCGAGACCGGGCCGAACGTTTCTTCGCGGACCAGCGTCATCCCGGGCCGGACCCGGTCGACGACGGTCGGCGAATAGAGCGCGCCTTCGCGCCGGTTGCCGACGAGCACGCGGGCACCTTGCGCCACGGCCTCCTCGACGCGCGATTCGAACAGCCGCGCCGCGGCCTCGTCGATCACGGTGCCCATCTCGACCTTGGCGTCGCTCGGATCGCCGAACGTCCACGCTCGGGTCTTCTCGACGACGCGCTCGGTGAAATCAGCCGCGACCGCCTTGTGCACCAGCATGCGCTTGACCGCGGTGCAGCGCTGGCCCGAGTTCTTGTAAGAGCCTTGCACGGCAAGCGTCGAGGCTTCGTCGAGATCGGCGTCTTCCATGACGATGATCGGGTCGTTGCCGCCGAGCTCGAGAACGATGCGCCGGTAGCCCGCTTTCGCCGCGATGACCTTGCCGATGGCGACGCCGCCGGTGAAGGTGACGAGGTCGACGTTCTCGTTCGTGATCATCTCGTCGGCGATCTCCTTCGGATCGCCGGTGACGATCGAAAGCATTTCCGGCGGCAGGCCGGCTTCGTAGAGCAGATCGGCGAAGAAGATCGCCGAGAGCGGCACCTTCTCCGAGGGCTTGAGTACCATGCGGTTGTTCGTCGCGATCGAGGGAACGACCTTGTGCGCCACCTGGTTCATGGGGTGGTTGAAGGGTGTGATGGCGCTGATGGCGCCGAGCAAGGGGCTGCGCTGTGTGTAGACGCGGCGCTGTTTGCCGTGCGGCGTCAGGTCGCAGCTGAAGATCTGCCCGTCGTCCTTCAGCGCTTCGTTGGCGCCGAAGACGAGCACATCGGCGACGCGGCCGGCTTCGTAGGCTGCATCCTTCATGCACAAGCCCGATTCGGCGCTGATGAGGCTCGCGACGTCGGCGCTGCGGGCGCGCACGTGCGCGGCGGCCTTGTTCAGCACGTTGGCGCGCTCGAAGCGGGTGAGCGTCGCCTTGTATCCGCGTGCGATGGCGAAGGCGCGGCGGACTTCTTCGACCGTCGCCTTCGGCACGCTGCCGATGCGCTCGTTCGTGTACGGGTTGAAGACCTCGATCGTGCGCTCGCCGCTGCGTTCGCCGCCGACCTTCTCGCCGGCGATGCGCATCTGTTCGTGGCGGAACATGGAGTCAGCGCCCGCCCGGCCGCCCAAAGGGCGCGTCGGGGCCTTGTCTCTAGTCGACATGGTTCAGCACCAGGTCGAAGGCGTCGAAGTTGCGGAAGCGCCGATCGAGATCGACGCCTTTCACCTTGCGGTTGACGATGAGCGGGACGCGCTGCTCCGACACGCCGCCGTGCGAGCGCAGCGGCACGTCGAGGCCCGAGAGATCGTGGCGCGACGCCGAGGTGCCGATCACCGTCGAACGCTCGGCGACGACGACCAGATCGCCGATGCGATCGGCCGGCAATTCGAAGAACGCGGCGGCTTCCTCGCGCGAGCGCACCGAATCGACGCCGCGAATCGCCGCGATGCGCGCGGAAAGAGCCGCCACGTCGGCGCCCTTCGGCAGATAGACCGTGGCGAACGAGCCGAGCGCGCCGTGGTGCACGACGTACGGGTCGGTGATCGGCAGGATGACGCGCGTCTGGCCGGCGCCGAGCCAGGCGTCGAGCACGTCCTGCAGGTAGAGGACGTCCGGGGCGCCGTCCATGCGTGTCTTCGCGTTCATGCCATGGTCGGCGGTCAGGGCGATGACGCAGCCCATCGCGTCAAGCTTTCCGAGATAGCCGTCCATCATGCGATAGAAAGCGTCGGCGTCCTCGGTTCCGGGGGCGTGCTTGTGCTGCACGTAGTCGGTGGTCGAGAGATACATCACGTCAGGACGGCGTTCGTGCGACATCAGCTCGACGCCGGCGGCGAACACGAACTCCGAGAGCTCGGCGCTGTAGACCGATGGCACCGGCATGCCGACCAGCTCGACCACCTCGTCGATGCCGTTCTCCTCGAGCGTCGCCTCGTCGGCTTTCTCGGCCGAAAAGCAGACACCCTTCATGCCGTGGCCGAGGAGCTTGCGCAGCTTGTCCTTGGCGGTGACGACGGCGACCGACTGGCCGGCGTTGGCCAGCTCGGCGAGGATCGTCGGCGCGCGCAGCCACTTCGGGTCGTTCATCATCATCTCGGTGTCGGTGGCGACGTCGAAGAGATAGTTGCCGCAGATGCCGTGCACCGAAGGTGGAACGCCGGTGACGATCGAGAGGTTGTTCGGGTTGGTGAAGCTCGGGATCACGCAGTCGGCCGTGAGCACGGTGCCGCTGGCCAACACTTCCTTCATCCACGGGGTGTGGCCGTGGGCTACCGACTGGACGATGTAGTCGGGCTCGCAGCCGTCGACGCAGACGACGACGGTCGGCTGGTGCGCGAGACGGTAGCTGCGGCCGTTGACGCGGATCATCGCGCCGGCCTTACCTGTGAGCGCGGCGTCGTTGCCGCCGTCGCCGCGGCCGCCGTGGGGCGCTGGTGGTTCTTGATCGTTCTTTCCTTGCTTTCCATGACGTGCTCGAACATCGCGCGGCCGGCCGCTTCGACGTCGCCCGAGGCGATCGCCTTGACGATCTGCCGGTGCTCGCCGGCCGAGATCGGCATCAGCCAGCCGTCGGCCAGGTCGAGGCGGCGAAACAGGCTCAGTTCCTTGATCAGCTTGCGATAGATGGCGGTGAGCTTGCGATTGCCGGCGAGCTCGACGAGGCGATCGTGGAAGCGCAGGTTGAGCAGGTGATAGGTGTGCGCATCCTTGGCCTTGACGGCGTGCTCCATCTGGTCGACAAGACCGCGGATCTCCTTCAGCGCCGCCGGAGCGATGCCCGCGGCCAGGCGCCGGCCGACCAGCTCGTCCATGGTCGCGCGCAGGTCGAAGATCTCGATCGCCTCTTCGACCGGAAGGTCGCGCACGAAGACGCCGCGGTTCTTCTCGGTGCGCACGAGGCCCGCTTCCTCGAGCATGCGAAAGGCCTCGCGCAGCGGCCCGCGCGAAACGCCGAGGCGCGCGGCGAGGGCGACTTCGGTGAGCTTTTCCCCCGGCGGCAATTCGCCGGAAAGGATCATCCGCTCGAGCTCGCTCTGCACGACGCTCGACAGCGAGCTCGTCTGCAGCAGCGTGATGGTCGGGTGGGGCAGCGTGGCTGCGGCGGCTTCGAGCATGGGGCGAAGTGTGATCGCCAACAATGCCGATTGTCAACAATCTTCAAGAAACAGTTGACGCTTTCTCGCCGCGGCCCCTAGACTGCCGGCGCCCAAGCCGTGCACTCGGAACTGTCATCGAACTGGCATCCTCTATTCACCCGACACCAAGGGCGCGGCTATCGCCATCCTCAACCTCGACGAAGCCGGCGAGGCCGGCGAGGCGGCAGCATGCGCCGTGCTCATCGCGGCCGGATCGACGGTCGTGACGCTGCTCTTTATGCTCGCCGGCGCCTGGATCGACCGGCGCACGCAGGCGTGGCGTCGCGGCGCGCGATGAGGCACGATCAGCCGAACCCAGCGACGACAGACGACGACGACACGGAGACGATTCCCGATGCAGCGTGACGCCATTCTCCTCACGCCCGGCCCCTTGACGACGACCGAGCGCACCAAGCGCGCCATGCTGCGCGACTGGGGCTCGTGGGACTCGTCGTTTATCGCCCTGACGTCCGAGGTGCGGCGGCAACTGCTCGCCATCGTTCACGGCGAGGGCGCGCACGTCGTCGTGCCCTTGCAGGGCAGCGGTACCTTCTCGGTGGAAGCTGCCGTCGCGACCGTCGTGCCGAAGGGCGGCCACGTGCTCGTGCTCGACAACGGCGCTTACTGCAAGCGCCTCGGCAAGCTGGCCACCCTGATGGGCCGCAAGACGACGATCCTGCCCCACGCCGAAGACGCGCCGGTCTCGCCCGCCGGGCTCGACGCGGCCTTGCGCGTCGATGCGAGCATCACCCATGTGGGCTTCATCCATTGCGAAACCGGCACCGGCGTGATGAACCCGCTGCAGGCCGTGTCCGAGGTCTGCGCGCGGCACGGCAAGGGCCTCATCGTCGATGCGATGAGTTCCTTCGCCGCCTTGCCGATCGACGCTCGCGAAGTCAGGTTCGATGCGCTCGTCGCGGCCAGCGGCAAGTGCCTCGAAGGCGTTCCCGGCATGGGCTTTGTCTTCATTCGCCAGCCCGTCATCGACGCGGCCGCCGGCAACTCGCATTCGCTGGCGATGGACCTGCACGAGCAGCACGTCTACATGGAAAAGACCGGCCAGTGGCGATTCACGCCGCCGACCCATGTCGTCGCCGCGCTTGCCGAGGCGATGCGCCAGTTCGCCGAAGAGGGCGGCCAGCCGGCGCGGCTGGCCCGCTATACGGCCAACTGCGAGGCACTCGTCGCGGGAATGGAGGCACTCGGATTCGCGCCTTTTCTCAGGCCCGAAATCCAGGCGCCGATCATCCTCACCTTCCATGCGCCGGCCGATCCGCGCTACGAATTCAAGGCTTTCTACGAGGCGGTGAAGGCGCGCGGATTCATTCTCTATCCGGGCAAGCTGACGCAGCTCGAGACCTTTCGCGTCGGCTGCATCGGCGCCATCGGGCCCGGCGAGATGAAGCAGGCGGTTGCCGCCGTCGCCGATGCGATGCGCGAGATGGGAATCGCCAGCGGCGCGCCCGGTCTGCATTGCCCGCAAAGGCCGAGAATCGCGCCATGACCACGCCGACGCCCGAACACCCCGCGCTCACCGCCGTCCGCAAGAGCGGCAGCGGCAAGGTCAAGGTTGCCGTCAGCGACATCGACGGCGTTCTGCGCGGCAAGTACCTGCACATCGACAAGTTCCTCAGCGCCGCCGAGCCCGCACCCGGCGGCGGCTTCGGCTTCTGCGACGTCGTCTTCGGCTGGGACATGGCCGACCAGACCTACGACAACACGACGCACACCGGCTGGCAGCACGGCTTTCCCGACGCGCTGGCGCGCCTCGACCTGGCGACGCAGCGAAACGTCCCCTGGGACGGCAACGTGCCTTTTTTCCTCGGCGAGTTCGTCAACGCCGACGGCACGCCTTCGCCGATCTGTCCACGCCAGACATTGAAGCGGGTGCTCAAGCGGGCCGGGAAGATGGGCTTTTCGCCGATGTGCGGCATGGAGTTCGAGTGGTTCAATTTCGCCGAGACGCCGCAGACCTGGGCTGCGAAGCAGGGCGTGTCGCCGACGCCGATCACGCCGGGCATGTTCGGCTATTCGCTGCTGCGCATGAACCATCGGCGCGAGTTCATGAATACGCTGATGGACGAGATGGCGGCCTTCGGCGTGCCGATCGAAGGCCTGCATACCGAAACAGGCCCCGGCGTCTACGAGGTGGCGATCGCTTTCGGCGAAGCGCTCGAGCAGGCCGACCGGGCCATCCTCTTCAAGACCGGCGCCAAGGAGATCGGGGCGCGCTACGGCGTGATGCCGAGCTTTATGGCGAAGTGGAGCGCCGCCTATCCCGGCTGCAGCGGCCACATCCACCAGAGCCTGAAAGAATTCCCGGACGGCAAGAAGAACCTTTTCCACGACGCCAGCTCGCCGCGCCGGATGAGCCCGCTGTTCGAGAGCTACCTCGCGGGCCAGGTCGCCTGCCTGATGGAATTCGCGCCGATGTTCTGGCCGACCATCAACAGCTACAAGCGCCTCGTCGACGGCTTCTGGGCGCCGGTGAAGCCGACCTGGGGCCTCGACAACCGGACCGCGAGCTTTCGCGTCATCGCCGGCAGCCCGAAGGCGACGCGGCTCGAGACGCGCTGCCCGGGCGCCGACGTCAATCCCTACATCGCGATGGCCGCCGTCGTTGCGGCCGGGCTCGAGGGCATCGAGAAGGGCTGGAAGCTGACGGCGCCGCCGATCACCGGGACGAACGTCGGCGCCGATCACATTGCGCGCGCGCCACGCACGCTGATCGAGACGACGCGAATCTTCCAGCAGTCGCGCGTCGCCCGCGACTGGCTCGGCGACGACTTCGTCGATCACTTCGCCGCGACCCGCGACTGGGAATGGCGACAGTGGCTCGACGGCGTGACCGACTGGGAACTGAAGCGCTACTTCGAGATCATCTGAAGGCGCTCGCGAATGAGAGGACAACAACCATGGGATGCCTGAACAAACCCGGCGGCGGCCTCTACCCGAGGCTGCGCATCGGCGCGGTGCTGCTTGCGGCCGGTGCAGGCCGGCGCATGGGCGGCGTCGCCAAGCCGCTGATACGGTTGCAGGGCGTGCCCTTGATCCGCAGGCAACTGGTCGCGCTGAGCGGCGCCGGCGTCGACGAGGTCGTCGTCGTCACGGGCTACGCGCGCGATGCGGTCGAAGCGCAGGTGCAGGGCTTTCCCGTGACGCTGGCACAAGTTCTTTCCCAAGCTGAGCCAGGGCACGGCGAGCCTCGTCGAGTTCGGCTGGACGCCGACGACCGATGCATGGGCCTCGCTCAATGGCCTCTTTCACACCTGGGACCGAAGCGGCCTTGACACATTCAATGCCGGGCGCTTCAGCGATGCGAAGCTCGACGCGCTCATCGACGCGCTGCGCGTCGAGCCCGACCTCACGCGGCGACGCGCCATGGTCGCGACGGGGCTGCGCATCGTCGGCGACGAGCTGCCTTCGATCCCGCTTTATCGTCGAACGTTGAACTGGGCGATGAACCGGCGAGTGCACGCCGTACAGTGGCCGAACGACACGCCCGAGCTGCGCTGGCTGCGCGTGCAGTGAGCTTCGCCATTTCCTTTCGACAAGACGCTTCGTCATGACCATCAGCCGCTTCTCGTTTCCGACGACGATCCACTTCGGCCCCGGTGCGAGCCGCCTCGCCGGCGCCCATCTCGCCGAGCGCGGCCTGCGCCGGCCGCTCGTCGTCACCGACAGGGGTCTCGCCGCGCTGCCTCTCGTCGCCGCGTTCGAAGCGAGCCTGAAGAGCGCCGGCCTGCAGCCGGCCGTCTACGCGGGCGTGTTCGGCAACCCGACCGCGAGCCAGGTGATGAACGGCGCTGCAGCCTATCGTGCGCACGGCGCCGATGGCGTCGTCGGCATCGGCGGCGGCGCGGCGCTCGACGTCGCCAAGGTCGTCGGCCTGCTTGCCACGCATCCGGGCGACGTCATCGAATACGTCTGGGACCATCCGCGCATGCGCGCTATCGGCGAGGCGCTGCCGTATTTCGTTGCCTTGCCGACGACTTCGGGCACGGGTAGCGAAGTCGGTCGCAGCAGCGTCATCAGCGAGGAAGACACGCACGTCAAGCGCGTGATCTTCTCGCCGCAGATCCTCGCCAGGGTGGTCTTCGCCGACCCTGAATTGACGCTCGGCCTGCCGCCCGCGGTGACGGCGGCGACCGGCATGGACGCGCTGACGCATAACGTCGAAAGCTACCTCTCGCCTGCGTACCACCCGCTTTGCGACGGCATCGCCCTCGAAGGCACGCGGCTGGCGGCGCGCTCGCTCGTCAAGGCCGTGCAGGAGCCGAGAAACCTCGCGGCGCGCGCCGACATGATGATGAGCTCGATGATGGGCGCGATCGCCTTCCAGAAGGACCTCGGCGCCGTCCATTCCTGCGCCCACGCGCTCGGCACGGTCTGCGATATGCACCATGGCCTCGCCAACGCCCTGATGATCGACACCGTGCTGGCGTGGAATGCCGAGGTAGTGCCGGCGAAGTTCGACGAGCTCGCGCACGCGGTCGGCGTGAGCGGCGGCGCGCAAGGTTTTCTCGACTGGTTGAAGCGCCTGAAGGAGACGATCGGCATCGCGCCGAACCTTTCGGCGGCGGGCGTGAAGCGCGAGGTGATCCCGCGCCTCGTCGCCATCGCCACGGCCGATATCTGCCACCAGACGAATCCGCGGCCGGTCACGGCCGCCGACTTCGATCGCCTGTTCGCGGAGGCGATGTGATGACCGCAGCCCCCACGCTTGCGGCTGACGCCGCGGCGCTGCCCCCCGAGGGAGCGCGGGCCGGCTTGGGGCGGCCCGTCGCCGACCCGGCGCCTCGTGATCGCGTCAAGGTCGGCATCTCGGCCTGCTTCTTCCATGCCGACGCCGAGCGGCCGATCTTCACCGGCAAGACCTTGCAGTACGTGGAGCAGTCGGTCGCGCATTGGGTCATGTCGACAGGGGCGCTTGCCGTCATGATCCCGAGCCCGACCGGCGACACGCGAAAGGGCGACGCGTCGCTCGACGACTATGCGGCCTGGCTCGACGCGCTCGTTCTCGAAGGCGGCTCCGACGTCTGGCCGGGCAGCTACGGCGAAGAGCCGCTCGATGAGAACTGGCACGGCGACCGCGTCCGCGACGACTACGAAAAGTCGCTGCTCGCCGCTTTCGCCGCGCTCGGCAAGCCGGTGCTCGGCATCTGCCGCGGCCTGCAGCTCATGAACGTCGCGCACGGCGGCACGCTGTTCCAGGACATCGACGCGCATCGCCCCGGCGCCGTGCGCCATCGCGACGCAGTGCAGTACGACCGCAACCTCCATCCCCTCGAGTTCGTCGCCGGATCGCGCCTGGCCGAGATCTTCGAAGGAACGCCGCGTGCGATCGTCAACAGTGTCCATCATCAGGCGATCAAGAAGCTCGCGCCGGGCTTCGTTGTCGAGGCGCGTTGCCCGACCGACGGCATGATCGAAGCGATCCGCAAACCCGGCCCGAGCTTCATGGCCGCCGTGCAATGGCACCCGGAATTCCACCGCGCCGGCGAAGGCACGCTCGATGACCGGCCCCTGCTCGAAGACTTTCTGGCGGTCGCGCGCGCCGCCCGGCAGCCATGACGAAGACGCTTAGGATCATCAATCCGGCGAACGGCTCGGTCGTCGCCGAAGTGTCCGCCGACGATGCGGCCAGCGTCGCGGCTAAGGCGGCACGCGCCCGCGCCGCGCAGCCGGGCTGGGCGGGCCGCCCGCTCGCCGAGCGCAAGGCGGTGGTCTCGCGATTTCGCGAAAAAGTCGTCGCCGAATTGGAAACGCTGGCCAAGACGCTCACTTCCGAGGTCGGCAAGCCGATCGCGCAATCGCGCAACGAGCTGAACGGCTTTCTCGGTCGCATCGATTTCTTCCTCGCCAAGGTCGAGGCCAGCACGGCGAACGAAGAGGTCTTCGCCGATGCCGCCATCACCGAGCGCATCGGCCATGATCCGCTCGGCGTCGTCGCCAACATCTCGGCCTGGAACTATCCGTACTTCGTCGGCGGCAACGTCTTCGTGCCGGCCTTGCTCACCGGCAACGCCGTGCTCTACAAGCCTTCCGAGTTCGCGACCCTGACGGGGCTGCACATCACGCGCCTGCTGCACGCGGCGGGCGTGCCCGACGACGTGTTCATCGCCATCGTCGGCGATGGCGAGGCCGGCGCGGCGCTCGTCGAGCAGCCGGTCGACGGGGTCTTCTTCACCGGATCGGCGGCGACCGGAGCGAAGATTGCCGCCGCGGTCGGACCGCGCATGATCCGCCTACAGCTCGAACTCGGCGGCAAGGACCCGACCTATGTCGCCGAAGACGCCGATCCGAAGGCGGCGGCCGAATCGCTCGCCGACGGCGCGATGTACAACACGGGGCAGAGTTGCTGCTCGGTCGAGCGCATCTACGTCCACGAGCGGATCCACGACGCCTTCGTCGATGCCTTTCTCGTCACCGTCGCCGGATTCAAGATCGGCGATCCGGCCGAAGATGGCACCTACATCGGCGCGATCACGCGGGCGCCGCAGCTCGACGTGCTCGAAGCGCAGGTGGCGGATGCCGTCGCCAGGGGCGGGCGGCTGCGTACCGGTGGCAAGCGCATCGACCGTCCCGGCAACTGGTTCGAGCCGACCGTCGTCACCGACGCGAACCACGACATGCTCTTGATGCGCGAGGAAAGCTTCGGCCCGATCATCGGCATCCAGAAGGTGAAGGGCGACGACGAGGCGGTGGCGCTCATGAACGACACGCGCTACGGCCTGACGGCGGGCGTCTTCACGTGCGACGAGGCGCGGGCCGGGCGGCTGCTCGCGCGCGTCAACGCCGGCAGCGTCTACTGGAACTGCTGCGACCGCGTCAGTCCGCGCCTGCCGTGGTCGGGCCGCGGCGATTCCGGCGTCGGCGTGACGCTATCGACTTACGGCTTCCAGACTTTCACCCGGCCAAAGGCGTGGCATCTGCGCAAGCCTTGAGCGTCGCCGCGCAGCCCCTGGCGCTGTTCGACCTCGACGGGACGCTGCTCGACGGCGATACGGACGAGCTGTGGTGCGAGTTCCTCATGGCCGAAGGCATTCTCGACCGCGCGGGTTTCGAAGCGAGGAACCGCAGTGTCGCGAAGCGCTATGCCGAAGGCGCGATCACGCCGGCCGAGTTCTGCTCCTTCTATGCGTCGACGCTGGCCGGCCGGACGCCGGGCGAATGGGCGCCGCGTCGCGAGCGCTTCGTCGCGAGCGTCATCGCGCCGCGCCTCGGCGCCGCCGCGCACGCGCTGGTCGCGCGCCACCGCGACGCCGGCGATCGTCTGGTTCTCACGACGGCGACGAACCGCTTTCTCACTTCGCCGATCGCTGCCTTGCTTGCGATCGACGAAGAGGATCTGATCGCCACCGAGCTCGAGATCGAAGGCGGCCGCTTCACCGGCCGCAACATCGGCGTCCTCAACATGCGCGAAGGCAAGCCGAGGCGGCTGAAAGCGTGGCTCGTGGATGCGGGGATCGCGGAAACGGCGCTTGCCGACGCGGTCTTCTACAGCGATTCGACGAACGATCTGCCGTTGCTTCACGCCGTCGGCCGGCCCGTCGCCGTCAATCCCGACCCACGATTGCGCGCCGAAGCCGGGCGCGCGGGCTGGACCGTTCTGTCGCTCGCGCGCTGACCGCGCTCAGTTCGCCGTCGAACCGGCGAGGACTTCGCCGACCGGAATGAGGTTGAGCGGCGCCGCGGCCGAGATCGGGCCGCGCCGCGCCGCCATCGCTTCCAGGGCGGGTATCGCCTGCTCGGCTGGCATCGAATCGGCCATCCGGGCGGCGAGCGCTTCGGCCTCGCGCTGCTTGTCGCGCGTCGTCTCGAGGATGATCTCGGCGCGGCGCAAGGCGTCGGCGATCGTCTCGTTCGCCAGGATCTGCGTCGCGCCGACGTTGAGGCAGACCCGCGCGATGCGCGGCGCCACCTGGCGATCATCGATGCGCGTGTTGATGCGGGCGATGACCGCGGCCACGTCGGCGACCTTGGTGCGCGGCAGAACAACGGCGAACTCGTCGCCGCCGAGCCGGCCTGCGACGTCTCGCCGGCGCAGCGTCTCGCGCAGGGCCATGCCGATCTGACGCAAGGCCTCGTCGCCGACCGAGTGGCCGAGCACCTCGTTGATGTTCTTCAGGCGATCGACGTCGAAGACGAGGATCGTTGCCAGGTCGGGCGCGGGCTCGATGGCCTTGGCGGCGAGCTCGTGGAAGTGTCTGCGATTGGGCAGCTTGGTGAGGGGATCGACCTCGACCATGTGGCGCAGCTTGCGGTGTGAGGCGCGCAGCTGGGCGACGTTGCGCTCGTGGTTCATGACGAGCGAGAGCTGAGGCATCAGCAGCGCCATTGCCGCTGGAGCGAGCAGCGCACCGAGAGCGAAATCGGGGGCACCGAGGCTCGGCGCGAGGACGAGGAAGGCCACGCCCAGCCACGCGGCCTGCAGCACGGCAATGCAGACCAGGCAGACGAGCAGGCTTTTGAGGACCGGCGTCGTCGCGAAATCCTCGAGCCGCGCAACCGCGAGGCTGGCGTAGAGCGTTACCGCCAGCATGGCGACAGCGAGCACCTGGGCCGGGCTCGCCCAGCCGAAAGGCGCGATCGAGGTGCCTACCGCGATGACCGAAGCGAGGCCGAGGGCGAGCCAGTCGGCCCAGGGCGGCACGACGCTGTCGCCACGCGAAAAGAATCGGCGCATGCCGGTCAGCGTGACGATCGGCCATTGCAGGGCGAGGAGCACAGCCAGGGGACCGAACAGGGCATGCTGGTCGCCCAGCGAATGCAAAACGAGCGCGGTGGCGAGCGCGATATTCGCGGCGATCCACCACCAGACGCCGCGGCGCAGGCGCTGGCGTACGCCGATGGTCGCTGCCGCGGCGCTCGAGATGGCCAGGCTGGCCGAAGCGGCGATGAGCAGGGTCGCTGAGTGCAGAAGCATCCATGAAATTCTAGGCAGCCGCTTCCCTGGCCGGAGCACCGTCTGCAGTGGCGGGCTCGCCATCGCCGCGAAAACCGTTACGAATTGGCACGTCTCGAAGGGGCATGCCGATCGCCGGCATGCTGCCATGCTGGCGCCCTGGGGCGACGGCCCCGAATTCGTCTGCCCCCTACACTGCCGATTTGCCCTTCTGCTTTCGCTCTTGACTTCCTTGCTTCATGGCGATGATCGTAGGACTGGCCGAGTCATGACGCGCCGCCTGCTCGATGCGTTCTGGCGCGCCGCCGCTTATTGCGTGCATCCGAAAGTGATCGCGCTCTCGCTTGCGCCGCTGGCGATTGTCGGCAGCGCCGCGGCGTTGCTCGGGTATTTCTTCTGGGAGCCCGCCGTCGCGTCGGTGCGCGCCACGCTCGAGGACTGGACGCTCCTCGCCGTCCTCTTCTCGTGGCTCGATTCGATCGGCGCTTCGGGGTTTCGCAGCGTCGTCGCGCCGCTTGTCATCGTCGCTCTCGCGGTACCGGCCTTCGTGGTCGCGTCGCTCGTCGTCGTCGCCTGGCTGATGACGCCGGCGATCGTGCGTCTGGTCGCGGCGCGGCGCTTTCCTCAGCTCGAACGGCGCGAAGGCGGCGGTTTCTGGCAAAGCCTCGTCTGGTCGCTGGTGTGCACGCTGGCCGCGCTCGTGGCGCTCGTCGCCAGCATTCCGCTCTGGTTCATTCCGCCGCTCGTGCTCGTCGTTCCTCCCGTGATCTGGGGTTGGCTCACCTATCGCGTGTTCGCCAACGACGTGCTCGCGCTCCATGCAACGCGCGACGAACGCCGGCGCCTGATCGGCGAGCAGCGCTGGCCGCTCTTCGGCATGGGCGTCGTCTCCGGCTACCTCGGTGCGGCGCCGTCGCTGCTCTGGGCGGTGAGCGCGCTCGCCCTCGTCTTCGCGCCCTTGCTCATCGTCGTCTCGATCTGGCTCTACACGCTCGTGTTCGCGTTTTCGGCGCTGTGGTTCGCTCACTACCTTCTGGCGGCGCTGCGCGACCTGCGCGGCGTCGAAGATGCGGCGCTCGCCGTAGCGCCGGTGCCCGCCGAGCCGGCTCGGCTACTTCCCCCTCCGGCGCGGAATGGAACGCACGACGGGATCGCTGCATGAACTTCGGCCTCATCATCATCGGCGACGAGATCCTCTCCGGAAAGCGCGCCGACAAGCATCTGCCCAAGGTGATCGAGTTGCTCGCCGCGCGCGGCCTGTCCCTGTCCTGGGCGCGCTATGTCGGGGACGAGCCCGCTCGCATCACCGCCGATCTGAAGGCGGCCTTCGCAAGCGGCGACGTCGTCTTCTCGTGCGGCGGCATCGGTGCGACGCCCGACGACCACACGCGGCAATGCGCGGCCGCGGCGCTCGGCGTTCCGCTCGTGCTCCACCCCGAGGCTCGCGATTTCGTCATCGAGCGCATGAAGGACGTCGCCCGCGAGCAGGCGACGACATTCGATCCGGATCGCGACGACAACCAGCATCGGCTCAACATGGCCGTCTTTCCCGAGGGCGCACAGATCATTCCCAATCCCTACAACAAGATCGCGGGCTTTTCGGTACGACGGGGCGATGGCGGCGTTTTCTTCGTTCCGGGCTTTCCGGTGATGGCCTGGCCGATGATCGAATGGGTGCTCGACGGCGCGTATCGCCATCTGCACGAGACGCACCAGACCCGCGAGCGCTCGGTCATCGTCTTCGGCGCGATGGAAGCGGCGCTGACGCCTCTCATGGAGGCGATCGAAGGCGAATTCGCGGGCGTCAAGGTGTTCAGCCTGCCGAGCGTGGACCATCCGGAGTGGGGCCGCCACATCGAGCTCGGAGTCAAGGGCGAGCGCGGCCGGCTCGATGCTGCCTATCACGCCCTCATGGAAGGCTTGCGGGTTCGGCAGGCCCGGCTCGGCCCCGAATTGGTGCGATGATGCCCGCGCTGGTGCGCCGATGCGGTGCATTCATACGCACTGCGACGGCGCTCTCTGGCAGCCGTCACTGGCATGCTTTCTGCTAAATTTTCGTGCGCATTTTTGGGGCTGCGGCTCACAGGAATGGCGACAGACAACAACCCCCGCAAGCCTGCCTGGAGATTTTTTGATGGCCAAGACCGTCGCCGACGTGATGAACATGGTGAAGGAGAGCGAAGTCAAGTTCATCGACTTCCGCTTCACCGATACCCGTGGCAAGGAGCAGCACGTCACGGTGCCAATCTCGGCCTTTGACGACGACAAGTTCACGAGCGGCCACGCCTTCGACGGCTCGTCGATCGCCGGCTGGAAGGGTATCGAGGCGTCGGACATGCTGCTCATGCCCGATCCGAACACCGCCAACATCGATCCCTTCTTCGAAGAGCCGACGCTGCTGCTCACCTGCGACGTGCTGGAGCCCGGCGACGGCAAGCCCTATGAGCGCGATCCACGCTCCCTGGCCAAGCGCGCCGAGGCCTACATGAAGGCTTCGGGTCTCGGCGACGCCGCCTATTTCGGCCCCGAGCCCGAGTTCTTCGTCTTCGACAGCGTTCGCTGGCAAGTCGACATGTCGGGGTCGTTCTGCAAGATAGAGTCCGAGGAAGCGGCGTGGAACACCGGCAAGGAGTACGAGCACGGCAACTCCGGCTACCGGCCGAGCGTCAAGGGCGGCTATTTCCCGACGCCGCCGGTCGATTCCTTTCAGGACATGCGCTCGGAGATGTGTCTCATCCTCGAATCGCTGGGCGTGCCGGTCGAAGTCCATCACCACGAGGTCGGCAACGCCGGGCAGATGGAGCTCGGCACCAAGTTCTCGACGCTCGTGCAGCGCGCTGACTGGCTGCAGATCCAGAAGTACGTGATCCAGAACGTCGCCCATTCGTACGGCAAGACGGCGACCTTCATGCCCAAGCCCATCGTCGGTGACAACGGCTCGGGCATGCACGTGCACCAGTCGGTCTGGAAGGACGGCAAGAACCTGTTCGCCGGTGACGGCTATGCCGGCCTTTCCGAGTTCGCGCTGTTCTACATCGGCGGCATCATCAAGCACGCGCGGGCGTTGAATGCGATCACCAACCCGGGAACGAACAGCTACAAGAGGCTCGTGCCGGGCTTCGAGGCGCCCGTGAAACTCGCCTACAGCTCGCGTAACCGCTCGGCATCCGTGCGCATTCCCTACGTCCCCAATCCGAAGGGCCGTCGCATCGAGGTGCGCTTCCCGGATCCGCAGGCCAATCCGTACTTCGCCTTCGCGGCAATGCTGATGGCCGGGCTCGACGGCGTGGAAAACAAGCTCCATCCGGGCGAGGCGGCGACCAAGGATCTCTATCACCTGCCCCCGGAAGAGGATGCGAAGATACCGACCGTCTGCTCGAGCCTCGAACAGGCGCTCGAATACCTCGACAAGGGCCGCGCCTTCCTGACCAAGGGCGGCGTCTTCACCGACGGCCTGATCGACGCCTACATCGAGCTGAAGATGCAGGAAGTGACGCGCTTTCGCATGACGACGCATCCGGTCGAGTTCGACATGTATTACAGCCTTTAGTCCCAGGGGCTCCGACCGCAGGGGACGGCGCGGCCGTCCCCTGCGTCGTTGCGGGGGGTACTTTCGCCTTGTCTGCGTGTGATCCTGCAGCCGCTTTACAGGCAACTGCGAGACAATCGGCTCCGGCCTGTCGGCGCGGCCTTCTCGGTCAGCGTTGATGGGCTGGAGACGACGACATGAGACTGCTCCCTACGATTCATCGCGCGCTCGCCATCTCGCTCGGACTTTCGTTCGCATTCGCGGGCGGCGCCGCCGCGCAGCCGTCGGCCTCCGAAGGCAATGTGACCTATCGCTGTCCGGGCAACGACTACAAGAACACGATCTCCGCCAAGGAAGCCGACAGGCTCGGTTGCAAGAAGCTCGTGGGCGAGCCGATCACGGTGATCCAGATGACGAAGCCGCGCGCCGGGCCCGCGGCGGCTGCCAGCTCGACGGCGCGCGTCGACCCGGCGGCCCAGCGCGCGCGGGACAGCGACGCGCGGCGCATCCTGGAGAACGAGCTCAGAAGTGAAGAGGATCGCCTGGCGGCGCTGAAGAAGGAGTTCAACAACGGCCAGCCCGAGCGGCAGGGCGACGAAAAGAACTACCAGAAGTACGTCGATCGCGTCGCCGAAATGAGCGCGGCGATCGCACGCAAGGAAGCCGACATCGCCGCCATCAAGCGCGAGATCCAGAAGCTGCCGCCGCCGGCACCGCAGCCGATCCTGTGATCGCGCCGAGGGCTCCGGAGCCGGGCGCATTTCGTGCCGACGATGCGGCCGGCCAGTCCGCGCTCGATCTGCTGGCGACGATGGTCGCCGTCGTCACGCCGGAGGGCGAATGCATTTTCGCCAACTCGTCGTTCGAAAACGTGCTCGGCCTCTCGCGGCGCAGCATGTCGCGCAGCTCGGTGTTCGAGTGGTTCGCCGATGCGCCGCTGCTGCGCGACACGGTCGCCGCCGTCAGCCGCAATGCCTTCGCGACGAGCCGCCTCGACGCCCAGCTGAAGCGCCCGGGCGCAAGCCACGGCGAGACGCTGCCGGTGCGCGTCATCGTCAACCAGATCGATGCCTCGCGCAACGTCGTCTTCGAAGTCGTCGAGATCGAGCAGCAGACGCGCCAGGAGCGCGAGGAGCGCGCCCTCGAGCAGGCGCAGGCGACCAAGGAGCTGATCCGCAACCTCGCGCACGAGATCAAGAACCCGCTCGGCGGCATCCGCGGCGCAGCGCAGCTGCTCGAAATGGAGATCGAGTCGCGCGCGCTCACCGAATACACGCAGGTCATCATCAACGAAGCCGATCGCCTGCAATCGCTCGTCGACCGGCTCCTCGCCCCGCACCGCAAGCCCCACATCTCGGGCAACGTCAACATCCACGAGGTCTGCGAGCGGGTACGCGCGCTCATCGACGCCGAGTTCCCAGGCGGCCTGGCGACCGAGCGCGACTACGACACCTCCATTCCCGAGTTCCGCGGCGACCGCGAGCAGCTCATCCAGGCGGTGCTCAACATCGCCCACAACGCGGCCGAAGCGCTGAGCGAGCGCATCGAGATCGGCGATGCGAAGATCGCGCTGCGCACGCGTGTCGCGCGCCAGGCGACGCTCGGAAAGCACCGCTATCGTCTGGCACTGGAATTGCATATCGAAGACAACGGTCCGGGAATTCCGGAGACGTTGCGCGAGCGGATCTTCTTTCCGCTCGTGTCGGGCCGCGAAGGCGGCTCGGGACTCGGACTCACGCTCGCGCAAACCTTCATCCAGCAGCACCATGGCACCGTCGAATTCGAAAGCGAGCCGGGCCGAACGGTCTTCAAGATCGTGATTCCGCTGGCGTCATGATGCCCCCACGCATACTTCGCTCGCTGCCCCCCGTGGGGGCGCTGCCGGGCTTCGGGTGGCCGGGGGCCCGGCCGATGTCGCTGTCCGGCTTTCGCCGCACCGAATGAAACCCATCTGGATCGTCGACGACGACCAATCGATCAGGTTCGTTCTTGAAAAGGCGTTGACGCGCGAAGAGTTCGTCGTCCGCAGTTTCACGAACGCACGTGACGTGCTGGCCGCGCTCGACGACGACGAACCGCAAGTGCTCGTCTCCGACATCCGCATGCCGGGCGGATCGGGAATCGAACTGCTCAACAAGATCAAGGCGCGCATGCGCGACCTGCCCGTCATCATCATGACGGCGTACTCCGATCTAGACAGTGCCGTGAGTGCGTTCCAGGGCGGCGCTTTCGACTACCTGCCCAAGCCCTTCGATGTGCCCAAGGCTGTCGACCTGATCCGCCGAGCCGTCGAGGAAAGCCTTCACGAAGGCGAGAGCGAAGCGCCGACCGCGCAGGTCCCGGAAATCCTCGGCCAGGCGCCGGCGATGCAAGACGTTTTTCGCGCCATCGGGCGGCTCAGCCAGAGCATCGTCACCGTTCTCATCACCGGCGAATCGGGCTCGGGCAAGGAACTCGTCGCCAACGCGCTGCACAAGCACAGCCCGCGTGCGGGTGGCCCGTTCGTCGCCATCAACACGGCGGCCATCCCGAAGGACCTGCTCGAGTCCGAGCTTTTCGGTCACGAGCGCGGCGCCTTCACCGGCGCGCAGACCACACGGCGCGGCCGCTTCGAGCAGGCCGACGGTGGCACCCTGTTCCTCGACGAGATCGGCGACATGCCGTTCGATCTGCAGACGCGGTTGCTGCGCGTACTCTCGGACGGCCAGTTCTACCGCGTCGGCGGCCACAACCCGATGCGCAGCAACGTGCGGGTCATCGCCGCGACGCACCAGGATCTCGAGGCGCGCGTCAAGGCCGGGTCGTTTCGCGAAGACCTGTTCCATCGCCTCAATGTCATCCGGCTGCGCCTGCCGGCGCTGCGCGAAAGGCAGGAAGACATTCCGGCGCTGACGCGCTTCTTCCTTCAGAAGAGCGCGCGCGAGCTCGGCGTCGAAGGAAAGCGCATCACCGATGCGGCACTGGCGCGGCTGATGCAGTTCGATTTTCCGGGCAACGTTCGCCAGCTCGAGAACATCTGCCACTGGCTGACGGTGATGGCGCCGGCGCAACTCGTCGACGCCAAGGATCTGCCGCCCGAGCTGCAATCGAAACCCGTGGCGCGAGTGACGGCGGTGGCCGCGGCAGCCGATCAGGGGCCGGAGACGTTTGCCGAGGCACGCAGCGCAACGGACTCAGGCGCTGCGGCCACGACGCCTAAGGGCGCCGACGGCATAGCCGCACCCATGAACTCGAGCTGGCTTGCCGGCCTCGAGCACGACGCGCGCGAGATGCTCCGCGCCGGTGAGCCCATGGTCTGGGAGACGATGACGCGGCGCTTCGAGGCGCGACTCATCCACACCGCGCTCGAGATCACGCGCGGCCGCCGCATCGAGGCCGCGCAGAAGCTCGGCATCGGCCGCAACACGATCACGCGCAAGATCCACGAACTGGGGCTCGACGAAAAGTAGCCGGCCCTGGTGTTCGGGTCGCCCCTAGATGTTCATCCAGGCGAGTATGCCGAGCACGACGCCGATGGTGGTGACGCCGTAGACGCCGATCTGCAGGCGGCGGCTGCGCGCCAGCAGGGCAATTGCGGCCATGGCGATGGAGATTTGAAGCGCCGTCGTCGCCTGCTGCCAGCGCTCGTGGCCCTGCAACTGCCGCTCGCTCTTTTCGTCCCATTCCTTGGATTGCTTTTCGAGCTCTTCGGCCTGCTTCTGGATTTCCGCTTTCTCCGTCTTGTAGCGCACCGCTTCGCCGCGGTAATAGTCCTTGCGCGCTTCCGGCGCCAGGTCGACTGCGATCTCGGCGATGTTCTGCCGGTTGTTCTTCGCCTGGTAATAAGCCCACTGATTGGCGGCGTCGGTCTTCTTGATCGCCGCCTCGTTCTTGTAGAGGCCGGCATTGACCTGGCCGAGGCCGCCCATGTAGGAGAAGATGGCGCCGATCGTGGCGATGATCGCCGTCGCCACGGCCAGATGCCCGGCCATGCCATGCGGCTCCGCCTCGGCCTGATGTTCCAACTCGTGGTCGTGCGGACCGTGCGCGTGAAAGCCGTGACCCGACATCTCTATTTCCCCTGATCGATTCTCTTGTAGCTGACGAAGGCGTAACGTAGTCCTTTGGCTGTCTCGTGAGCCTCGTGCGAAGTCTGCCTGAAATCGGCGCGATTCCACGCCGGAAAGAAAGTGTCGGCAGGCAGCTCGGCGTTGATCTCGGTGAGTTCGAGCTCGTCGGCGCAAGGCAGACAGAGCGCGTAGACATCGGCGCCGCCGATGACGAAGAGCCGCCGGTCGTCGCCGCAGAGCGCTACGGCGGCGTCGAAGGAATTCGCCGGCGTTGCGCCTTCGTCTGACCAGCGCGGGTCGCGCGTGACGACGATGTTGCGCCGCCCCGGCAGCGGCCGTCCGATCGACTCCCAGGTCTTGCGCCCCATGACGACGGGCGATCCTAGCGTCAGCTGCTTGAACCGGCGCATGTCTTCGGGCAGGCGAACGAGAAGGCGGCCGTGCAGGCCGATACCGCCGTTGCGGGCGACGGCGGCGACGAGACAGACGACCGGTCGGGGCATGGCGAAGATTGTCGCCTGCGGCGCCGCGATAATCGGTTGGCTGGCTGGCCTAACCTCGACAACCCATGACGAGCTCTTCGATCGACGACGACGACTCCGCGGCGCTGCGCGCCTGGCGGGATGCCGCCGCGCGCTCGGCGCCGAAGGGCGACCTCGGCGCCCTCAACTGGACGACGCCGGAAGGCATCGTCGTCAAGCCGCTCTATACCGCGGCTGACCTCGAGGGCTTGCCAGCCACCGACACGCTGCCTGGATTTCCGCCTTACATCCGTGGCCCGCAGGCGACGATGTATGCGGTCCGTCCGTGGACGATCCGCCAGTACGCGGGCTTTTCGACGGCCGAAGCCTCGAACGACTTCTATCGCAAGGCACTCGCCGGCGGCGCCCAGGGCATCAGCGTCGCCTTCGACCTGGCGACCCACCGCGGCTACGACAGCGACCATCCGCGCGTCGTCGGCGACGTCGGCAAGGCCGGCGTCGCCATCGATTCGGTCGAGGACATGAAGATCCTCTTCGACGCCATCCCGCTCGACAAGGTCAGCGTCTCGATGACGATGAACGGCGCCGTGCTGCCGGTGCTCGCCGGCTACATCGTCGCCGCGGAAGAGCAGGGCGTCGCGGAGAGCAAGCTTTCAGGAACGATCCAGAACGACATCCTGAAAGAGTTCATGGTCAGGAATACCTACATCTATCCGCCGGCGCCGAGCATGCGCATCGTCGGCGACATCATCGCCTACACGGCCGAGCGCATGCCGAAGTTCAACTCGATCTCGATCTCCGGCTATCACATCCAGGAAGCCGGGGCGAACCAGGCGCTCGAGCTGGCCTTGACGCTTGCCGACGGCCGCGAATACGTGCGCACGGCCATCGCCAGGGGCCTCGGCGTCGACGCCTTCGCCGGCCGGCTCAGTTTCTTCTGGGCGATCGGCATGAATTTCTATCTCGAGATCGCCAAGATGCGCGCGGCGCGTGGCCTGTGGCACCGGATCATGAAGGAGTTCGCGCCGAAAGAAGCGAAGAGCTCGATCCTGCGCACGCATTGCCAGACCTCGGGCTGGACGCTCACCGCGCAGGACCCGTACAACAACGTCGTGCGCACGACGATCGAGGCGATGGCGGCCGTCTTCGGCGGCACGCAGAGCCTGCACACCAACGCGCTCGACGAGGCGATCGCGCTGCCCAGCGAGTTCAGTGCCCGCATCGCCCGCAACACGCAGCTCGTCATCCAGGAAGAGACGCACATCACGTCCATCGTCGATCCGTGGGCCGGTAGCTACGCCATGGAAGCGCTGACACAGCAGATGGCCGATACGGCGTGGACCCTCATCGAGGAGATCGAAGCCATGGGCGGCATGACGCTGGCGGTGCAGAGCGGCTGGGCCAAGCTGAAGATCGAGGCGAGTGCGGCCGAGAAGCAGGCGCGCATCGATTCCGGGCTGGACGTGATCGTCGGCGTCAACAAGTACAAGCTCGGCGAGGAGGCGGCGATCGATACGCTCGCGATCGACAACCACGCGGTGCGCGAGAGCCAGCTCAAGCGCCTGAAGACGGTGCGCGCCTCGCGCGACGATGCGGCCGTGCGCGCTGCGCTCGCTGCGCTCACCGAAGCCGCGGAAACGGGCGAAGGCAACCTGCTCGAGCTGTCCATCCGTGCCGTGCGCCTGCGCGCCACGGTCGGCGAAGTGAGCGATGCGCTCGAAGCCGTGTGGGGCCGGCACCGCGCCGACACGCAGAAGGTCTCGGGCGTCTACGCTGCGGCTTACGACAGCGCCGAAGGCTGGGAGCAGCTGAAGCGCGAGATCGCCGCGTTCGCCGAAGATGAAGGCCGGCGGCCTCGTGTCATGATCGCCAAGCTCGGCCAGGACGGGCACGACCGCGGCGCCAAGGTCGTTGCCAGCGCCTTCGCCGATCTCGGCTTCGACGTCGATATCGGCCCGCTTTTCCAGACCGCCGAAGAGTGCGCACGTCAGGCGATCGAGAACGACGTCCACGCGGTCGGCGTGTCGACGCTCGCCGCCGGGCACAAGACGCTCGTTCCCGCGATCATCGAAGCGCTGAAGGCGCAAGGCGCCGACGACATCGTCGTCTTCGTCGGCGGCGTGATCCCGAAGCAGGACTACAAGTTCTTATTCGATGCCGGCGTCAAGGGCATCTACGGCCCGGGAACGCCGATTCCGTCGAGTGCGAAAGACGTTCTCGAGCAGATCCGCCAAGCCGTCGCCGCGCATTGAGATGCTGCCGCCCGGCGATCAGGCCCTGCTCGACGACGTGACGTCGGCGCCTGGCGAACGCCAGCGTCGCGCCGTCGCCAAGACGATCACGCTGCTCGAGTCGACGCGCGCCGATCATCGCAAGCGCGCCGATGCGCTGCTCATGGCCTTGCCGGTGCCTTCGAACGCCGCCTTGCGCCTCGGCATCTCGGGCGTGCCGGGGGTCGGCAAGTCGACCCTCATCGAGACGCTCGGGCTCGAGCTGATCGAAGGCGGCCATCGCGTCGCCATCCTCGCCGTCGACCCGAGCTCGAGCCTTTCGGGTGGCTCGATCCTCGGCGACAAGACGCGCATGGAGCGCCTTTCGGTTCACGAACATGCATTCGTTCGCCCGAGTCCGAGCGGGGGCACGCTCGGCGGCGTCGCCGCGGCGACGCGCGAGGCGATCCGCGTCGTCGAGGCGGCCGGCTTCGACGTCGTCATCGTCGAGACCGTCGGCGTCGGCCAGAGCGAGGCCGCCGTCGCCGGCATGACCGACTGCTTCGTCCTGCTGCAGTTGCCGAACGCCGGTGACGATCTGCAGGCGATCAAGAAGGGGGTGCTCGAGCTCGCCGATCTCGTCGTCGTCAACAAGGCGGATCTCGACGCCGCGGCGGCGGCGCGCGCCGTCGGCCAGATCGAATCGGCGATGCGTCTCGTCGGCGTCCACGATGCCCGGCGCGGCATGCCGCGCGTGCTGGCGACGAGCGCGCTCGACGCCGCCAGGGTCGCCGAGGTCTGGCGCCTGGCCGAGGCTTTTGTGGCGGCGCAGCGCGCGAACGGTGGCATCGAGCGGCGCCGGCGGGAGCAGTCGCGGGCCTGGCTCTGGGAGCGCATCGACGCCGGGCTGCGCGAAGGGTTTCGTTCGCACCCGGCCGTGCGCGACCTGTTGCCGGGCGCGCTCGACGACGTCGACGCGGGTCGGGTGCCGGTCTCGGTCGCCGCGCGGCGACTGCTCGCGGTTTTCGGGGTCGGTGGTGCGACGACGGCACACGATGACTGAAGCCAAGCTCGAAGCCGTTCGCGCCGGCCGTCAAGCTGCTCGCCCATGCCTTCGGCCGGCGCCTGCTCCTGGCGGTGCCGACGCACATGGCGTGCAAGCTCCTGCCAGTCTTTTTGCCATGTGCCTCGCCTGAGCCGGAAAATACGTCATGCACGACATCATCCAGCAGCTAGAGGCCAAGCGCGCGCGGGCCCGCCTCGGCGGCGGCGAGAAGCGCATTGCGGCGCAGCACGCCAAGGGCAAGCTGACGGCGCGCGAGCGCATCGATCTCCTCCTCGACGAAGGCACGTTCGAGGAATGGGACATGTTCGTCGAGCACCGCAGCCACGACTTCGGCATGGACCAGAACCGCCCGCCGGGCGACGGCGTCGTCACCGGCTACGGGATGATCAACGGGCGGCTGGTCTTCGTCTTCAGCCAGGACTTCACCGTCTTCGGCGGCGCGCTTTCCGAAGCGCACGCCGAGAAGATCTGCAAGATCATGGATCAGGCGATGAAGGTCGGCGCCCCGGTGATCGGCCTCAACGATTCGGGCGGCGCGCGCATCCAGGAAGGCGTCGCTTCGCTCGGCGGCTATGCCGAGGTGTTCCAGCGCAACGTCACGGCCTCCGGCGTCGTGCCGCAGATCAGCCTCATCATGGGCCCGTGCGCCGGCGGCGCCGTGTATTCGCCGGCGATGACCGACTTCATCTTCATGGTCAAGGACAGCTCGTACATGTTCGTCACCGGCCCCGAGGTCGTGAAGACGGTGACGCACGAGGAGGTGAGCGCCGAGGACCTGGGCGGCGCCCTCGCGCACACGACCAAGAGCGGCGTCGCCGACCTGGCCTTCGAGAACGACGTCGACGCGCTCGCCATGCTGCGGCGCTTCTTCAACTACCTGCCGCTGAACAACCGGGAAAAGGCGCCGTCCCGGCCGTCGGACGATCCGGCCGACCGCATCGACCTGTCTCTCGACACGCTCGTCCCCGACAACCCGAACAAGCCCTACGACATCAAGGAGCTGATCACGAAGACCGTCGACGACGGCGATTTCTTCGAGCTGCAGCCCGAGCACGCGAAGAACATCGTCATCGGCTTCGGTCGCATGGATTCGAAGGTCGTCGGCATCGTCGCCAACCAGCCGCTCGTGCTCGCCGGCTGTCTCGACATCAAGAGCTCGATCAAGGCGGCGCGCTTCGTCCGCTTCTGCGACGCCTTCAACATTCCCGTCGTCACCTTCGTCGACGTGCCGGGTTTCATGCCGGGCACGGCGCAGGAGTACGGCGGCATCATCAAGCACGGCGCCAAGCTGCTCTACGCCTTCGCCGAGTGCACGGTGCCGAAGATCACGGTCATCACGCGCAAGGCCTACGGCGGCGCCTACGACGTGATGAGCTCCAAGCACCTGC
>ODAK010000437.1_pt1 | contig 47897 bp, 47 predicted proteins | sample 1539591 | NCBI WGS metagenome assembly ODAK01 (sample SAMEA3539303, study PRJEB22396) | soil metagenome | biome: tundra; feature: field; material: soil | place: USA | collected 2010-05 | depth 0.15 m
CGCGCAGCGTGCCCGACGCCAGCTGACCCGCGTAGAAGCGCCCCGAGCGCTCGGTCGAGCGTCCGACCCACTGGATCGGCAGCCGCAGGCGGTCGGTGTCGCGATCGGCCTGTACGTCGATCTGCTCCAGGTAGGCAAGCAGCGTTGGCCCGTCGTAGAAGGGCGCGACCGACGACCGATCGACCACATTGTCACCGTGTAGGGCACTGATCGGGATCACCATCAAATCGGCGATCCCCACCCGCTCGGCCAGCTCCTGGGCCTGCCGGCTGACCTCCTCAAAGCGCTCGGCGTTCCAATCCACCAGGTCCATCTTGTTCACGCACACGACGATATGACGGATCCCAAGCAGCGCCGAGATCTGGGCGTGGCGGCGAGTCTGGGTGACGACCCCGGCCCGCGCGTCGACGAGCACGATCGCCAGATCGGCGGTCGACGCGCCGGTGAACATGTTGCGGGTGTAACGCTCGTGGCCGGGGGTGTCGGCCAGGATGAACGCCCGCCGGGGAGTCGAGAAGTAGCGATAGGCGACGTCGATCGTGATCCCCTGCTCGCGCTCGGCGCGCAGCCCGTCGGTGATGGCGGCGAGATCCGGGGGCCCCGCACGTGATACGTCGGCGAGATGGTCGCTGAGCAGCGTTTTTGTGTCCAGCAGCAGTCGCCCGATCAGCGTGCTCTTGCCGTCGTCGACCGACCCTGCCGTGGCCAGGCGCAGCAGCTCGCGCGGTTGCCAGTCGGCCATCAGAAATAGCCCTCGCGCTTGCGGTCTTCCATCGCCGCTTCGGAGACGCGGTCGTCGGCCCTGGTCTCACCGCGCTCCGAGACCGTGGCGAGCGCGGTCTCGCGCATCACCGACTCGATGTCGCGGGCGTCGGAACGGACAGCTCCGGTGACGGTCAGGTCGCCGACCGTCCGGTAGCGCACCGCCAGCTCCTCAACCTGCTCGCCTTGGGCCGGCTTGACCCATTCGGACTCGGCCAGCAGGATGCCGTCACGCTCGATCACCCGCCGGACGTGGGAGAAGTAGATCGAGGGCAGCTCCAGCCGCTCGGCGTCGATGTAGCGCCACACGTCGAGCTCGGTCCAGTTGCTGAGCGGGAAGACCCGGATCTGCTCCCCGCGGTGGATGCGTCCGTTGTACAGCTCCCACGGCTCGGGTCGCTGGACGCGCGGGTCCCACTGGCCGAATTCGTCCCGAAAGGAGAGCACGCGCTCCTTGGCGCGGGCGCGCTCCTCATCGCGGCGGGCCCCGCCAAACGCGGCGTCGAAGCCGTGCTCCTCCAATGCGTCGAGCAGCGTGGTCGTCTGCAGACGGTTGCGCGAGGCGCCGGGTGAGTCCTCCTTGACGCGGTCGGCGTTGATTGAATCCTGCACCGAGGCGACGATCAGACGGTGGCCGTTGCGCTCGATCCGGCGATCGCGAAACTCGATCACCTCTGCGAAGTTGTGCCCGGTATCGATGTGCATGATCGGAAACGGCAGCGGCAACGGCGCAAACGCCTTCTCGGCCAATCGCAGCAGCGCGACCGAGTCCTTGCCGCCGCTGAACAGCAGCACCGGGCGCTCGAGCTCGGCCGCCACCTCGCGGATCACGAACACCGCCTCGGCCTCCAACGCGCGCAGCTGTGAGACGTGACGCTCGGGTGAGCTCAGGTCGCCGTCTCGTCCGTGATCGCTCACGTCGCCGTCTCGTCCCTGATCGCTCTCGTCGCCGGGGGGTCCGTAATGGCTCACGCCGCCGGGGGGTCCGTAATCGCTCACGCTGCCCGCTCGCGCTCGATGCGGTAGCGCCGAGCCCATTCCGCGGAGCGCACGTCGCGCTGGCGGTGCAGGGCGGGGGTGGGGGGCTCGACATCGCCCAGCCCCAGTTCGCCCAGCACGCGCCCAACGGTCTCCTGCGGCCCGCGATCGAGCTCTTCGTAGGTGATGATCAGTGGCCTGTGGCCGGACCGCGTGAACCATTCGCGCCACGCCCGATCGTCGGCCTCGAGCCCGGCGACAAGATGGTCGATGCCGGCGAACCGGTACCGCGCGCCCAGTGGCGATCGAACGTTGTCGGCGTGTGAGGCTTGGGCTGATGGAATCGGGTCGGCCCGCCAGCTCTGCGTCTGGACCGCGAGCCACAGCGAGACCGCCTGCGAAACCCGGTCCTGGCGCGTGACGTAGATCAGGGGCGGGCCCCCGAGCAAGGCCTGCAGCGCCGTCGCCAGATCCGCGTCGCGCAGGCCGGCCAACCGGTGCACGCGGCCGAGCAGATCGTCGACGTGGCCCCACATCAGCTTGCCGCCCCAGACCCCGTTCTCGCTCGAGCCTTCCGCACGGATCTTCGCCCACCAGGCCTCCGGCGACTCGGCATTGGGAGTTCCCGGCTCCAGCGGCGCCAGCACCTCCAGCAACTCGGAATCCGTGCACCCGACGAAGTATTCCCGCGGCTGACGTGGCAGGCTAGTGTGGCTCAACACCTCAAAATGCTCGAGCGGGCGCCCGGCGCGCCCGGTGGCGAGCAGCATCTCGCACAGCAGAGTGCTGCCGCTACGCGGCGTGGCGCACACAAGATATGCCTGGGCCGGGACGGATGGCACGAAACCTCACTTTCTTGATTGACAATATGATAAACCGAAAGCCCATGCCTCAACCGAACATCGTTTACCTGCATTCCCACGACACCGGTCGCTACGTACAGCCCTACGGACATCAGGTTCCGACCCCCAACATCCAGCGACTCGCCGATCAGGGGCTGCTGTTCCGCCAGGCCTTCTGTGCCGCGCCGAGCTGCTCGGGGAGCCGGGCGTGCCTGCTGACCGGCCAGTGGGCCCACGTCAACGGGATGATGGGCCTCGCTCACCGGGGTTGGAAGCTCGTCGACTACAACCGTCACATCGTGCACCCTCTGCGCGAGGCGGGCTACTGGTCAGCGCTGATCGGCGAGCAGCACATCTCCGACGATCCCGCGGTGCTCGGCTACGACCACGTGGTCGACATCGGAACCAATCGCGCCGACTCGATCGCCCCGGCGGCGTTGCAGCTGCTGCGCAGCCGGCCGCCGCAGCCATTCTTTGCCTCGATCGGGTTCTTCGAGACCCACCGTGAGTTCTTCCAGCCGAGCTCGGTCCGCGACGCGCTCTACGGCGCTCCGCCGGCCCACCTGCCCGACACCGCCGCCACGCGCGCCGATATGGCGGCCTTCAAGGCCAGCGCGCGCTCGCTGGATCAGGGCGTCGGCGCCGTGCTGCACGGCCTGGACGAGGCGGGAATCGCCGACGAGACCCTGGTGGTGCTGACCACCGATCATGGGCTGCCGTTCCCGGGCGCCAAGGCGACGCTGACCGATCGTGGTCTCGGCGTGATGCTGATCATCCGCGGCCCTGGAGGCTTCCATGGGGGCCATGTCACCGACACCCTGATTTCACAGGTGGATCTGTACCCGACGCTGCTCGGGGTGGCGGGGGCGCCGATGCCCGCCGGTCTGCACGGCCAGTCGCTGCTGGGCCTCGTGCGCGGGCAGGCGGGCGCCGTCCGAGACGAGCTGTTCGCCGAGCTGACCTTCCACGCGGCCTATGACCCACAGCGGGCGATCCGCACCGGCCGGCACAAGCTGATCCGCAATTACGGCGAGCGGTTGGAGCCCGTGCTGCCCAACGTCGACGACGGGCCGTCCAAGGATGTGCTCGTGGAGGCCGGTTGGGGCAGCCAGCGCCGACCGCGCGTGGAGCTCTATGACCTGGTGATGGACCCGGTCGAGATGCGCAACCTGGCTCCCCAGCCGGAGTTCGCCGAGATTCTGGAGAACCTCGACGGACGCCTGCGTCACTGGATGGAGTCGACCAACGATCCGCTGCTCACCGGCGACGTGCCCGCCCCCCGGGGAGCGCTACTCAACGACCCGGCCGGCATCTCGGCGCGGGAGCCCTACCTGAGCGCGGTCAGCTGAACCGCCGGTGGTTGTGCCCGCATGTGCGGGCGGCCACTGCCTGCCGGCGCCCGGGCGGGGCGAGGCGAGAAGTGGAGCTAGTCGGGCTCGAACCGACGACCTCTGCCATGCCATGGCAGCGCTCTCCCAGCTGAGCTATAGCCCCGTCGAGGTCTGGCCCGCCAAGATTAGTACATGTGAAATTCGGCCGAGCGTGTGAAATCCGGCAGGCCTGTACAATTCGCGTGGCCGAATTTGATTGGAGGATTTGGCAGACCCAAATCCTCCGGAGGCACCTAGTCTAGGCTGGCGGGATGAACTCGGGCACGTCCAGCTCGTCCTCGACGCTGCGCGAGGCGCGGGCGCTGCTCCGCGGGGCGGTAAGCGAAGAGGTCGACAAGGATCTGGACGATCGACCGCCGTCCCGGCTGGACGAGCCCCGACGCGGTGCCGAGGCGCCGGCGGCATCATCGAGCGTGGCGACCATGCGGGTGTGGATCAGCTGCACGTCTCGCAGCAGGCGCTCGGCGTTGGAGCGCAGCGAGTCCCCCATCTGACGCAGGTTGGCCACCAGCTCCAGACCCTCGGCGCGGACGCCGTCGGCGGCGGCGTGGGCGTCGAGCACCAGCTCCCGGGAACGCTTTTCGGACTCGTGGCGACTGGCCTGCGCCGCCTCGGCGGCCTGCTTGACAACCGCGTCGGCCTGCTCCTGGGCGCTGGCGAGGATCGTCAGGGCCTCGCTGGTGGCGGTGGTCTTGGCCTGCTCGAACTCGGCCTGGCTGTCTCGCCGCAGCCGCGCCCCCTCGGCCTGTGCCGTCTTGAGGATCTCGGCCGCCTCGTCGTCGGCGGCCTGCACCCGATACTGCGCCGCGCGCTCGCCCTCGGCGATCCGCCGGTTGACCTGTTCCTCGGCCTCATTGTGGATCGCCCGCGCCGCGTCCTCGGCGGCCTGGATGATCGTCGCGACCTGCCGCGCGGTGGCACCTGCGCGTGATCTGCCTGGGGATGAGTTCTCGGCCACGGCGCGGATGGTAGAGCGCGGCCGTCAAACAGGCCGCAAGAATTGCGTCGCTTGCCGCCGGTTAGCGATGCCAGGGCGAGCCTAAGTAACCTCAGTGCGGCGATGTCCGAACGCCGCTACGAACCGAGGCAGATCGAGCCCAAATGGCAGGAGCTGTGGGCCCGTGAGCGCACGTGGGAGGTGTCCAACGGGCCGGATGGCCCCGCCGGACAGGGGTTGGAGAAGTCCTATGTGCTGGAGATGTTGCCCTACCCCAGCGGCGAGCCGCACATCGGGCACCTCAAGAACTACGCCCTGGGAGATGCGATCGCGCACTTTCATCGCCGCACCGGTCACCGCGTCCTGCATCCGATGGGCTACGACGCGTTCGGGCTGCCCGCGGAGAACAACGCGATCAAGACCGGGGTGCATCCCCGCGTGGCGACCGACCGTTCGATCGCCTCCTACCGCCATTGGTTTCACCGCTGGGGGATATCGATCGACTGGTCACGGGAGCTGGGCACCCACGAGCCGAGTTACTACCGCTGGACGCAGTGGATCTTCCTGCAGCTGTTCGAGCGCGGGCTCGCCTACCGTAAGGAGGCCGCCGTCAAGTGGTGTCCCAACGACGCGACCGTGCTGGCCAATGAGCAGGTGATCGACGGTCACTGCGAGCGCTGCGGGGCCCGGGTGGAGGCACGCCAGCTGGAGCAGTGGTTCTTCCGGATCACCGAATATGCGGACCGGCTGCTGAATGACCTCGACGCGATCCAGTGGCCTGAGCACGTCAAGGCGATGCAGCGCAACTGGATCGGTCGCAGCGAGGGAGCTGAGGTCACATTCCGCTGCGAGGAGCTCGGCATCGACTACTCGGTGTTCACCACACGCCCGGACACGCTGTTCGGGGCGACATTCTTCGTGATGGCCCCTGAGCATCCCGACGTGGTCCGGCTGGCCGCGGGCACCGAGCACGAGCAACCGGTTCGCGACTACGTCAACCGTGCCCTGTCGGAGCCGGTCGAGCTGCGCGGCGACGCCGATAAGCCCAAGACCGGCGCGCGCTTGGGCCGGACCGTGACCAACCCCGTCAACGGCGAGCAGATCCCGATGTTCGTCGCCGACTACGTGTTGATGGAGTACGGCACCGGCGCGGTGATGGGCGTCCCAGCCCACGATCAGCGCGACTACGACTTTGCGGTCGCGTTCGAGCTGCCAATCCGCCCGGTCGTGGCGCCGGCCGTCGTATCGGACGCCGGGGACGCCGGGGACGCCGGGGAAGCCGGGGACGCCGGGGATGCCGGGAACGCCGAGGGCGCCGCGTTCGTGGCGCACTCGGAGCGCGAGCAGCTGATCAATTCCGGCGATTTCACCGGCATGAACACCGTCGAGGGCACGCAGGCGATCGTCGATTGGCTGGACCGGGCGGGGATGGGACACGCCTCGGTCAACTTCCGCCTGCGCGACTGGCTGGTCTCCCGCCAGCGATATTGGGGCTGCCCGATTCCGGTCGTCTATTGCTCTGAATGCGGTCTGGTCCCCGTCCCCGAGGACCAGTTGCCCGTCAAGCTGCCGGAGATCGAGGACTACAAGCCGCGCGGTCGCTCGCCGCTGGCGGCCGCCGAGGACTGGGTCAACACCAGCTGCCCGCGCTGCGGGGGGCCCGCCCGGCGGGAGACCGACACGATGGACACGTTCGTCGACTCCAGCTGGTACTTCTTGCGCTATTGCGACGCCCGCAATGACGACGCGGCGTGGGACAAGTCGGTGCTCAACGGCTGGATGCCCGTCGACCAGTACATCGGCGGCGTCGAGCACGCGATCCTGCATCTGATGTACGCGCGCTTCTTCGTCAAGGCGCTGGCCGACATCGGGCTGCTCGAGGTGCAGGAGCCCTTCAAGGCGCTGTTCACCCAGGGAATGATCCTCGGCCCCGACGGCTACAAGATGTCGAGCTCCAAGGGTAACGTCGTCGTCCCCAGCGAGATCGTCGAACGGGTCGGCGCCGACGCGGCGCGCTGCTACGTGCTGTTCGTCGGCCCGCCCGATCAGGACGCGGCCTGGTCTGAGACCGGCGTCGACGGCGTGTACCGCTTCCTCGCCCGGCTCTGGCGCCTGGGGGACGCGCTGGCCACCGACGCCGGGCCAGCGGTCGCCGAGCAGCCGCCTGAGTCGCAGGGAGACGCCCTGACGCTGGTCCGCAAGGCCCACTGGGCGATCGACAAGGTGACCGGCGACATGGCCGGGCGGTTCGCCTTCAATACCGCGATCGCGGCGATCATGGAGCTGGTCAACGAGATCTACCGCCATCCCGATGCTGAGCTCCAGGCGCGCCGGTTCGCCACCGCCACGGCCGCCTCGCTGCTGTTCCCGTTCGCGCCCCATCTCGGGTCAGAGGTCTACGAGCTGCTGACCCGGCAACGCATCTGGGAGCAGCCCTGGCCGGTCTCCGATCCCGCGCTGCTGGTGACCGAAACCTTCGAGCTCGTCTGTCAGGTCAACGGTAAGGTTCGTGATCGGCTCAGCGCTCCCACCGGCGCGCCGCGCGATGAGCTCGAGCGCCTGTGCCTGGCGTCGCGCGGCGTCAGCGCGCACGTCGATGGCCACGAGGTCACGAAGGTGATCGTCGTGCCCGACAAGCTGGTCAACGTGGTCGTTCGCTAGCCGCGCGACTCACTGCCAGAACGTCGGTGGCGGGCCTAGACTGCTCCTCTTGGCCGCCTTCAAGCCCGCGTATCTGATTCACGGCGACGACCACGGACGGATCGCCGAGCGTCGCGCGCGCCTGCGCGGGATCGCGGAGGCGCAGAGCGGGGTCGAGGGATTGGAGCTGTTTGAGGGAGATGACGCGACCCCGGACGCGGTCGCCTCCGCGCTGAGCGCAATGACGCTGGTGATCGGACGGCGGTTCATCATCGTCGACGGAGTCGAGCGCTGGAAGGACAAGGAGATCGCCCGGCTGGAGGCCGCGCTCAAGGGGATGCCGCCGGATACCACCCTGGCCCTGTTCGCGCGGGAGGACGGGCGCGCCAAGGCGCCGGCTCGGCTGCATGAAGCGGTCCGCCGGGCCGGCGGAGACGTCAGCGCCGAGGACAGCCTCAAACCCTGGGAGCTGCCCAAATGGGCGATTGCGCGGGCTCGCGAGCTTGGCCTGGGGCTCGATCCCGACGCGGCGCGGGCGCTCGTGCGACACGTAGGAGATCGCCAGCAGCGACTGCTGCGGGAGCTCGAGAAGCTGGCGCTGGGCGCGGATCAGGGCGCGACCATCGATGCCGATCAGATCGAGGAGTTGACCGCCGCGTCAGCCGAGCGCAGGGCGTGGACGGTTGCGGATGCGCTCGTCGCCGGCGACGCGAAGGCGGCGACGCGCGCCTACCTGGAGCTTCGCGCCCAGGGCGAGCGCGTCCCCGGGCTGCTGTACTGGATCGTCCAGCGCGTGCGGGTCGCCCACGGCGTGGCCTCGGCGCTCGACGCCGGCGAGGCGCCGGCCCAGATCAAGCGCAGGCTGCGCATGCCGTCGCGGGCCGCCGACCGGCTGATCTCCGATGCCCGCGCCACCGGATCGGACGCACTGCGCCGCGCCACCTGCGAGATCGCGGAGCTGGAGCTCGCTTCCCGGGGCGGGGGACGCGGCGCGCTCGCCGAGGACACCGCCGCGCTGATCGCGATTACTCGGATCGCCGCTTAACTAAGTACTCCCCGGCCGGCCGGCCCGGCCGGGCGGCAGAGTCCGGGTCAGGCGGTCTTGCGCAGCCGCGCCGCGCGCGACTTCTTGCGAGCGCCGGTGTTGCGGTGCAGCGCCCCGCGCTTGACGGCCTTGTCGATCGTCTTGACCAACTCGCGATGCTCGCGCTCGGCAACCTCGGCGTCGTCGCCGGCGATCGCAGCTTCCAGCCGCCGGAAGTAGGTCTTGATCGTCGAGGTGTAGCGGCGATTCTCAAGCCGCTCACGCTCGGCGCGCAGGATCCGCTTCTTCTGTGAGTGGATGTTGGCCATAACGTAAAAGCAGCCGCGGTTGGCCGCGGCAAGGGCGCGTACTATAGCGCGCTCGTGTCCGTCGAGAGCAACGCAACGGGGGAGTCGACCAGGTCGCCCCCGCCGCCGCCGCGCCGCCGGATCGCGCTCAGCACGGCGATCTTCGCACTCGCCACGGCATTGTCTCGAATCGCCGGGCTCGGACGCGAGGTCGTGCAGGCGGGCTTCTTCGCCACCTCGGCCGCCGCTTCTGCATTTACGGTCGCCTCCCAGGTCCCCAACCTGTTCAGCAATCTGTTCTCGCAGGCGGCACTGTCGGCCGCGTTCGTGCCGGTGTTCACGGAGCTCATGCAGGACGGGCGCAAGCGGGAGGCGTTTCGGCTCGCCTCCGAGCTGTTCTGGCTGATCCTCGTCATGCTGGGCGCGTTGACGCTGGTGTGGATGGGGGTGGCGGGGGTGATCATGCCGCTGTTCACCGGCACGTTCAGCGCCTCGGCGACCGCGCTCACGGTCGGGCTCTCGCGCGTCCTGTTCCCGGTAGTGCTGCTGCTGAGCCTGACCGGCCTGCTGGTGGGGATCCTGCAGTCCTACGACGAGTTCTCGATCCCGGCGCTGGCCCCCGCGGTCTGGAACGTCGTGATCATCGTGCTCCTGGTGGGCCTGCACGGCCGCTTTCACGGGCCGAACGCCGTCTACGCGTACGCGATCGCCTGGCTGGTCGCGACCGTCGTGCAGCTGCTGCTGATCGCCTCGGCGCTGCGCCGGATCGACTTTCGCCTGTCGTTCACGCTGAATTGGCGCGACGCGCGCATCCGGCAGGTGCTGATCCTGTTCCTGCCGGTGACGATGAGCATCGGGATCATCAACCTCGATGTGTTCCTCAACGCCGGACTGGGCACGCTCGTCTCCTCCCACGCACCGGCCGCGATCAACGACGCCTTCCGGATCTACATGCTGCCCCAGGGCGTGTTCAGCGTTGCGGTGGCGACGGTCCTGTTTCCGACGCTCAGCCGCCTGGCCCACCGGCGGGAAGTCGTGGGCATGCGCCAGACCCTTGGCAACGGCATCCGCCAGATCAACCTGCTGCTGATCCCGTCGGCGGCGCTGATGGCGGTGCTGGCGACGCCGATCACCCGGCTGGTCTACCAACACGGCGTGTTTCACTCGTTCTCCACCCACCTGGTCTCCACGGCGCTGTTCTGGTTTGCCTTCAGCCTTCCGTTCGCGGGGGTCAACCTGCTTCTGAGCCGGACGTTCTTCGCCCTCAGGCGACCGTGGATCCCGACCGGGCTGGCGGCGATGAACATGGTCGTGGACATCATCGTCTCGCTGGCGCTCTACAAGCCGCTGGGCATCCCGGGCCTCGTGATCGGCACGGTGTCGGCCAACATCGTCATGACCGCCCTGCAGCTGCGCCGGCTGCGGGTCGGCTTCAACGGCCGCCTGGAGGGCGCTCAGACGACGATGATCACGGTGCGCATCGTGATCGCCACGGCGATCATCACCGCGGTCGGATACCTGCTCTGGAAGGGGCTCGACAGCCTCCTGGGCCTGTCACTGATCGCCCAGATCCTGTCGATCGGGATCGCGCTGACGGTCGCCGTGGCCCTCTACGCCCGGCTCGTGCTGTTGATGCGGATCCCGGAGGCGCGCCAGATCGAGTCGCTGATCCTTGGACGCCTGCGCGGCCGCGTAGCATCCTGAACGTGCAGCTCAGGGGCCTCTACGCGCGCCACCTCACCGAACCTCGCAAGGAGCGCGCGTTCCTGAGCGCGGTCGGCTTCACGACGGCGTTCGCGGTCGCCCGCGGGGTCACCCACGCGATCCGGGCCAACGTCGGCCCGTTCAGGAACATCAGCGCCGGCGGGCGTCACATCCACCACAGCACGTTCGGGATCTTCGGCCTGCTCGGCGTCGGCTACCTATGGACCTATCGGTTCGGGCTGGGTATGAGGTCGCCCGAGTGGGCCTCGCGCATCACCGCGACCACCTACGGCATCGCCTCGGCGCTGACGCTCGACGAGTTTGCGCTGTGGCTCGACCTGCAGGACGACTACTGGGACAAGCAGGGGCGCAAGTCGATCGATGCCGTCGCCATCTTCGCGGGCGTGCTCACGATGGGCGTCGCCGGTCGCGGAGCGCTGGACGAGCTGGGCCTGCTGCCGCAATTCATCAGCCGCCGGGTGCACCACGAGCACGAGCATCACCACGGCGCCGCCGGCGCGGGCCCTCGGTAGCGGCCACCAACGCTCGCACCCGCGTCGGGGGGCCTACCCTAGATGGCAGATGGCCGACCAGGCTCACATCCGCAACTTCTCGATCATCGCCCATATCGACCACGGCAAGTCGACGCTGGCCGATCGCATCCTGGAGCTGACCCACACTGTGGACCCGCGGGCGATGCGCGCGCAGCTGCTCGATTCGATGGACCTCGAACGCGAGCGGGGGATCACGATCAAGGCGCAGGCTGTCCGCGTCTACTACGAGTCGGCTCACGATGGCCAGACCTACCAGCTGCAGTTGATCGACACCCCCGGGCACGTGGACTTCACCTATGAGGTCTCACGGTCGCTGGCGGCGTGCGAGGGGGCGCTGCTGGTCGTAGACGCCTCGCAGGGAGTCGAGGCTCAGACGGTGGCCAACACCTACCTGGCGGTCGAGGCCGGACTCGAGCTGATCCCATGCCTGAACAAGGTCGATCTGCCCGGCGCCGAGCCCGAGCGGGTGGCCGAGGAGGTGGCCGACCTGCTGGGAGAGCCGGCGGCCCAGGTCAGGCGGATCAGCGCGAAGACCGGCGAGGGCGTCACCGAGGTGCTCGACGAGCTGATCGCGCGCGTTCCGCCGCCCAGCGGTGACCTCGCGGCCCCGCCCCGCGCGCTGATCTTCGACTCCGAGTACGACCAGTATCGCGGCGTGATCGCCTACATCCGCGTCGTCGACGGCACCTTCACCAAGGGTGAGGGGATCCGCGCGATGCAGGCGGGGACCGAGGCCGAGATCGACGACATCGGCTTCTTCACGCCCCAGATGATCTCAGCCAAGGCGCTCAGCGCCGGCGAGGTCGGCTTTCTGATCACCGGGATCAAGGACGTCACTCGGCTGCGCGTGGGCGACACGCTGACCAGCAAGGTCAGACCGGCCACCGAGCCGCTGCCCGGCTACCGGGAGGTCAAGCCGATGGTCTTCTGCGGCCTGTTCCCGATCGACTCCGACGCTTACCCCGACCTGCGTGACGCGCTGGAGAAGCTCACCCTTAACGACGCGGCGCTGAGCTGGGAGCCCGAGACCTCCGAGGCGCTCGGGTTCGGCTTTCGCTGCGGCTTCCTCGGCCTGCTGCACATGGACATCGTGCGTGAGCGCCTGGAGCGCGAGTACGACCTGGAGTTGATGGCCACGATGCCGTCGGTCGAGTACGAGGTGACGCTCACCGACGGCAGCGTCGTGCCCGTCCACAGCCCCAACGACATGCCCGATCCCTCCCGCGTGGCCGAGGTCCGTGAGCCGTTCATCCGCGCCTCGATCCTGTCCCCCAAGGAGTTCGTCGGTCAGATCATGGAGCTCTGCCAGGAGCGCCGCGGCGAGCACTCCGGCATGCACTTCCTCTCGCCTGAGCGCGTGCAGATGACCTACGACCTGCCGCTGGCCGAGATCGTGCTGGACTTCTTCGACCAGCTGAAGTCCCGCACGCGCGGCTACGCCTCGCTGGACTACGACCTGATCGGCCTGCGTGAGTCAGATCTGGTCAAGCTCGACATCCTGCTGGCCGGCGACCCGATCGACGCCCTGTCGATGCTCGTACACCGCTCCAAGGCCCAGGAGGCCGGCCGGACGCTGACCGAGAAGCTCCGCCAGAAGATCCCGCGCCAGCAGTACGACGTGCCGATCCAGGCGGCGATCGGCTCGCGGATCGTGGCCCGGGAGACGATCAAGGCCTACCGTAAGGACGTGATCGCCAAGTGCTACGGCGGTGACATCTCGCGCAAGCGCAAGCTGCTGGAGGCGCAGAAGAAGGGCAAGCAGCGGATGAAGCAGGTGGGCCGGATCGAGGTTCCCCAGGAGGCGTTCCTGGCGGTGCTGGAGCTCGGCGAGAAGGGGTGATCGGGTGATCGCCCAGGGGGCGATCCCTTGTGGCAATCGCCCGGGGGGCGATTGCCACGGCAATGTCCGTCCCGCGCCCTGCGGGCGATTGCCACGGGGGTGAGGCCTTGACGACCACGGAGGGGCGCCCCTTCACGGTCGAGATCCCGCCCCAGGCGGACCCTCAGATCGGACGCGAGCGGATCCTCGTGCATTTCGACGACGGCCGCACCGAGGAGCTGTGCCTGCACGACTACGACCGTGTCTACGCCCTTCCCGGCTTGTACGAGGAGGTCGTCCAGCGCCGCCTGGGCTGCCGCTCGCCGGAGGAGATCGGGTCGATGCTGGCCGGTGCCACGGACAGCCTCGGCTGGGAGCGCTCGCAGGTTCGGGTGCTCGACATCGGCGCGGGCAACGGAATCTCCGGCGGGCCTGGCCGCGCTGGGGATGCGCCCGGTGATCGCCACCGACCTGGAACCGGCCGCCCGCGAGGCCGCGCTGCGCGATCGACCGGACGTCTATGACGCCTATCTGATCACCGATCTGGTCGACCTCTCACCAACCAGGAGCGCACGATCGCCGAGCTGGCGCCCAACGCCCTCACCTGCGTGGCCCCGGTCGGGGTCGGTCCCCAGCACATTCCACCGGCCGCGCTGATCACCGCCATGAGGCGGCTGGCGCCCGACGCGGTGATCGCCTACATGCGTGACGCCACCGCGCAGCCGGACCTCGTGACCGAACAGACGTGGCTAGGCGAACTGGGCGTCACCCGGGCGCAGGAGCTCACGCGCCGCCGCTACCGGCACCGCTACACGGTCAACCGCCGGGCGATGCTGATGGAGGGCGTGGTCTGGCGGGTCAGTCGTCGGGCCGAGTAGCGGCGGCGCCGGGGGTCAGTCGTCAGGCCGAGTAGCCGCGGCGCCGGCCCGGCCCACGTGACGCCCCGAAGCGCCCGGCGGTCGCTCCGTAACGTCCCGCCGGCGGTGTGAAGCGTTCCCGGGATCCGTAATTCCACGGTCCGCGGTACATGTGGCCCCGGTGCCCGAGGGTGAACATCGCCACCATCACCAGCGCCCAGATCGTCGTCAGCGCAATCAGCGTCGCGGCCACGACCATCCCCACCGGGATCGCCAGCAGCAGCAGGGCAGGATGCGCGCGCACGGTAGAGACTGCCCAGCCGGCGGCCGACGGTCCCGTCATCCGGCCGGCGCCGGGCAGATCGGAAACCGTCGCCTCGAGTTCGGCGTAGGTGCGGGCTCGCAGCGCCGTGGTCACCCGAGTCTCAAGCTCGTGGGCGGCGAGCCGTCCCTCGGCCGACGCCATCCGCAGCCGATCGACGATCTGATCTCGATCGGCGTCTGATGCTCTCAGGCTGCCGTGCTTGGCCACGTAACGGAGGCTAGCGCGCGGGCGGGACGGGCGCAATGGCTCGATCCGGCCATCCACGACTCAACGCAACGGCTCGATCGCGGCTGGGTTATCGCGTTCCTGTGCTCGGAGGCGGCCGCGAATGTCTCGGGCGCGGCCTGGTCGGTCGACGGCGGCTCGGTGCCGGTGATCATCTGACTTGGTGCTCCACTTAGACTGCCGCTTCGTGTCGATCAACACCGCTGCTGTCGGAAAGCGCTACCCGTCCGAGGTCTATGCCGTCGGGCGCGAGAAGATCAAGGAGTACGCGCATGCCGTCGGCGAAACCAACCCGCTTCACATCGACCACGAGGCCGCACGCGCAGCCGGCCACGCCGACGTCGTCGCGCCGCCCATGTTCGCCGTCGTGTACGCCGGACGCGCGGTCGCGCCGCTGCTGTTTGACCCCGAGGTCGGGATCAACTTCGCGATGATGGTCCATGGCGGCCAGGAGTTTCACTGGGGACCGCTGGTGATCGCCGGCGATGAGGTCACCACCACCACGAGCGTCAAGGAGATCGCCGAGCGCGGGGGGATGGGCTTTTACGTGTTCGAGTCGGTGTCGGTCAACCAGCGGGGCGAGACGGTCTGCACGGGAACCTGGACGAACATCGTCAGGGGGACCTCGTGAGCGTCGAGCCTGGCGAGCAGTTCACGCTCAAGGTGACCCCCGATAAGTACGTGACGATCCGCTACGCCGGCGCTTCTGGGGACTTCAACCCGATCCACATCGACGAGCAGTTCGCTCAGCAGGTCGGCCTGCCCGGCAAGATCCTGCACGGGCTGTGGATGATGGCGCAGGTCGCCCGCGCGCACACCGAGCACTTCGGCGGACCCGACACCCTGCGGCGCCTGTCGGTGCAGTTCCGCGGCATGGGCGTGCTGGAGCAGGAGATCACCGTCACCGGCACCGTGCGTGAGGTCGCCGACGGCGTCGCGGTCGTCGATTCCGAGGCCCAGCAGGCCGGCAAGCGGATCATCCGCAACGGCCAGGCCGAGATCGTCGTGGACTAGGGCCCGCGACAGCTCCGCGGCTCTGGCCCCGCCCACCACGCCGGCGCGCCGGGCGAATCACGCCACCGCCCTACCTACAATCTCAAGCCGTGCTGAGCGACCGTCAGGAACTGCTGCTGCGAAAGGTCGTCGAGGAATACCTCGAAGTCGGATCGCCCGTGGGCTCCAAGTCCCTCTCCACCGGCGTCGAGTGGGGTCCCTCGACGATCCGCCACGAGCTCGCGAGCCTGGAGGAGCTGGGCCTGCTCGCCCACCCCTACACCTCGGCCGGCCGGGTACCCACCGAAGCCGGCTACCGCTACTTCGTCGACCGACTGCTGCCCGCGGAGCCGACGGGCCCCGCGTTCTCACTGTCACTGGTGCGCCGCGAACTCGACGAGGCGATGCGGGTGACCACCGAGACCCTGTCCCAGGTCACCAACCTGCTGGCGATCGTCACCGCCCCGCCAATCGAGACCTCGACGGTCCGCCACATCGAGGTGCTGGCGCTTCAGCCCCAGGTGCTGATGGTCGTGGTGATCACCTCCACCGGCGGCGTCACCAAACGGCTGTTCACCTTCCCCCGGCCCGTCGACACGGGCCTGTCGGATTGGGCTGCCAGCTACCTCAACGAGCGTCTCGTCGGCCTGGGCCTGGGGGCGCGGATGCTCCATCAGCGCCTCCATGATCCGTCCCTGTCCAACACCGAGCTGGCCTTCCTGAACGCGCTGGCTCCGGTCTTCACCGAGCTCGAGGAGGTCTCGCAGGCGACTCTGTACATCGAGGGGACGGCCCGGCTGCTGCGGATGGAGCGGATCGGCGACGTGTCCGAGATCAACTCGCTGATGGCGATGCTCGAGCACCGCGTGCAGATGCTGGCGGTGCTGCGCTCGGCGCTGGCCCAGCGCGACGTGCTGGTGCGGATCGGCGCGGAGAACGCCGCGCCGGAACTGCGCTCGCTGGCGCTCGTGACCGCCAGCTACGGGCTGCCCCAGCGCAGCCTGGGGGCGGTGTCGGTGATCGGCCCGCTGCGGATGGACTACGGCGGTGCGATCCGCTCGGTCCGTGCGGCCGCCGCGCAGCTGTCGCGGTTCGTCTCGGAGATCTACGACGAACGATGAGCGCTTCACAGATGCCACGGGACTACTACGAGGTGCTCGGCGTCTCCCGCTCCGCCAGCGACGCTGAGATCAAGAAGGCGTTTCGCCGCCTGGCGCGCGAGCTGCATCCCGACGTCAACAGCCACGACCCCAAGGCCGAGGACAAGTTCAAGGAGGCGGCCGAGGCCTACGAGGTCCTGTCGGACTCCGAGCGCCGTGCCACCTATGACCGCTATGGCCACGAGGGGCTGCGCAGCGGCGGCTACGCCCCCAACTTCGAGACCTTTGGCTCGGTCGCCGACATCTTCGAGGCGTTCTTCGGTGGCGGCGGCTTCGGTGGCACGTTCGGGGGTGGGCGCTCGGGCGGCCCGGTCCAGGGCGGCGACGTCGGCGTCAGCGCCGAGATCGACCTCAAGCAGGCGGCCCAGGGCGCCGCGGTCGAGGTCTCCTACGAGGCGGTTTCCCGCTGTGAGAACTGCAACGGCAACGGCGCTGAGCCGGGCACGCCGATCGAGACCTGCCCCAAGTGCGGCGGCTCAGGCGAGCTGCGCGCGGTGACCCGCACCCCGTTCGGGCAGGTCGTCCGCGCCGCCGCCTGCGATCGGTGCGGTGGCGACGGCCGGGTGGCCAAGCAGCCCTGCCACGTCTGTCACGGCCGCGGGCGCAAGTCCGAGCGCGTCAAGGTGTCGGTCGACGTGCCCGCCGGGATCGACGACGGGCAGCGGATGCGAATCACCGGCCGCGGGCATGCGGGCGACCGCGGCGGCCCGGCCGGGGACCTGTACGTCCAGGTCAAGGTGCGCGAGGATCCGCGCTTCGTGCGCGACCAGAACGACCTCGTGACGGTCGTCGACGTGGCGGCCCCGCTGGCGGCGCTCGGCACGAAGGTCTCGGTGCCGACGATCGACGGTGAGGTGGAGCTCGAGATCCCCGCCGGCACCCAGCCCAATGAGACCCTCGTTGTCCGTGGTGAGGGGATGCCCTCGTTGCGCGGCCGTCATCGCGGCGACCTGCGCGCGGTGATCAACGTTGTCATCCCGCGCCACCTCAAACATGACCAGCGCGAGCTTCTGGAGCGCCTGTCGGAGAGCCTGACCGACCATAACCTGCGCACCGACGAGAGCGTGTTCGGCAAGCTCAGGCGCGCGTTTGGCAACTGATCGCCCCCCGGCGATGCTGCGCCTGGCGGTCCGGGTGCAGCGCGAGCAGTCAGAGCTGGTACTCGCCGAACTGCTCGAACTCGCTCCCAGCGGCGTGGAGGAGGTGGATCTCGGCGAGCGGGGCGTGGAGTACGCCGTTTATGGCGCGCCCGGCGAATTGCCGTCGCTGCCGGACCTGGAGGCCGCGGCCGGCGGGGCGCTGGTGCAGGTCAGCACCGAGGAGATCGCCGCCGACTGGTCAGAGCGCTGGCGCAGCTTTCACCGGCCGCTGGTGATCGAGGGGCGCCTGACCGTTCGCCCGCCGTGGGAACCGCGCGGCACGACGCCGATCGACGTCGTGATGGATCCCGGACAGGCGTTCGGGACCGGAGCTCACGCCACGACGCGGCTGTGCCTGGAGCTGATGCTCGACCACGCCGCGCCAGGATCGTTCGTGGACCTCGGCTGCGGCTCGGGCGTGCTGGCGATCGTCGCGGCAAAGCTCGGCCATCGCCCGGTGATCGCACTCGACTACGACCCGGTCAGCGTCAGCACCGCAAAGCAGAACGCCAGCGCCAACGACGTCGAGCTCGACGTTTCGCTTTTCGACCTACGCCTTCAGCCCGTCCCGGCAGCAGATTTGGTGGCGGCAAACGTACTCGCCGGCCCACTGCGTACTTGGGCCGCGTCCCAGCCGACAATGCCACCAACGCTCATCCTCAGCGGCCTCCTGACCCACGAGGCCGACCAGGTCTCCCAGGCATTCGCCACCCGCGGCCTGCACGAGCAGGAAAGAAGAAAACAAGGCGACTGGGCTGCGCTATTGATGAGCAAGAGCGCGGCCACGCGCTAACCGGCCACAACCGCCACGTAGCGCGTGGACAACGCCACCACAGGAAATCTTGGACACCGGGCCGATGCCGCATTGCGATGTCTGGCGCATCCTGTCCGAGATGCTTCTGATCCAGGTACTTCGGAAGGAGGTGCACAGTTGCCAAACCCACTCTCAATCGGCATGACGCTCGGTGGCCTGCTCCTCGGCGCCGTCGTTCCGCGGCCCAAGCCTCGGGCTGGAGTTGCGCTAGAGCCCTCTCTCCTCTCTGCGAATTCCGCCCCGAGGACACCCCGGAAGACGACGGCGATCGTTGGGTACGAAAGTCCGTCGGTCGTGAGTGGATGGGGAATCGGCTAGCGCCGATTCCCTTGGGACATTCGGCAGAGCCGAATCTCCCGAATGGAATCCGCTAGCCGATTCCATTGGGATGTTCGGCAGAGCCGGATATCCGTGTGCAGCTAAAGAAATCGGCTGATCTAGGGGATTGGTCAGGCCGAATCCCGCGATCGAGGCCGCGCGCGCTACCGTCTCGCGTGCGTGGCCTCGTTCGCGGTCAAGTTCCTAGGGTGCAAGGTGTCTCAGGCGGATGCGATGCTTGCTCGCCGTGCGCTGCTCGACGCCGGCCACACCGAAGTCCCGGAGGGCGACGCCGACCTGCACGTGATCAACACCTGCTGCATCACCAGCGAGGCCGAGTCCAAGTCACGCCAGTCGGTCAGGCGGTCGCTGCGAACCGCCGGCGAGGTCCACGTCGCCGGCTGCGCGGTCAACCTCAATCCGCGGCAGTTCGAAGAGATCGACGTGCGCGTGAGGGCGTTTGTCGGCACCGCCGACGACGTGGCGGCAGCGATCGGTGGGTGGGTGGGCGCCGATCAAGGCCTGGGCTGCGCCGACACCGAGCACGACGTGCTCGTCCGCAGGTGCACCCGCCGCCCGGCCGGGCCTGACCGTCGCACCGGCCAGCCATCCGGGCCCGACGGCCGTACGCGCGGCTTCGTCAAGGTCCAGGACGGCTGCGACTGTCACTGCGCGTACTGCATCATTCCGACCGTTCGCGGCGCTGCACGCTCGCGGCCGGTCGGAGCGGTCCTGCAAGAGGTGCGCCGGCGGGTCGCCGGCGGCCAGCCGGAGATGGTGATGACCGGCATCAGCGTCGGCGACTACCGTGATCCGGAGCGCGGTCTGGAGTTGGGCGAGCTGATGGTGGAGGTCGCGCGGGTGCCCGGCGTGGAGCGCGTACGGCTGTCGAGCGTCGAGGTGATCCACGTCAAGGACTCGCTGCTGGCCGCGATCGCCTGCGAGGCGAAGATCTGCCCGCACCTGCACGTGCCGCTGCAGTCCGGCGACGATCGGGTGCTGGCGGCGATGGGCCGCCACTACACCGTCGGGGAGTATCTGCGCCAGATCGATGCCCTGCGCCAGGCCGCTCCCCAGGTCAACGTCACCACCGATGTGATCGTCGGCTTCCCGACCGAGGACGAGGCCGCCTTCCAGCGCACCCTGGAGGCGGTGGACGCCGCCGGGATCACGCGTGTGCACGTGTTTCCGTACTCGCCTCGTCCCGGGACGGCGGCTGCGCAGCTCGGCGACCGGGTGCCGGCGGAGGAGAAGAAGCGACGCTCGCACGCGCTTAGGGCCCGCTCGGATGTCCGCTCGCGCCACCACCGGCACGCCAAGCTCGGCGGCCCCGAGCGGGTGCTCGTCGACAAGGTCGCCGACAGCCGCTGTGCGGGCTACAGCGGCGACTACACCCGCTGCTATCTGCCCGCCGGCGCGGCGGGCCGAGGCGGGCTCGTCGAGGTCACATGCGTGGAGTTGGAGGCGGACGGGATCAGCTGCTCGGTTACGGGGGCCCGGGGGCTATCCTGATTGAAGAGATGACGGTCACAGAACAGGTCCACACCGACATGACCACTGCCATGAAGGCGGGCGAGAAGGATCGCGTCGGTGCGTTGCGGCTGGTGCTCAGCGAGCTGCAGAAGGCCGCCAAGGAGGGCGGCGCCGATGAGCTCGGCGTGCTGCGGCGTGAGCGCAAGCGCAGGCTGGAAGCGGCGACTCAGTTCCGGGACGGAGGCCGGCCCGAGCTGGCCGATCAGGAGGAATCCGAGGCGAGGCTGATCGAGGGCTACCTCCCGGCCGAGCTTGATGACTCCGAGCTCGACGCGATCGTCGCCTCGGCGATCGCCGAGACCGGCGCCAGCAGCCAACGGGAGATGGGCGCGGTGATGAAGGTGGTCATGGCCAAGTCCGGCGCGCGCGCCGACGGCAAGCGCGCCTCTGCGCGGGTGCGCGAGGCGCTCTCGTAGGCGACAGCGTGCGTAAGGCGCTCGAGCTCGACAACGCCGTCGCCGCAGAGCTTGCGGGCAGCCAGGACGCGGTCCTGCGCACGCTTGAGGGACACCTGGACTGTGACGTCTTCCTCCGCGGCAACGTGCTGACGCTGGAGGGCGACGACGCCTCGGTGACTTCGGCCGCGGCGGTCGTCCGGGAGCTATCCGAGCTGATCCAGCAGGGCCATGAGATCGGGACCGGGACGATCGAGGCGGTCAGCCGGGCGCTGGACGCCCACGAGTCGCCCTCGCAGATCCTGGAGGACGTGGTCTGGCGCCATCGCACCACCAAGGTCGCCCCCAAGACGGTCAACCAGAAGCGCTACGTGGACTCGATCCGCCAGAACACGATCACCTTCGGAGTCGGGCCGGCGGGCACCGGCAAGACGTTCCTGGCCGTCGCCCTGGCCGCGGCGGCACTGAGCCGGCGTGAGGTCAACCGGATCATCCTCACGCGTCCCGCGGTAGAGGCCGGCGAGCGGCTCGGCTTCCTGCCCGGCGACCTGATGGCCAAGGTCGACCCGTATCTGCGGCCGCTGTTCGACGCCCTGCACGACATGCTCGATCCCGAACGCGTCTCCCAGCACCTGGAGCGGGGCGTGATCGAGGTGGCGCCGCTGGCGTTCATGCGCGGACGCACGCTCAACGACAGCTTCATCATCCTCGACGAGGCTCAGAACACCAGCCCTGAGCAGATGAAGATGTTCCTCACCCGGCTTGGTTTCAACTCCAAAATGGTCGTGACCGGCGACATCACGCAGATCGACCTTCCCCGTGAACAGGGCTCCGGCCTTGTCGTGGTGTCCGAAATCCTGAACGACGTCGAGGGAATCGACTTCGTCCGCTTCGGCGAGGAGGACGTGGTGCGCCACAAGCTCGTCCGGCGGATCGTCGCGGCCTATACCGACCACGCCCAGCGCCAGGCGCCGGAACTGCGTGCTCGTAAGCGGGCCTAGCCGCGCGCCGCGTGCTTGACGTAGAGGTGATCGGGATCGATGTCATGTCCGGCGAGGGCCCGACCGCGGTCGAGGTCGAGGAGCTGTGCGCGCTGGCCCTGTCCTCGGCAGGGATCGAGGAGGGACACCTGGCGATCGAGTTCGTCGACGAGGACCGGATCCGCGAGCTCAACCGTGAGCACCGGCGCCGCGACGAGGCGACCGACGTGCTCTCGTTCGGGGTCGACGAGGGCGGGGCCAGCGCGGGCCCCCGCGAGCTCGGCGACATCGTGATCTGCCCCGGCCATACCGAGGATCTGCGCGAGGCGATCGTCCACGGCGCGCTGCACGTCAGCGGGATGGACCACGAGACCGACGACGGCGAGATGCTCGCGCTGCAGGCCGAGCTGATGCGCTGGGTGACTTGACCCAGTGGTGCGCTAGCGCGTGACTGAGTCCCCGGTCATCGGCGAGACCCGCTCGGGCTTCATCGCGCTGGCGGGTAGGCCGAACGTCGGCAAGTCGACGCTTGCCAACGCGATCGTTGGCGCCAAGGTGGCGATCGTCTCCGACAAGCCCCAGACCACGCGGCGGGCGATCCGCGGTGTGGCCACCGGTGCCGACTGGCAGCTGGTGCTGGTCGATCTCCCCGGTGTGCAGCGCCCCCGCGACGCGCTCACCGAGCGGATGCAGCGCCGCGTCGAGCGTGAGCTCGCCGACGCCGACGGCTGCCTACTGGTGATCAACGGCGAGCAGGGCATCGGACCGGGCGACCGCTTCATCGCCGGGCTGCTGCGCTCCGCGCCGGTGCCCACGACGATCGCCGTCAACAAGCTCGACCGCTGCGATCTGGCCAAGACCGCGGCCACGCTGCAGGACGCCGAGGCGCTGGACCTGGCCCAGGAGATCTTCCCCGTCAGCGCCCGCACCGGCTCAGGCGTGCCGGCCCTCGTGGAGCACCTCGTGGCCGCGCTGCCGCCGGGACCGTTCTACTTCTCCGCCGGCGACCACTCCGATCAGCCTGAGGCGGTCGTGCTCGGCGAGCTGGTTCGTGAGCAGATTCTGGCACGCACTCGCGCCGAGGTGCCTCATGCCGTCGAGGTCGAGGTCGGCGAGGTATCGCAGACGCGTCCCGGGCTGATCCGGATCGAGGCGGTCGTCCTGACCGAGACCGAGTCCCAGAAGGGAATCCTGATCGGCTCTCAAGGAAGGATGATCAAGTCGATCGGCGTCGCTGCCCGCCGCGCGATCGAGCGCGAGCTGGGGACTCAGGTGCACCTCGCGCTGTCGGTCCGGGTGCGCCGCCACTGGCGTGCGGACGAGCGGTTGCTGGACCGCCTAGGCATCGAATAGAGTTCTGGCCAAGACGTCTCCCTAGAATCCGCTCCGGTGGACGACTCCGAGATCGCATTCGACGAGCGGGGGCTGGTGCCGTGCGTCGTGCAGGACTGGCGCAGCGGCGAGGTCCTGACGCTCGCCTACATGAACGCCGAGGCGCTGGCCCGCACACGTGAAACCGGCAAGATGCACTTCTTCAGCCGCTCGCGCCAAGAGCTCTGGCACAAGGGCGCGACCAGTGGCAACACCCAGGCCCTGAAGGCGATCCGCTATGACTGCGACGGCGATGCGCTGCTGGCGCTGGTCGATCCGGCGGGGCCCGCCTGCCACACTGGCGAGCGCACCTGCTTTCACCGCGGTGAGCTGGAGGCCGCCCTGCCATGCGAATCGCTTCCGACGCTCGAGCGGACGATCGCCGCGCGGGCGGCACAACGCACCGAGGGCTCCTACACCGCCGCCCTGCTGGGCGACCCCGCGCTGGTGGGGGCAAAGGTGCAGGAGGAGGCCGAGGAGGTGGTCAGGGCGGCGCGTGAGGAATCCGATCAGCGCGTGGCCGAGGAGGCGGCGGACGTGATCTACCACCTGGCCGTAATGCTGGCCGGGCGCGGGCTGTCGCTGGCCGACGCCGAGCGGGTGCTCGATGACCGTCGCCAGCGCTGAGGGGCAGGCCGCGGGGGGCACGCCCTCGCTGGCGCAGGTGCGAGAGCTGGCCCGCGAACACAACCTGATCCCGCTGCACGACACGTTCATCGACGACTGCCAGACGCCGGTTTCAGCGTTCCTGAAGCTGCGAGACCAGGGTCCGGCCTTCCTGCTCGAATCCGCCGAGCAGGGCCGGGTGGGCCGGTACTCCTTCATCGGCTTTGCGCCGCGCAAGGTGCTGCGTTGGTCGCTGGGCGATCCCGGTGACCCCTACGCATTGGCGGCCGCGGAGCTCAAGCGCTTTGACCCCGCCCATCTGCCTGATCTGCCCCCGTTCGCCGGCGGCGCCGTGGGGGTGTTCGCCTATGACCTGGTGCGAACGGTCGAGCCGCTGGGGGAGCCCAACCCCGATCCCGTGGGGGTGCCGGACCTGGCGCTGATGCTGACCGATGCGCTGGTCGTCTTCGATCACCTCAAGCACACGGTCACGGTGCTGGCCAACGTGTACCCCGACGAAGGTCTGGAGGAGTCCTTCGAGCGGGCCGTGCAGACGATCGCCGACGTCCGCTGGCGGCTGGCCGGACCGGTGCCCCATCCGGCGCGCCCCCCGGCGCGTGACCGCGTCGCGCCGCGCTTTGAGCCCAACATGACGCGCGAGCGCTTTGAGTCCAATGTCGCTCGCATCATCGAGTACATCCGCGCCGGGGACGCTTACCAGGTGGTGCCCTCCCAGCGCTGGTCGGCGCCGGTCCCGGTGGAGGCGTTCTCGATCTACCGTGGGCTGCGCGCGATCAACCCCAGTCCGTACATGTACTTCCTGGACTTCGGCGACTTCGAGGTGGCCGGGGCCAGCCCGGAGCCGCTGATCACCGTTGCCGGCTCAAAGGTGTCCACGCGCCCGATCGCCGGCACCCGGCCTCGCGGCGCCAGCGCCGAGGAGGATCGCCAGCTGGCCGAGGACCTGCTGGCCGATCCCAAGGAGCGCGCCGAGCATGTGATGCTCGTCGATCTCGGCCGCAACGATCTCGGCCGGGTGTGCGAATACGGCAGCGTCCAGGTGGAGCACTTCATGGCGGTCGAGAACTACAGCCATGTGATGCACATCGTCTCCAGCGTGATCGGAAACCTACGTCCGGGCGTCGGTGCGCTCGACGCGCTGCGCTCGGTGCTGCCGGCCGGCACGCTGTCGGGCGCTCCCAAGGTGCGGGCGATGCAGATCATCGACGAGCTGGAGCCGGTCAAGCGCGGCGGTTACGGCGGCGCGATCGGCTACGCCAGCTACACCGGCGAGCTCGACACCTGCATCCACATCCGCACCGTCGTGGTCAAGGACGGCGTCGCCCACGTGCAGGCGGGCGGCGGCACCGTCGCCGACGCCCAGCCCGACTACGAATACCGCGAGTCGGTGGCCAAGGCCCGAGCGGCGCTGCAGGCCGTGGAGCTGGCCGTGGCCCAGCCCGACTGGCCCTAGTGCACCGTTCTCGAAATCCCTTCGCGCTCTGGCGGCGTTTGGACGCACCAGGATCCAACGAGCACGACAGCCCCTGATTACCTTTGTCAGATGAGAGTCCTGGTCCTCGACAACTACGACAGCTTCACCTACAACCTGGTTCAGTATCTCGGCGAGCTGGGTGCCGAGATCGAGGTTGTCCGCAACGATCACGCCACCGTGGACGAGCTGCTGGTGCGCGGCTATGACCGCGTGATCGTCTCGCCCGGCCCGTGCACTCCCAATGAAGCGGGGATCTCGCTCGAGGCGGTGCGCCGCTTCCCGCTGGCCAAGATCCCGACGCTCGGCGTCTGCCTTGGACATCAGGCGCTGGTGCAGGCTTGGGGCGGCCGGGTGATCCAGCACGAGCCGATCCACGGCAAGACGACCCGGATCCAGCACGACGGCCGGACGATCTTCCGCGGCCTGCGCGAGCCGCTGGAGGTGGGGCGCTACCACTCGCTGATCGCCGACCCGGAGCTTCCCAAGGTGCTGGAGCGCAGCGCATTCGCCGGAGATGTGGTGATGGCGGTACGCCATCGCGAGCTGCCCGCCGAGGGCGTGCAGTTCCACCCGGAATCGGTGCTCACCGAGCAGGGTCGCGAGCTGCTGGAGAACTTCCTGGCGCCGGCCCGATGAGCCCCGGCCCCGACCTGCTGACGCGCTCGATCGACACGCTCGCCGGCGGGCACGGTCTGAGCCTCGACGCTGCCGCCGCGGTGCTGCGGGAGATCATGTCCGGCAACGCTTCGGAGATCCAGATCGCTGCGTTCCTGATCGCCCTGCGGACCAAGGGGGAGACAGTCGAGGAGCTGGCCGGGCTGGCGCGCACCATGCGTGAGTTCGCCGCGCCGGTGCGCGTGGCGCGCGCTGACCTGCTTGACACCGCAGGTACCGGCGGCGGACGGCGGACGTTCAACGTCTCGACCACCGCGGCCCTGATCGCCGCCGGCGCGGGCTGCACGGTGGCCAAGCATGGCAATCGCTCCGCCACCGGCCTGTCAGGCTCGGCCGACGTGCTGGAGGCCCTCGGCGCGCGGATCGATCTGACCCCCGACGCGGTGGCCCGGTGCATCGAGCAGGTGGGGTTCGGCTTCATGTTCGCGCCCGCCCATCACCAGGCCACCCGTCACGTGATGGCAGTGCGCCGTGAGCTGGCCATCCGCACGATCTTCAACTTCTTGGGGCCGTTGACCAACCCGGCCGGCGCGACGCGGCAGCTGATCGGGGTGTCGGACTCCAGCTATCTGGAGACGATGGCCGGCGCGCTGATGCTGCTCGGCACCGAGCACGCCCTGCTGGTCTCCAGCGAGGACGGGCTCGACGAGCTCAGCATCGCGGCCCCGACGATGGTCGTAGAGGTGATCGACGGGGAGCTGCGGCGCTACACGGTCACCCCTGAGGAGGTCTCGCTGACGCGGGCTGCGGGCGAGGCGGTGCCCGGCGGTGATCCGGCCGCCAACGCCGAGATCGCCCGGCGCGTGTTCGCCGCAGAGCACGGCGTTGCGCGCGACATCTCGGTGCTGAACGCCGGAGCCGCGATCTACGCCGGTGGTCGGGCGTCATCGCTGGAGTCCGGCGTGCGCCGCGCCGAGCGGTCGATCGACTCCGGTGCGGCGGCACAGGCGCTGGAGCGCTTCTGTGCGGCCACCTGGGAGCTGGCGCCGGCGGGGACCGGGCGGCGATGAACGCGCTGGAGCGAATCGTGGCCACCACGCGGGTGGAGGTGGCGCGGCGTCGCGATGCCGTCCCGATCGGCGATCTGGAGCGCGCGGCGGCGCAGCGCTCGGCCGACGATCCGCCGCGGGCGTTCACCGACAGCCTGGCCCGTCCGGGACTGTCGCTGATCGCCGAGCACAAGCGCCGCTCGCCGTCGGCGGGCCTGATCCGCGACGAGCTCGCACTCCAGGACGTCGTCGGCAGCTACGAGCGCGGCGGGGCGGCGGCGCTCTCGATCCTGACCGAGGGCCCGAGCTTCGGTGGGTCACTGGATGACCTCCGCAGCGCCCGGGCCGTGGCCTCGCTGCCGATCCTGCGAAAGGACTTCGTCGTCGATCACTATCAAGTGCCCGAAGCGCGGGCGGCCGGCGCCGACGCGATTCTGCTGATTGTCGCGGCGCTGGCGCGCGACGAGCTCGTCCGGCTGCACGCCGACGCCGAAGCGCACGGACTGGCGGCGCTGGTCGAGGTCCACGACGCCCGCGAGCTCGAGCTGGCGATCGAGTTGGGCGCGCAGCTGATCGGGATCAACAATCGCAATCTCGCCACGCTGGCCGTCGACACCTCCACGACCTTCACGCTGGCGCCGAGCATCCCCGCCGATCGGGTGATCGTGGCCGAGTCGGGCTTTCGCAGCCGCTCCGAGCTCGACGAGCTGGCCGGCGCGGGCGTGGACGCCGTGCTGGTGGGCGAGGCGCTGATGCGCTCGCCGGACATCGAGGCGGCGTGCCGCGCGCTCGTCGGCAACATCGACGGCCGTCCGACCAGCCGCCACAGCTAGCCGCTTTAGCTGCACTTCAGCGCACGGCCGAAACTTGGACCTCGCATGAGATCACTCATCCGCTCGCACTTCATCTCCGGGGTGATCGGTGGCCTGGTGGTCGCGGGAGCTTCCTGGCGCTGGGAATAACCGGTCGCCGGACCACCCAGGAGATCGTGGCGGAGGGGCCGGTGGCGGCCCAGCCGGCGTCCAGCGGTAACACTGGGCTCACGCCGCACGGGATCTACGAGCGCGACGCCCCCGGGGTGGTCTTCGTCCGGGCCAGGGTGGTGGAGCAGGTCCAGAACCCGTTTGACTTCTTCCCCCAGCAGCAGAGCAGCTCCTCGACCGGTTCGGGCTTCCTGGTTGACAGCTCCGGCGACATCCTGACCAACTATCACGTGATCCAGGGCGCTAACCGAACTTCGGGCGTATCGGTCCAGTTCGAGGACAACGTGCTGCGCAGCGCAACGGTGGTCGGCGAGGACCAGAACGACGATCTGGCCGTGCTGCGCGTGAACATGGGCGGCGTGCCCGCCGTGCGCCCGCTGGTACTGGGCGACTCCAGCAGCGCCCGGGTAGGCGATCCCACGCTGGCGATCGGCAACCCATTCGGGCTTGACCGCACGTTGACGAGCGGCATCGTCTCCGCCCTCCAGCGCCAGATCCAGGCACCCAACGGCTTCAGCATCGACAACGTGATCCAGACCGACGCGCCGATCAATCCCGGCAACTCGGGCGGTCCGCTGCTCGACGCCGACGGCCGGGTCATCGGGATCAACTCGCAGATCGCCACCGGAGGCGGGGAAGGCAACGGCAGCGTCGGGATCGCGTTCGCGGTCCCGATCGACACGGCCAAGCAGGTCCTGGCGAGCCTGGAGCACGGCGGTGCGCCCCAGATCGCCTATCTGGGGATCGCCGGCGACGCCACGCCGGGGTCTGCACCCGGCGTCACCGTCGTCCGCGCCACGCCCGGAGGGCCGGCCGCCGTGGCGGGGGTGAGGCAGGGCGACGCGATCGAGGCGGTCAACGGCCGCCGGGTCTCCAGCATGGTGCAGGTGCAGACTCTGGTCACCGATCACAACCCGGGCCAGCAGGTCGTGCTGCGGATCCGCCGCGCGCGCCACACGCTGTCGATCCGCGTGACTCTCGGGACCCGGCCCGAGCAAGCACCAAGGCAAGGCTAACCCGGGTTCGTAGGATGTGGTGCGTGGACGGCGCCGCTCCAAAGGTCAAGTTCTGTGGGATTACCAACCAGCGCGACGCCGCCGACGCGGTGAGCGCCGGCGCCTGGGCGATCGGCATGATCTTCTGGCGACCGTCGCCGCGCTGGTGCGAGCCTGACGTGGCCGCCGAAATAGCGGCAGCGTGCAAGCGCCAGGTGGAGATCGTCGGAGTGTTCGTCAACCCCACGCTCGATGAGCTGGCGCGGACCGCCGACACCGTCGGCCTCACCCTGTTGCAGCTGCATGGTGACGAGGGTCCGGTCTTCTGCGGCGAGGCCGCCCGGCGCACCGGTTGCAAGGTGATCAAGGCCGCGCGGGTGCACAGCGGCGCCGACATCCAGGCGCTGGGCTCGTTCCACACCGATTATCACCTGCTCGACAGCCACGTGTCCGGGATGCCAGGCGGAACCGGTGAAACGTTTGCCTGGGAGCTCGCCCGGGCCCACGGCCGCCGCGTGCCGCTGATTCTGTCCGGTGGTCTGAATCCGGCCAACGTCGCCGAGGCGATCGCCGCGGTGCATCCTTTTGCCGTCGATGTCGCCAGCGGTGTCGAGGCCGCGCCGGGTCTCAAGGATGTCGCCAAGCTCCAGTCGTTCGCGGCCGCGGTGGCGTCGACTGCCACGCGAGTGGCGGCCGGATGAGCGCGATCGAGCACCGTTTCGGCCCCTACGGGGGCCAGTACGTACCGGAGACCCTGATGCCTGCGCTGGCCGAGCTCGAGGACGCCTGGTCTGACGCCCGCGCCGATCCGGGATACCGCTCCGAGCTCGACTCGCTTTTACGCCACTACGTCGGACGCCCTTCGCCGTTGTATCTCGCCTCGAGGCTGAGCGAAGCCGCCGGTCACCCGATTTGGTTGAAGCGCGAGGACCTCAACCACACTGGCGCGCACAAGATCAACAACGCCCTCGGTCAGGCGCTGCTGGCCAAGCGCATGGGCAAGCGGCGGATCATCGCCGAGACCGGCGCGGGCCAGCACGGGGTGGCCTCGGCGACGGCGTGTGCGCTGCTCGACCTCGAATGCGTCGTTTACATGGGCACCGAGGACATGCGCCGCCAACGGCCCAACGTCGACCGGATGGGGCTGCTGGGGGCGCGCGTGGAGCCGGTGCAAGCCGGGGCTCGCACGCTCAAGGAGGCGGTCTCGGCGGCCATCCGCGACTGGGTCGCCAACGTGCAGAGCACCCACTACATCATCGGATCGTGCGTGGGCCCGGCCCCTTATCCGGCGCTGGTGCGCGATCTGCAGCGGGTGATCGGCGACGAGGCGCGCGCCCAGATCCTGCAGCGGGCCGGCCGGTTGCCCGAGCGGGTGATCGCCTGCGTGGGCGGGGGCTCCAACGCGATCGGGATCTTTACGCCGTTCGTCGACGACGAGGGCGTGGCGCTGATCGGAGTGGAGGCCGCGGGAGAGGGGATCGAGACAGGGCATCATGGCGCGTCGCTGACCGCCCCCGGACAGCCCGGCGTGCTGCACGGCGCCTTCTCGGCGATCCTCCAGGACGAGGACGGGCAGATCCTGGAGGCGCATTCGATCTCGGCCGGGCTCGACTATCCGGGCAGCGGTCCCGAGCATGCCTGGCTGAGGGACTCCGGGCGCGCTCGATATGTGGCGATCACCGACCGGGAGGCGCTCGACGCGTTTGCGCGCACGGCGCGCCTGGAAGGGATCATCCCAGCGCTGGAGAGCGCCCACGCGCTCGCGTGGGCGCTGGCGCCGAGCGACAGCGAGCTGGATCTGGTGTGCCTGTCCGGACGCGGGGATAAGGATCTGGCCGAGGCGCTCGAGCAGCTCGAGGCGCGCCCGCGGCCGCCCGGTGACCGATGAGCTCCAGCGGCGTCGAGCGGATCGCGGAGGCGTTCGCGTCCGCCAGGGCCAATGGACGACGCGCCGCTCTGATGCCCTACCTGATGGGCGGCTTCCCGGATCTGGCCACGTCGGCGAAGATCGGCCTCGCCTACGCGGATGCCGGCGCGGATCTGATCGAGCTCGGCGTCCCGTTCTCCGACCCGCTGGCCGATGGTCCGGTGATCCATGCGGCGGCGACCGCGGCGCTGACGGCGGGGGCGACCCTCCCCGATGTGCTGAAGGTCGCCGGTACGCTGGCCCAGCGCCTGCCGGTCGTGGTGATGTGCTACGCCAACCCGATCCTGGCGCGCGGGCTCGAGCGCTTCGCCGACGCACTCATGGAGGCTTCGGTCAGCGGCCTGATCGTCCCCGATCTGCCGCTGGAGGAGGCATCGGAGACATTCAGGGCGTGCGAGCAGCGTGGCCTAGCGCTGGTGCCGCTCGTAGCGCCGACCACGCCAGAGGCGCGGCTGGCGCGGATCGGCGCTCGCGCCAGGGGCTTCCTGTACACCGTCACGCTGACCGGGACCACCGGCGAACGGGTCGATCTCGACCGACAGCTGGCGGGGATCGTGGCCCGCGCCGCCGCCTGCACCGACGTGCCGGTGGCGGTCGGCTTCGGCATCGGGACGCCTGAGCAGGCGGCCGCGGCCGCTGCCGCCGGAGCCGACGGCGTGATCGTCGGGAGCCGGCTGGTGCGTGCTGCCCGCGACTCCCCGGACCCCGTCGCCGCGGTGTCCGAGCTGGTGCGCGCATTCTCCGCGGCGCTGCTGTCACCTCAGCTGAGTTAGGATCCACCGGGATGGGCTTGATTCTCACTGCCACCGCAGGGCTGTCTCTGTGGATCGTCATCTGGGCGCTCAACGTGAGCGGCTTCGACGCGATCCTGATCGCGATCGTGATGGTGCTGATTGCGATCGGGGTCCGGAACCTGCTCCCGTTTCTGCCGGGCCGGCGGGACTAGCCCCCGCGCGCCGATGCGAAGCTGGGTGCTCGCACGCAGCCGGGCGGTGACGGTTTGCGCCTGTCTGGCCCTCGTCGCCGGCTTGGCCGGCTGCAGCGCCGCCGGCAGCTCGACCGTCACGGTCGCCGGCAGCACGCTGTCGATCTACGCCGCCCAGCCCCCTGCTGGTGCCGGCGGTCAGGAGGCCAAGGACGTGATCGCTGCCGAGCAGCTCGCGCTTCAGCAGGCGGGTGATCAGGCGGGCAAGTTCAAGATCAGATTCGTGCGCCCGGACGGCAAAGAGGTGTCAGACAACGCGCGGACCGCGGTCGAGGATCAGAGCGCGATCGCCTACCTGGGAGAGATCGAGCCGGGCACCTCGAAGGATTCGCTCCCGATCACCAACGAGCTGGGTCTGCTCCAGGTGAGCCCCACTGACACGGCCAGCTTCCTCACGACGATCTCCCCGTCCGTTCCCGACTCGCCGCTGAAGTTCTACCCAAGCAGAACCACCTACCACGAGACGTTTGCCCGCGTGGTGCCCACAACGATCCAGGAGGCCTCTGATCAGGTCTCAGAGCTCGAGGCGCTGCACATCGACAAGCTCTACGTCGCCAGCGACGGCAGCCCGTATGGCGCCTCGGTCGCGTTCCAGGTGGCTCAGGACGCCAGGGGCGCGCGGCCGGGCATCGCCGTCGCCACGGGCCCCGCCACCGCGGCCAAGGTCACGCGCGTCGACGCCAAGGCCGTGTTCTTCGGCGCCAGCTCTGAGGCCACCGCGACCCACTTCTTCGACTCGGTGGCGTCAGCCAGCCCGAACGTCAAGCTGTTCGCCCCCTCGGCGCTGTACGACAACGCCTTCGTGTCCGGGCTGGCGTCGGTGGCGCAGCGCGACCTGTACGTCTCGTCCCCCGGATTCATGACCGGCGATCTCCCGCCCGCCGGGGCGAAGTTCGTCACGGACTTCAGATCCGCCTACGGCCACAATCCGGCTCCCGAGGCGATCTTCGGCTACGAGGCGATGGCGGCCGTGCTGAGCGTGATCCGCCAGGCGGGCTCATTTGCCTCAAACCGCACGAACATCGTGCACGACTTCCGCACGCTGAAGGATCGCGCCTCGGTGCTTGGAACCTATTCGCTCAACAACGGCGACACGAACCTGGAGCCGTTCGTGTTCAGCCGGGTGCAGTCCGGTCAGCTGACTCCGTTTAAGTTCTTTCCAGCCCAAGGTTGAGTGCGCCGCAGGTCAGGGCACGGGTTGCGAGAGCTCGCGCTGGCCCTGGCGGCGATCTTCGACACCCATCACCGCCATAGCGTGCTCGGCACCTACAGCATCGATCGACACGGCGATACGACGCTCAAGAGCTACGGCGTCTACCGGGTGGTGCGCGGTCAGCTGAGACTCCTGAAGACGATCGAGACTTAGCTTGCATGCGCAAGGGCCGCTTGGACAATAGTGGCGGCGCCCGATGTGCCCCGCTGATCGTGAGACGTTGGACTTTGGTTAGGACTACTGGCTCTGAGCCCAAAAAAGCCGGCGCAGCCCTTGTTGCGGTCCGGGCGCGCCTTTACTCTCACGGCCACCGGGCCACTCGGGCGCCCGGATCGACATAGGAGGAGGAACGTGAGTTTTCTCGTCAAAGTCACGAGGGGGTGCCTGGTCTTGGGAACCGTGGCGGCACTCAGCGCTTGTGGCAGCAGTTCCAGCAGCAGCAGTTCCGCCAGCAGCAGTTCCAGCGCCGGCGGTTCCAGCAGCGGCGGCTCCAAGACCGTCGACATCTACTCGAGCCTGCCCTTGCAGGGCGCCTCGACCGCCCAGACCGATCCGATGGTCAAAGGGATGCAGCTGGCGTTGTCGCAGGCGGGCGGCAAGGCCGGATCGTTCACGGTCAACTACCAGTCGCTGGATGACTCGACGGCGGCCGCCGGCAAGTGGGATCCGGGCCAGACTGCGGCCAATGCGCGCAAGGTGGCGGCCGACCCCAAGGCCGTCTACTACATGGGCGAGTTCAACTCGGGCGCCAGCGAGGTCTCGATCCCGATCCTCAACCAGGCCGGGATCCCGATGGTCAGCCCGGCCAACACGTATGTCGGACTGACGACCAACCTGCCCGGCAGCGCGCCCGGCGAGCCGCAGAAGTACTACCCGACCGGAAAGCGCAACTACCTGCGGATCGTCCCGATCGACTCGATCCAGGCGGCCGCCGACCTGATCGCGATGAAGCAGGCCGGTTGCACCAAGGTGGCCGTGGCCAACGACAAGGAGGCCTACGGTGCGGGCCTGGCCACGCTGCTCGGACTCGAGAAGGGCTTCTACGGGATCACGATCACCAGCAACACCGGGATCGACCCGACCGCGCCCAACTTCCGCTCCTACGCGAGCACGATCCAGGGACAGGGAGCCGACTGCTTCTTCTTCTCCGGGATCGTGTCCAATGGCGCCGTGCAGCTGACCAAGGACGTCCATTCGGCGCTCCCGAAGGCGAAGATCGTCGTCCCGGACGGCGCCTGCACGAGCTCCTACACCTCGCAGAAGGCGGGCGGCGTGCCAGCCGCGATTGATCCGCTGATCCAGTGCACGGTCGCGACCCAGGACCTGGCCGCCTATCCCGGCGGCAAGGCGTTCCTGGCGGCGTACAAGGCGAAGTACGGGTCGGCCCAGCCAGACCCGTACGCGATCTACGGCTACGAGGATATGAAACTCGGGCTGGACACGATCGCCAAGCTCGGCGCCCAGGGCGACAGCAAGTCAGCCGTCCTCGCGGCGCTGTTCGCGACCACCTCGCGCAGCTCGGTGCTCGGCACCTATGGGTTCAACAAGAACGGTGACACGACGCTGAAGTCCTACGGCCTCTACAAGGTCGACTCCAGCGGTGACCCGGTGTTCGACAAGACGATCACGCCGACCAAGACGGTCGGCTGAGTGGATACGGAGAGGGCGCGTGATGCGCCCTCTCCATATTCTTCGCCTTTCATAACCCGTGGAAGCGAATTCACTCACCCCTAGGCTGCCCCTACCGGCAGCACGGCCGCTGTCGGTACTGCGCCGCTATGTCGGGCGCTGGGGGCTGATCGTCGCGCTTGCCGCGCTGCCGATCTACTACGGGGTCCGCGATCTGACCCACGGCTATCAGGCGGGGGTCGTCGCCGGGCACCCGGTGATCCACCACGATCTCAGCCGGCTCGGCTTCAACCTCGCCCAGGGGCTCTCCAACGGAGCCATCTGGGCGCTGATCGCGATCGGCTACACACTGGTGTACGGGATCATCGAGCTGATCAACTTCGCCCACGGCGACGTGTTCATGATCGGCTCGTTCACCGCGGCGGGCTTCTGGGGCACGCTCGGTCTCGGTCTGGGAACCGGCCCGATCGGGCTGATCGCCGGTCTGATCCTGACGCTGCTGGTCTCGATGTTCGTGTGCGGCTCGCTCAACGTGCTGATCGAGCGCGTCGCCTACCGGCCGCTGCGCGGGGCGCCGAAGCTGGCGCCGCTGATCACCGCGGTCGGGTTCTCCTTCATCCTGCAGAACGTGGGCCTGTTGTGGAACGGTGGCTCGCCAATCGGGGTCCCGGATCTGATCCATGAGAACGCCACCGTGTTCAGCATCTCCGGTGTGCCGATCGTCCGCGGCTACATCCTGGCGCTGGCGGTGATGATCCCGCTCGTGTTCGGGCTGGCCTGGTTCATCACCAACACCCGCGCGGGGCGGGCGATGCGCGCCACCGCACAGGACCCCGAGGCGGCACGGCTGATGGGCATCAACGTCAACCAGACGATCTCGCTCACCTTCCTGCTCGGCGGGATGCTGGCCGGCGCGGCCGGACTGGTGTACGCGCTCTATGAGACCAATGTGTGGTACTTCCAGGGCTTCGAGGCCGGCCTGATCGCCTTCACTGCGGCGGTGATGGGCGGGATCGGCAACGTCCGTGGCGCCGTCCTGGGCGGCCTGATCATCGGCGTGATTCAAGCGCTGTCGGACTCGCGGATGGGACCCCAGTGGACTGAGGCGGTCGTGTTCGGATATCTGATCGTGATCATGATCCTGCGCCCCCGCGGCCTGCTCGGAGAAGAGACCCGAGAGGCCGGATGAGTGAGTTGATCAAGCAACTGGGCGAGTGGCGCCAAGCGGTGGGCAAGCGCCTTCCGTCCTGGTGGTCGCGGGGGCTGGCGATCGCCCTGATCGTGTTCGCCATCGTGCTCCCGTTCTTCTTCACCGTGAGCAGCGGCTTCATGAACGCGACCATCATCGCCGTCGCGTTTGCCGTGATGTCACTGGGCCTGAACATCGTGGTCGGGTTCGCGGGTCTGCTGGACCTTGGATATGTCGCGTTCTATGCATTCGGCGCCTACGCGCTGGGGTGGTTCGGGTCGGACTTCTTCTTCAACGCGCACGTGCACGTGCTCGTCTCCGGCGTCGCGGCCACCGAGTCGGGCATCCACCTCAACTTCATCCTGATCCTGTTCGCCGCGGCGGCGATCTGCGGCGTGGCCGGCATGCTGATCGGCCTGCCGACGTTGCGCCTGCGCGGCGACTACATCGCGATCGTCACGCTGGCCTTCGGGGAGATCATCGGCGTGGTGGCCGTCAACGGTCAGAGCGTCCACCTTGGCGGCGGCATGACGCTGACCGCCGGCAACCTGGGGATCAGTGCGGTCGACGCGCCGTCCTTCCCCGGCCTGGGCACGTTTAACCTGCTCAACCTGCGCCCGTGGTACTGGCTGATCCTGGCGATCATGCTGATCGTCCTGTTCGTCAACCTGCGCCTGCGCGACTCCCGTCTGGGTCGCGCCTGGGTGGCGCTGCGCGAGGATGAGGTAGCCGCTGTCTCGATGGGGATCCCGGTGGTGCGCACCAAGCTGCTGGCGTACGCGATCGGCGCCATGTTCGGCGGGATGTCGGGTGCGTTCCTCGGCACGTACTACACGGAGGTCAACGCCGGCCAGTTCCAGTTCGGGTTCTCGATCTTCGTGCTGGCGATGGTGATCATCGGCGGTCTGGGCTCGATCTGGGGAGCGGTGCTCGGGGGGATGCTGCTGGGTTACGTCAACAACTGGCTGATCCCCGACGTGCTCAACAGCCTGCCGCAGAAGCTGGGCCTCAACTTCCCGCTGACCGAGATCGAGTTCGGCATCTTCGGCTTCATGCTCGTGCTGGTGATGGTGCTCAGGCCCCAGGGCCTGGTGCCGGAGCGAAGACGCCGGCTCGAGCTGACCTCGGAGATCGCCGCCGATGACGCGCAGCTAGTCGACGGGGGAACGTCTTGACGACGACCACGGGCGCCCCGGAGGCGGTCGCGGTGATCCGCGTCGAGCGGATCACCAAGGAGTTCGGCGGTCTGATCGCCGTCAACGACGTCTCGCTCGACATACCTCGTCACTCGATCGTCTCGCTGATCGGGCCCAACGGCGCGGGCAAGACGACCCTGTTCAATATGCTCACCGGCCTGTACAAGCCGACCGCGGGACGGATCATGTTCGGCGAGCGCAACATCAGCCGCGCCCGACCGGACAGGATCACCGGCCTCGGCGTCGCCAGGACGTTTCAGAACATCCGCCTGTTCGGCGCGATGACCGCGCTGGAGAACGTCATGATCGGTCGCCACTCACGTATGCGCGCCGGTGTGGTGGGGTCGATCTTCCGGCCGCCGCGGGTGCGCCGGGAGGAGCGCGAGGTGCGGGATCGGGCCTCCGAGCTGCTCGCCTACGTCGGTCTGCGCTCCAGCGCGTTCGAGCAGCTGGCCGTGCAGCTCTCCTACGGTGATCAGCGGCGGGTCGAGATCGCCCGCGCGCTGGCTTCCGAGCCCAAGCTGCTGCTGCTCGACGAGCCCACCGCCGGCATGAACCCGCAGGAGTCCGCGCGGCTGACCGAGTTCATGCGCAAGATGCGCGACGACCTGCAGCTGACGATCCTGCTGATCGAGCACGACATGAAGGTCGTGATGGGAGTGTCCGAGCGAGTCACCGTGCTCGACTACGGCGAGAAGATCGCCGAGGGCCTCCCCGCCGACGTCCGCTCAAACCCGCGGGTAATCGAGGCCTACCTCGGGAAGCAGGACTGATCTTGATCGCCTCACCCGCAACCAGCACCCGATCGCTGACGAGGGTCAGCGAGACCAGGAGCCGATCGCTGACGAGGGTCAGCGAGACCAGGAGCCGACAGCTGATGGCGTCATCGAGACCAGGAGCCGACCGCTGATGGCGCTGCTGGAAGTCGAGGAGATCCGTACCCACTATGGCGCGATCGAGGCGCTGAAGGGGATCTCGCTGACGGTCGAGGAGGGCGAGGTGGTGACGCTGATCGGCTCAAACGGAGCCGGCAAGTCGACCACGCTGCGCTCGATCTCGGGGCTCACGCCGGCCAGCGCCGGGAAGATCAGCTTTGGCGGCGAGGACATCACGCGCGTCCCGGCCCATCACATCGTGGAATACGGGATCGCGCTCGCCCCGGAGGGGCGCCACTGCTTTCCGCGCATGACCGTGCGCGAGAACCTCGACCTCGGTGCCCACCACCGCCGCGGCCCTGAGATCGCCGAAGATCTGGAGAAGGTGTACGAGCTGTTCCCGCGCCTTCGCGAGCGCGAGCGCCAGAAGGCCGGCACGATGTCCGGCGGCGAGCAGCAGATGCTGGCGATCGGCCGCGCCCTGATGGCCCGGCCGCGTTTGCTAATGCTCGACGAGCCCTCGATGGGGATCGCGCCGATCTTGGTCCAGCGGATCTATCAGACGATCGGCGAGATCAACCGCTCCGGCGTGGCGATCCTGCTCGTCGAGCAGAACGCCAACTACGCGCTTGACGCCGCCCGGCGAGGCTACGTGCTCGAAACCGGGCGCGTCGTGTTGGCCAACGACTCGGCGGCCCTGCGCAACGATCCGGAAGTCCAGCGGGCCTACCTGGGGACCTGATGACGATCTTCGCTCTGATCGGCGCCAAGGCGCTCTACCTCCTGTTCGCGTGGCTGCTGTCGGCGGCGATCGGCGCCTGGATGTCCGATCGCAAGGGATACGGCGAGCGTCTGGGGCTCACCTTCGGGCTGCTGCTGACCGTCGTCGGCCTGCTGATCGTGGTGCTCCTCCCCGGTCGCCCAGGCTCGCGTTGGAAGGTCGAGGGCCCGATCCCGCGCCGCGGACGGGGCGGCGGCGCGCACCGAGACTGACGACCGCGGGGCGCCTCAGCGGCCGGGCAGCATCATCTCTTCGGTGGCCGCGAATCCCATCTGAGTGCCGACCGCGGGGGCCTCAGCGGCCGGGCAGCATCATCTCTTCGGTGGCCGCGAATCCCATCTGAGCGCCGGCCTCCGCGGTGCCGCTCTCACGCGCCTCCTCGGCGACGGCCGCGGCGACTACGCCGACGACCTCGCGGTTGAACACCGACGGGATGATGTAGTCCTCGCGCAGCTCGTCGGTGGAGACAATGTCGGCGATCGCACGGGCGGCCGCCATCTTCATGCGCTCGGTGATCTCGCTGGCGCGGACGTCCAGGGCGCCGCGGAAGATGCCGGGGAAGCAGAGCACGTTGTTGATCTGGTTGGGATAGTCCGAGCGGCCGGTGGCCAGGATGCGTGCGTAGCGCGCGGCATCTTCGGGCGACACCTCGGGATCCGGGTTGGCCATAGCGAACACGATCGGGTCGGGGTTCATCTTCGCCAGCGCCTCGGCCGGCAGCACGTGCGCGCTGCTGAGCCCGATCAGCAGGTCGGCGCCCTCCAGGACGTCCGCCGGCCTACCGGCGCGATGGTCGAGGTTGGTGGTCTGCGCCAGCGCTCGCTTGAGCGGAGGCATGCTGCCGTCGAGGTAGTCGTCGCGCTCGGCGTGCAGGGCGCCACGAGAGTCGCAGCCGATGATGTTGCGGGCGCCCGCCGCCATCAGGATGTTGGCGACCGCCATACCCGCCGCGCCGAGCCCGACGATCACCACGCCGATGTCCTCGATCCGCTGTCCGGTCAGGGTCATCGCGTTGAGCAGCGCGGCCAGGACGACCACGGCGGTACCGTGCTGATCGTCGTGGAATACGGGGATGTCCAGCTCGGTCTTCAGCCGTCGCTCGATCTCAAAGCACCGCGGGGCCGAGATGTCCTCCAGGTTGATCCCGCCGAACGCCGGGGCGATCGCCTTGACCGTCGCGACGATCTCGTCGGGATCCTTGGTGTCAAGGCAGATCGGGAAGGCGTCGATGCCGGCGAACTCCTTGAACAGCATCGCCTTACCCTCCATCACAGGCATCGCCGCGCGCGGTCCGATGTCGCCTAGCCCGAGCACAGCCGTCCCGTCGGACACGACGGCAACGGTGTTGCGCTTGATCGTGTACTGAAACGCCTTGTCGGGATCCTCGCGGATCGCGGTGCAGACCCGGGCCACACCCGGCGTATAGGCCATCGAGAGGTCGTCGCGGGTCTTGAGGGGGCTCTTGTTGTGCAGCTCGATCTTGCCGCCGACGTGCAGCATGAAGGTCCGGTCGGTGGTGTCGAGCACGGTTGCGCCGGGCACGGCGCTGACCGCATCGGTCAGTCGCGGCCAGTCGGAGATGTGGCCCGTCTCGACGGTGATGTCGCGGATCGTGTGCGGTCCGTCCACCTGGACGAGGTCGACCGCGCCGATCATGCCGCCGGCGTTCCCGATCGCGCTCGCTACCTTGCCGAGCATTCCCGGCCGGTGATCGATCTCGACTCGAAGTGTGAGGCTGTATTGAGCGCTTGGTGTGGTGGCCATGAAGGTGGATCTTATGGCGCGGCGGCCGCCGCCGGCGGAGCGGTCTGATTGCGACTGCTCCGGGGCGCCAGATAGCCTCAGATCGATGGCCGATGAGCTCTTCCTGATCGATGGCAACAGCCTTGCCTACCGCGCTTTCTTTGCGCTGCCCGAATCGATCGCCACCTCCACCGGCGTGCCGACCAACGCGATCTTCGGGTTCGCCTCGATGCTGGTCAAGATCCTCACCGACTACGGCCCCAAGGCGACCGTGGTCGTCTGGGACGCCGGCTCTTCCGGGCGCAAGGAGCTTTACACCGAATACAAGGCGCAGCGCTCGAGCCGCCCTGACCTGCTCAAGGAGCAGTGGCCCCACCTGGAGCCGCTGGTGTCCGCGTTCGGCTACCGCAACCTCGCCGTCGACGGCTATGAGGCCGACGACGTGATCGCCTCGATCGCCGAGCGCGCCAAGTCGGCCGACCCCAAGATCGCCGTGATGATCGTCACCGGCGACCGTGATGCCTACCAGTTGGTCGACGACGGCGTGCAGATCATGACCACCTCCCGCGGGATCACCGACACGAAGGTCTACGACCGCCAGGGGGTGATCGACCGCTACGGGATCGGACCCGAGCTGGTTCCCGACTTCATCGGCCTCAAGGGGGACACCAGCGACAACATTCCCGGCGTCCCGGGCATCGGCGACAAGACCGCCTCGGATCTGCTGCAGCGCTTCGGTTCGCTGGAGGCGGTGCTCGATCACGTCGACGAGATCAGCGGCGCCAAGCGCAAGCAGAACCTGACCGAGCACGCCGACGCGGCGCGCATCTCCAAGCAGCTGGCCACGGCCAAGCGCGACATCCCGCTGGACCTCGACGTGGCCGAGTTCGTCGCCGCGCCCCCGGACCGCTCGCGGCTGCGCGAGGTCTTCCGGGAGTTCGAGCTGCGCGATCCGCTGCGCCGGCTGGAGGAGGCACTCGGCTCCGCCGACGCGGCGGCGCCGACACCTGCGGCGCAGCGAGCCCTGAGCGCTCGCCTGCGAACCGTCTCGCCGGCTGACGTCGCCCGGCTTTCACAGGCTGAATTGGCGGTCGCCGTCAGGGCGCCGGAAAAGCCCGACGATGCCCTGTTCGCCGTCGACGAGAGCTGGCATTTCGCACTCCACGCCAACGGCAGCGCCGACGTGCTGGTCGGCGCCTGCCCGCGTCCCGAGGCACTGGTGGAGGCGCTCGCCCAGCGCCCCGTGATCGCCCACGACGCCAAATCGCTGGGCGAGGTGCCAGCCAATCTGACGCACGACACCGAGGTGGCCGCATACCTGCTGGAGCCCGCCCGGCGCGCCTATCCGTTCCGGGAGCTGTGCGAGGAGCGGGGATTGGCCGCCGAGTCAGAGGATGAGACCGCCGCCGACGCGCTGCTGATCGATGCGCTCGCCGCGTGGCAGCGCGAGGAGATCCGCAGCCGCGGATTGACCGATCTGCTCAACGATGTTGAGCTCCCGACCGTGCACGTGCTGCGCAAGATGGAGCAGGCGGGCTGCAAGCTCGACACCGACCGTCTGGGCGAGATCTCCGGGCGCGTGAAGGCCGAGGCGGACGCGCTCGAACGGGAGATCTACATCCTCTGCGGCGAGGAGTTCACGCTCGGCTCGCCCAAGCAGCTGGAGGAGATCCTGTTCGGCAAGCTCGGGCTGTCGCGCAAGCGCCGCGGCAAGACCGGCTATTCGACGGACGCCAGGGTCTTGCAGGCGATCCGCGGCGAGCATCCCGTGATCGCCAAGATCGAACGCTGGCGCGAGCTGACCAAGCTGGCGCAGACCTATCTCGACGCGCTGCCGGCCCTGATCGCCCCCGACGGCCGGCTGCACACCACCTTCAACCAGACGGCCGCCACCACCGGGCGACTGTCATCCAACAATCCTAATCTTCAGAACATTCCGATCCGGACCACGCTCGGACGGGAGATCAGGGCCTGCTTCGTGGCCGAGCCGGGGCACCAGCTCGTGTCGGCGGACTATTCGCAGGTGGAGCTGCGGCTGCTGGCCCACATCGCTGGGGAGGACGTGCTCAAGGAGATCTTCCGTCGCGGCGAGGACGTCCACACCGCAACCGCCTGTCGGGTGTTCGGGGTCACGCCTGACCAGATCGATCCGGGCATGCGCTCAAAGGCCAAGATGATCAACTACGGGATTGTCTACGGGCTGTCGGCCTACGGGATGGCCGACCGGCTGGACATCCCGCAGTCCGAGGCCGACGAGTTCATCCAGCGTTACCTGGCGGGCTTCCCGGCCGTTGGGCGGTTCATCGAGGCGACGATCGAGCAGGGGACCGAGCATGGCTACGTCTCGACGCTGTTCGGCCGTCGCCGCCAGGTGCCCGAGCTGCGGGCCCGGCGCTGGGAGATGCGCAAGCAGGGCGAGCGCTTCGCGGTCAACATGGTCATCCAGGGCACCGCGGCTGACATCATGAAGGTGGCGATGGTCCACTGTGACAGCGCGCTGGCCGACGCCGGGCTGCGCTCCCGGCTGGTGCTCCAGATCCACGACGAGCTGCTGTTCGAGGGGCCGGCCGAGGAAGCCGACCAGGTCAAGGAGATCGCGTGCTCGCGGATGCGGGACGCCTGCGAGCTCGATCCGCCGCTCGCGGTCGAGGCCGGGATCGGATCGGACTGGCTCGCGGCCAAGTGATCCGGGGGCCGCTGCTGGTGCTTCCCGCCGTCAGCAGGGGAGTACTTGGGCTGATGGCGTCCTTGACGATGCTGGCGCCGCTCGTTCGCGCCGCGGGCGCCGGCGCAAAGCCGATCTCCGTTGCAGAGCGGATCGCTGAAGCAGAGCCGATGGGCGGCGTGGTGCCGGATCTGCCGACCGGCGCTAGCGTCCACCTCGGACCGCTGGCCCGGACCGCCGATCTGCCCTACGGCGGCGGACCGGTGCTGCACTCCAACCGTACGCATCTGATCTTCTGGGCGCCGGCCGGCTCCGGTCTGGCCTTCGACCCAGGCTACGAATCGCTGATCGAGGAATTCCTGGCCGCAGTAGCCGCCGACAGCCACAAGTCCAGCTCGGTCTATGGACTCACGGGCCGGTACCGAGATCCCGGGGGCCCGGCTGCCTACGCCTCAAGCTACGCCGGCGCGATGATCGACAACGACCGGCTGCCGGCCAGCCGCTGCACGGAGCCACGGACCGGACCACGCTGGAGCGTGTGCCTGACCGATGAGCAGCTGGAGAACGAGGTCACACGGTTGGTCGGAGGCGACCACCTCCAGCAAAATCCCCGGCCCAACGGCAGTACCGCAGATCCGGCGATCTCCTCGCTCAGCCACGAGCACAGCGAGACGATCACCGATCCCGAGGGCGACGCCTGGATCGATGCCGAGGGCGACGAAGATGGTGATCTCTGCGCGTCGCAGTTCGGGCCCGACCTGGGCGGCACCGGAGCCCGCGCGTACAACGAGGTCATCCACGGCGGCCACTACTACATGCAGGAGGAGTGGAGCAACCACGACCATTCCTGCCAGCAGCGGGCACTAGGCGATCAGGCCTTTTTCATGGCGCCCGCGCGCGCCCCCGCCCACCGGCGGGTCTGGTTTTCGGCCTCGGCGCACGCCGGCGACGGCGCGATCGTCGCCTACCATTGGTATTTCGGCGACGGCGGCTCGGGTCACCGCCGCCTCGGCTCACACACGTTCGGGCGAGCCGGGCTCTACCGGGTGGTGCTGCGAACGGTCGATTCGTGGGGCAACTGGGCCTACTACGCCAGTGAACTGCTGGTCACGCCGGGATGAGGCCGCCCCGACGCGGCCCGGGGCGCGAACGCCTGCCTGAAGGGCGGCCCGGGGCGCGAACGCCTGCCTGAAGGGCGGCCCGGGGGCGGGAGCCCCGTCGCTCCCGCCCCGGACGCTCGCTCAACTCAACCGGCTTAGCCGAGTTGGAAGATGAAGTCGTACTCCTTGCCGCCGTTGCGCGAGAGGAGCTTCATCTGGCCGCGGGCGTTGCGGTAGGCACCGGTCCCTCCGGTGATCGACAGGGTGCTGTTGCGCGTGTCGTAGTACGGGCCCTGGACGGTGATCTGCCCGCCTTTCACGAACGTCGTCCAGAGGCACTCCCAGATTCCCTGCTTCGGGGCGATCCGGGTGCAGAAGCCCTCGTCGTGGCCGACCTGCTTGTTGTTGGCGACGTTGTAGACGGGGTTGTTGAAGGTCAAGATATTGCCCTTCACATCCTTCCCGCCGCCTGCCGGAATCTCCGTGTCGGTGATGGCGTGCTCGATCACGTGAACCGTCGTCCCGGCGACGTGCACCGGGACGGCGCCGGCCTGATCGACCCCCGCCACCAGCCAGGTGCCGCAGGCCAGCCCCACCGCGGTGAGCGCCGCACGAGCCCGGCGCGGCGAAATCGTCCGCTGTTGCCACATCGTCCCTAACTCCTCCTTTTGTTGGTGTCCCTACGTGTGCCTGGTGTCCCGACACTAAACCTTGCTGCAGTCGCTGATCCCGTTCCTGGCGGCCGCCGCGTGGGCGCGCAGGACCGCGGTGTGCCCGGCAGTGGACGTCGTCTGAGCGGCGCGGTAATGGTGAGAGCGAACGTCGGCCACCAGTCGGCGGTAGTCGGCCGTGGCCTGGCCAAAGCCGGTCAGGAGCGCGTGCCAGTCCGTGCGCAGTCCGGTGGGCGGCTTGAGCGCGGTGAGGTGCGCCACGGCCGCCTGCTCGGTGGCGATCTGCTTGGGCCCGTTGCTGAGGATCTCGGCGGTGGACTTGATCGGATCCCGGGCCAGCTCCCGGCTCTCCTGCCTACAGATCCGATTGGCCGCGGCGACGAAGGCAGCGCGCCCGCCGCCGGCGTTGGTCGCGCTCGTGGTCGAAGCCGAGCCGCAAGCGGCCAGCGCGACCGCCATCACGGCGACCGTCGCCAGCGCCGCGACCGCGGTCCGCGGCGCAGGCCGACGGACCCTCGGCGCAGGCCGACGGACCCTACGCGTCTCAGCCGGCGATCGCGGTCGCAAGTCGGGGGCTGCGATGGTGGATTGGCGGAGGCGGCGCGATCGCCAGGTAGTGCCCGAAGGACCAGTCGACGAATCGCTTGGCAGACACCGCCCGCAATCCCGGCCCGAGCGCACGTGGCGCCACGCGGGGGATCAGCCGCTGCATGCGCAGCAGCCACCGGAAGGCCATTGCGTGCCCGGCCGAGAACTGGTGATAGCGGGCCAGCGCCTGCTCGCGGGTCTGCTCGCCCTCGATCACCCGTCGCAGCTCCTGACCGCAGGCGAGTCCGAAATGCAGCGCGGTGCGAATTCCCTCGGCGGTCAGCGGCAGGCAATGGCCTGCCGAGTCGCCGGTGAAGAACGTGGCGTCCTCGGTGGCCGCGCGTAGGGCATGGGGAATCCAGTTGCCCTGGTATCGCACCGTGTCGGCGCCGAGGTCGCGCGCGAGCCTGACGGTCGGCTCGCGCACGTGAAACCGCGGATCGAACGAGCCGACCCCGATCCGCAGCTCGTCACCGGCGGGAAAGCTCCAGCCGTAACCCGCCGGCACGTAGGAGCGGTCGATCCAGATCTCGAGATCAGTCCCAGAGCCCAACGGGTGCACCTCCAGCCCGCGTGAGAGCAGCGCGTCGGGCGGCTGGACGTTGTCGCCGGGACCGAGCACCCGGCGCCAGCCGAGGGCGTCGACGATCAGGGGCGCGCGGATCTCGCCGCGGTCGGTGTGCACCACGTCACCCTGGCGACGATCCACCTTCGCGGTCTCGAATTCGAACTCGGCCGGCTCGGCCAGCAGGCCGCATAGGGCCCGGTAGTCGAAGGTCGAGAACGTCCACGGAAGATCGAGACGGACGGTCGCGTGCGGACTGTGGATCACCAGCTCGCCGAACGTCTGCTGCATCGACTCCTGGAGCCCGAGGGCGGTCAGCCAGGCGGTGGGGATACCGCAGGCCGAGGTCTGGCGCTCGCCGATCTCGTAACGGTCGATCACCAGCACGTCGGCGCCGCTGCCCGCCAGTTCCCGGGCGACGGCCAGACCGGCGAAGCTCGCCCCGCAGATCAACACGTCGCAATCTCGCTGCAGCGGGGTTCGCGCCTGGCCGCGCTTGGTTGCTCGCTGTGGCATCAGCGCGTGATGATACGGACGAGCGGTGGACCGCCGGTGGGAGCGCGCGTGCAGCACCATCAGACAAAGTGCGGCTATCCTGCGCATACCAATGTCCTTAACTTCAACCCTGACGCCCGACACCGATCAGTCCAACGCCAAGATCGTCGAAGGATCCGACGGCCTGCTGCTTGAGATCGATGGTCGTATCGTCCCCAACTACGACGCCACTCTGCACCCCTTCGCGGAGGGCGATGTCGTCACCGGTCACGTCGTTCGCATCGACAACGACGAGGTGCTGGTCGACATCGGATACAAGTCCGAAGGGGTCATCCCCGCCAGCGAGCTGTCGATCCGCAAATCCGTGGATCCCAGCGAAGAGGTCCAGCTCGGCGAAGAGGTCGACGCGCTGGTCCTCACCAAGGAGGATCAGGACGGTCGCCTGATCCTGTCCAAGAAGCGCGCCCGCTTCGAGAAGGCCTGGCGGCGGATCGAAGCCGCTGCGGAATCCGGCGAGCCCGTCGAGGGCGCCGTGATCGAGGTGGTCAAGGGCGGCCTGATCATCGACCTCGGCGTGCGCGGCTTCCTGCCCGCATCGCTGGTCGACATACGCCGCGTCCCCAATCTTGACGAGTACATGGGCACGGCGATCGAATGCAAGGTGATCGAGCTCAACCGGTCGCGCAACAACGTCGTCCTGTCGCGCCGCGCTGTCCTCGAGGAGCAGCGCAAGGAGGATCGCGAGCGGATCCTGGATCGGCTCCAGCCCGGCCAGGTCGTCGAGGGCATGATCTCCAACATCGTCGACTTCGGCGCTTTCGTCGACCTCGACGGGATCGACGGCCTGATCCACATCTCCGAGCTCTCCTGGTCGCACGTCAACCATCCGTCGGAGATCCTGGCGATCGGCGACACGGTCAGCGTCAAGGTGCTTGACATCGACCGCCAGCGCCAGCGCATCTCGCTGGGTCTCAAGCAGACCCAGGAGGATCCGTGGCAGCGGGTCGTGGACACCTACAACATCGGCGACGAGCTCGAGGGCAACGTGACCAAGGTGGTCACCTTCGGCGCGTTCGTCGAGATTCTCGACGGCGTGGAAGGCCTGGTCCATATCTCGGAGCTCGCTCAGCATCACGTCGAGAACCCGCGCGAGATCATCCAGCCCGGCGATCCGGTGCGCGTCAAGATCCTGGAGATCGATTCTGAGCGCCGGCGTCTGTCGCTGTCGATCAAGCGCGTCGAGGGCCAGGTCCTGCCGGTCCGGCCGATCGAACCCCCGACCGAGTCCGACGCCGGGGATCTCGACGACATGCCTGAGCTTGGCCTGTCCGAGGACGTGTTTGCCGAATTGCCTGGCGGCAATTCGGTTGCGGAATCGGCTGGCGCCGATTCCGGGGGGGTAGCTGAGGCCGAGGCCTCGGCGGTCCCCGCAGCCGAGCCTGAGGTGGTGGCCGAGCCCGAGG
>ODAK010000438.1_pt1 | contig 47871 bp, 41 predicted proteins | sample 1539591 | NCBI WGS metagenome assembly ODAK01 (sample SAMEA3539303, study PRJEB22396) | soil metagenome | biome: tundra; feature: field; material: soil | place: USA | collected 2010-05 | depth 0.15 m
GGCCGGCAGGCGTTCACCGCGGCCTGGAACTGCGCCGGCTGGGTAACGCCGGCCTGGAGGGAGATATTCAGCTTCCCGTTGACCACTGCGGGGTCGGGAAGCGCGGCTCACCGTGGGTGCGCAGGCACTGGACGACCTTCAAGGCCAAGTCGAGCTGCTGCTGCGTTACAACGTTATTTGTATATTCGTAGTCTCCCTGCCGCGAGGCGCCAGTTGCATGCAGGCGTCAAAAGCCTGCGGCACAGGGTCGCTGGACTTCCCTCCGGCGCCGTTTTGTGTCAATGGCACGCTGATGGAGCCTCCCGGAGGAGGGTCGGGCAAGTTGGGCACGCCGTGGCTGCGCATGCACTGCACGAAGGCGATCTCCTGCCGATAGGCCGCCGACCCTGCCGGGCCAGCGCCGGTGGCGAACGAGGTTTGCGTATGCACCCTGAACGTCGTGGCTAGCAAGGCGACGACTGCCACGACAACCAGGGCTATCGCGAGCCGCGGGCGCCGGTTACCGGCGGTCTTGCCGTTCATCGCGTCCTCCTCAGGAAACCGGGCAGGATCATTGTGTCCTTCTCCTGTTCTCCCACCTGCGACTTGTTGTACAGAATGGGAGGTGACAGCACGGTGACAGGAAATGTCACCTGGCTGTCACCTGCGGCCTGCGATCCTGGGCAGCAGGCGGCTGGCATATTGCGGGCTCACGAAGCGGCGGGCAGGCGATGCGGGTTCTGGTGACCGAGGACGACGAGGTGCTGGCCGCGACGGTGGCGGCCGGGCTGCGCCGGGAGGGGATGGCCGTCGACGTGGCCCTGGACGGCGCCGTGGCCCTGGAGCGCCTGGCGGTCAGCCGCTATGACATGGTGGTGCTGGACCGGGACCTGCCCGGCGTGCCCGGCGACGACGTCTGCCGGACCCTCGCCGAGGGCAGATCCGAGACCCGGGTGCTGATGCTCACCGCGGCAAGGTCGGTCAGGGACCGGGTCGAAGGCCTGGACCTGGGCGCCGATGATTACCTGCCCAAACCATTGACTTCGCCGAGCTGATCGCCCGCATCCGGGCCCTGGGTCGGCGCGCCGCCGCCCCGCTGCCTCCGAGCCTGGAGCGTCGCCGTTGCATTGCCCGCATTCCGCCCACCGTGGCGCTCCGGAGCATGTAGCGGAGCGCCCGTACTTGGTTAATATGCAGCTGACCCACGCCGAATTCGTTTAGCTTTGCGCACGAAAATATTCGGCCGGGAGACTGCGCTCTGCCTATCCGTGGCATTCCGGCGCGGTAACCCGCCGTGGCGATGGCCGAGTGGGCGCAGAGTTTACGGCAGCGGTTCTTACCAAGTTGATGCTCACGATCCTGTCGCTGGCGCGCGGACAGCACCGCCGCGGCCGTTCTCACGATAGGTGGCGGTAGATGATCATGGCGAGCGCCGCGGCTTCGCCGGTGACCACGCCTAGCACGCCTAGCACGCCTATGACGGACAGCAGCCAGGACCTGCGCAACGACGGGGTCGCCGCGACCAGGCGAAGCAGATAGTCGGGAACGCCGCAACGGCGCACCAGGCGCCCCGTGCGCCCGCCGTCGGGGAGTGCGGCACGCACCAGCAACACCGAGCGGTTGCGCGCCAGCCGCTCCGCATCTACATGCGCCGACAGGGCCGAGCGGCACCGCGCGCATCCGGCCAGGTGGGCCTCCACCGACCAGACGGCGACCGTCCCGGCCGTCCCGGCGGCATAGCCGGCTAGGAGGTCTGCGCCGGCATGCCAGTCTGCTCCGGCCGCGGGCCCGGCCGCGCCGGGAAATGGGCTCGTCATGATGTTCCCCAGGCTTCTCGGCGGTGCGCCGGTGCATCAGCTCCGGCCTGCTGTTCGGTGAGCGCGGCCCGCAGCGCTACCCGGGCGCGGTGACAGCGGGACACTGTGCGGGCCGTCGCCGGACGCAGCGCCACCGTCCGGCCCACCGCTGCACTGGCGCACACATTCCCGCCGTTCTGCGCGCTGGCGATGCTTGCAGGGTATCCGGGAATGCCGCTCCGAAGCGGTGATTACAACAACGGCAATCACTCGGCCAACGGAATTGCTGCCCTGTTCGTGGCGACCGGCCAGGACATTGCCAACGTGGCTGAGTCGTCGGCTGCGCTGGTGCACACCGAGCTGTTCGCCAGCGGCGGCTATTACTACTCGATCACGATCCCGGCCCTGATCGTGGCCACCTACGGCGGCGGGACAGGGCTGCCGACCCAGCGCGAGTGCCTCGAACTGCTCGGCCGGAACCGGCCGTAGCTATTTCGCGGCGTGGCCGAGAAGGCCGTGCATTGCTGCCCACACGGCCGGATGGTTGAGCAGTTTGAAATGATGAATTCCGCCGAGCCTGCGGCTCGACTCCGCGGGGAACGGGATGCGCTGGCGATGGCCGCGTCGGCCATGCGCGCTGGCCGGCTGGACGAGCAGGTCGCCAACCACGGCACCGACCGCGCTACCGGGATCGCCCGTGACCGTGGCGCTGATCGCGTAGTGGTTCGCCCCGGCGAGCAGCGGAGCGTCGTGCCGATGATCGCGCGGGCAGCTGTCCTGATCACAGCCCGCCCAGTCGTCGGGGAGCAGGTAACCGTACCGCAGATCCTTGATGCCAGAACTCGATCCGTTGACCAGGGTCACGAACGGCCTTGTTTCTGCCACCTGGCCCAGAGCCCAGCCTGCGAACCCGGCCGCGCGGGCCAGCGGGGCACCAAGGTGGGGCGAACCGAGGTAAAAGACGTGGCGGACTTGCCGCGCCCACGCCATCGATGATTGCCGGCCGTAGTGACACGCGCTGCGAATGACCAGGCCGCCCATGGAGTGGCCTATCAGCAGGACCTCCTCCACCTGCGCTGGCCACGCAGCGGTCAGGCGGTCGAGCAGGCCAGCCAGGTCCTGGCCGTTATCAGACACGTGCCGGCCTGTGCTGTAGCGGATGTAGACGGGCGAGTAGCCCAAATCCGCCCGCAGCCGCTCACCGTAGGACACACTTTCATCGCTGCGCGGGTCCCACGAGTTCTCTGTCTCGGCCAGCCCGTGAACGAAGACCGCTAGCCTCGGCGTGGCATGCGGGAACGCGGCCGCAAGGTCCCGGGTCACCAGGTCGACATCGCGGCCGCCCGCGCGCACGGCCATGCGGATAGCCAACGGCGCCACGTCTGGCCGGAGCTGATCGCCGGCGATCGCGTTGAGGGCCGAGAGCGCCAGGTTGCCCTTCGGTGTGGAGCTCGCCGGCTGGCCGCCGGCGCCAAGCGGCGACAGCACCTCGCCCAGCATCGCCCCGGCCGCTGAACCGGCGCTCCGGACCACGAGGTAGACGCTCCGGCTGACATTGTCGTGGATAAACCGGGCCGGGGCGCCCGCGTGGCGGATCGGGCCGAACGCGCGGCCCGCGACGGCCTGGTGCACCTGCTCGATCCGGGATACGACTCCGGCAAAGGCGTGCCCGCCCAGCCTGCCCGCGGCCCGCAGCTCCGCTGGCGTCATCGGGGTACCTCCGAGGCGGTAGCGCTTTGTCGCTGTCCCAGCATATCCTCGATGCCGCGAGCTAGTACCTCGATGTCGGGCGTCGTGGCGTAGTCGCCGGTGATCCCGAACGTCACGTTGCCGCAGTAAGTGAAGATGGAGATTCCGGTCGCCGGGTTCCAGCCGGATGGCGAGATCGCTCATGAGGACCTCTGGGACTTCGGCTTGAGGGTGCTGCCGGGCGCAAGCACGCCGTTGTCATCGAGATCGTTCAGCACCGCGGGCAGGCCGACGTTGAGCATTTTCCTGCGGACGTGGCCGAGCAGCGCGGCCATGAAGGCGCCGCCGATGCCGGTGAATCCGGTGTGCTCGTAGCTGAAGCGGGTGCCGCCGGGGCGGGGATCGAGCTGGTAGGTGACCTCGGTGGTGTCGCCGCCGTCGTCGCCGGTCCAGGAGTAGCGCAGCAGCGATGGCTCGTTGACCTCGAGCACTTCGCAGTTGACGATGCCGTTCCAGCCGGGCTTGGGCTTGGCGATAAGCCGGAATCTGGTGCCTACCGTGGGGGTGAATCCTTCCGGCCGGCCGCCGGCGCCGGTCGCGGTCCACAGCGGGATGAGCGCCGGGTCGGTCACGGCCCGCCAGACCTTCGCCGGGGGATGGGGGTAATCACGCACGATGTGGATCTCACTCACGGGAACTCCTCAGGCTGAACGGCGACGACGAGAGCATTTGCGTTCTGCTGCTATAAACTTATAGTAACAGTAAAAATATAGCAACCGTAGTATGCTGATGGCATGAGCGCCCGAACGGTGGACTGGACGGTGCCGCCCGCTCCGGGGACCGGGGCCCCGGAGGCCGGAGGGCTGCGCGAGCGCAAGAAGCGCCTGATGCGCCAGCAGCTGTCCGACACGGCGACAGAGATGTTCATGGAGCGGGGCTTCGGCGCCGTCCGCGTGGCGGAGGTCGCCGAGGCGTGCGGGGTGTCGGAGAAGACGGTCTTCAACTACTTCCCCACCAAGGAGTCGCTGATCCTGGACCGCCTGGACGTCACCGTGGCCTCGCTGCGGACCGGGCTGGCCGATCCCGGGGTCTGGCCGGCCGAGGCGGCGCTGCGGATCCTGGACCGAGAACTAGGCGCTATGACGTCCTGGCTCGCTGCCCAGGACGACCTAGACCAGGCCGCCGCCGCGATCCGGCGCTTCGGCACCTTGATCCAGGACACGCCCTCACTGCGGGCCTACCAGAGCGACATGATGGATCAGTTCACCGCGGTGGCCGCCGCGATCCTGGCCGGGCGGGCCGGGATGAGCGACGATGACCCGGAGCCGCAGATCGCGGCCGTCGCCCTGCTCGGCCTGTGGCGCATCCAGTTCCAGGCCCTGTCCAGATACCTGGACGGTACCCGCACACCCGCACAGGTCCACCAGGCCGTGGCCGCCGACGTCCACCGTGCCGCCCGCCTCATCGACACCGGGCTAAGCTCGTTTGCGGCCTTCGCGCCCGGGCGGCGGGACGCCCCGCCGCTGCCATGATCGCGAAGACTTCACAGTCTGCTCAGACTGTCAAGTCTTCGTAGATCATGAGGGCTTCGCGCCTGGGACGAGGAGCCGGCCCGCGGGGAGCGGCAGCTGGGGTAGCGCTCTGCGCTCCGCCGAGGCGGTCAGTACGGGCAGGTAATGGTCCCGGGGCACTGGTTCGGCGCCCAGCGACCGCAGGAAGGGACTGTCCCACTGGGCGTCGATCAGCGTGCCGCCCGCCGCAGCGAATCGTGCGGCCATATCCGCGACGGCAATCCTGGCCGCGTCGGGACGCCGGCTGAACATCGAATCTCCGCTGAGCACGACGCCGACCCCGATGCCGCAGGCGCCCCCGATCAGCTCGTCGTCCTGCCACACCTCGATGCTGTGCGCCCAGCCTTCCTCGTGCAACGCGACCATGGTTTCCAGCAGCGTGTCGGTGAACCAGCGCGGCTCACGCCCGGTCCGGCATTCCTGCGCCACCCGCCGGAACGAAGCGTTGGCGGTCGTCCGTTCCCGGCCGCCCCGTAGCCGTTTCCTGACGTTGCGGCCAAGGTGAACGTGCCCGACGTTGATCACCGGCCTGGGGTCAGGCGACCACCACGCTACCCCGTACGGATCTTCATGTGTGCTGCCGACCAGGCCGATCACGCCGTCAGACACCTGATCTTCGTACCGGAATTCGTTGCTGAGGCGGGCGTATTCATCCGGCGCGGGGAACGGGAAAATGCCGTTCTTATACGCGCCAAGGACGCTGCCTGGGCTCAGATCTGCGCCGAAAGCGACGGGTCCGTCTCTGCCGTTCGGCGCGATCGTGAAAGATTCCCAGTCCGGGTAGTACCTAACCGGCATGGCGTCCTACCGCACATTGCTGTCACCAGCCCGGCCGCCCGCCGCCGCTCCGCCGGGACTTCTCAGGTATCCCTGTGCTATCAGCCGGCCGATATAAAGATCAAGAAGTTTCTCATCGACCGGCGGGAAAGCTATGCCGCTGCCGCTCAGTGCCTGCTCCGTCCGTGACCGGGTGTAGGCAGGGAAAATATGCTCAAGGTACATCTCCGCCACCGTGAGCCCGGATCCCGCCACCAGGTCGACGAAGAGCGGGACGAACGGGGTCATCGGGTGGCCGGGGTCCTGGGCGGCATGTCTCAGCAGCGCGTCGACCCATTCGCGGAAGGGCACCGCGGTGACGGCGTATCCATGATGGCGAAGCCGGTCGACCAGCGACCCCAGGAGCGCATACTCCGGGCTGGCCAGGTGATACGTGCCGCCCGTGGCCTCGACCGTGGCGGAAATGTACCGTATGGCGGCCGCGCATATATCGGCAGGCACCAAGTCGAGCGGCAGGTCGACGTCCGGTGCGATGCCCGTGTCCGTGATGAACCTTATCAGCGCGCACATCTCGGTCGCCGTGTTCCACACCCCGGTGTGCTGATCCCCGGCGATGTCCAGCGGCCGGTAGATGGCCACCGGCAAGCCCGCCCGTGCGGCGTTCCTGAGCATTTCCTCGGCCACGAACTTGGTCTCTATGTAGCCCATGCCCAGGTGCTCGGCATACGCGAGGGGGGTGTCCTCGGTTACCTCGCGCACGCCCATGGCGCCGAAACCAGCGAGGACCGTGGTGGTGGAAACGTAATGGATAGGTATGCCCCGGTAAAGGCCAGCCAGGCGGATTAGTTCCCGGGTGCCTGCCACGTTCGCCGCCCGCAGCTCCCGGTAGGGATAGATAAAGTTCACGGTCGCGCCCGCGTGGTGAATGATGTCGATGGTCCGGGCGAGCTCGCTGAATGTGCCGGAAGACAGGCCCAGGTTCGGCTCGGCCAGATCGCCGGCCACCGGCACGATACGGTCGATGGCCAGCCCGTCGAGTTCGTAGCGTTCGGCCGTGACCGCGATGCGCTGCCGCGCATGCGCGGTGCTGCGCGCCCGGACCAGGCAGTGGACCCGCGCGGTGGTGGCGGTGAGGAGCTCGCGCAGCAGGTGAATCCCGAAGAAGCCGGTCGACCCGGTGAGGAGGATCTCTTTCGGTCGCTGCCAGTCTGGTGCCGGTGCCGTATCCCGGCGGACCGGATCAGCTAGTTCGGCTTCGCGGGTGAAGTCAATGCGCGGGTCCTCACCGCCGGCGGTGAGCCGGCCGGCCCGGGCATCCTGCGTGGCGTTCGAGAAACCGCGCAGCGTGGCATCGCGCAGCAGGGAGCGGGTGAGCGGACGGACATAGCTCGGGCTGATGCCGAACATGACGCGCGCGTGCGCCAGCATCTCCGCGGCCAGAAGTGAGTTTCCGCCCAGCTCGAAGAAATCGTCGTCCAGGCCGATCCGCCCGGTCCCCAGCATCCTGGACCACAGATGAGACATTCCCGCCTGGACCGGCGTACGCCCGGCCTCCAGGCTCCCGCTGGCCGCCGTCACGGGAGACGGGAGCGCCTGCCGGTCGAGTTTTCCTTCCGGGGTCAACGGCATCTGGTCCAGCGCGATGAACACGGCCGGGACCATAAAGCTCGGCATGCGCGCGGAAAGAAAGCTCCGCAGGCTCACACCTGAGGCCGGCTCCTCCGCGTCGTCGCCGGGCGGCCCGTCCCGCCGGCCGGTCCGGCGGCGGGTGTAATACGCGGCGAGCTGCCTGGTACCCGGGCCGGCCTCGGACCCGATGACCACCACCTCGGTGATGTCGGGGTGGCTGATCAGAGCAGCCTCGATCTCGGCGGGCTCGACGCGAAAGCCGCGGATCTTCAGCTGGCGGTCCATCCGCCCGATGACCTCAAGCTGGTGGTCCGCGCGCCAGCGCCCGAGGTCTCCGGTCCGGTACATCCTGCTGCCGGGCACGTCGTGGTGCGGGTTCGGCAGGAACCGCTCCGCGGTTAGTCCTGGCCTGCCGAGATACCCTCGGGCGATGCCGCTGCCGCCGATGTAAATCTCGCCCGCCTCACCCGTCGGCAGCTGGTTCAGGCTCTGGTCAAGTACCAGCACCTGCGCGTCCCGGAGCGGCCGCCCCACGGGCACCGAGGCGGCAGGCTCCGGCGCCGCCAGCTCTTCGCTCGCGTCGAACAGGGTCGAGGTGATCGTGGTCTCGGTCAGTCCGTAGGCGTTGAGCAATCTGGCTCCGCGCCCGGCTCGCAGCGCCGCCCAGCCGTCCGCGGGGTCTAGCCGCTCGCCGCCGGTGATCATGAGCCGGACGCTTCTCAGCCGCTCGTCTTCTGGTTCGGTGACCGCGAGCATCGGGTGCCAGTACGCGGGAGTCATATCCATGACGGTGACCTGCTCCCGGGCCAGATAGCCGAGCAGATCGGTGGGTGCGACCGTCCCCGCGGCTGGCAGCATCACCGTCGCGCCGCGGAGCAGGGCCACCAGTATCTGCTCGACGGAGGTATCGACGCCCAGGGAAGCCAGCTGCAAGACCCGGTCGCGCGGTGAAATCTGGTAGGCGCGGGCTAGTTCGGAGATGACGCAGGCCAGGGACCGGTGGCTGACGGCGACGGCCTTGGGGCGGCCGGTGGAGCCTGATGTGTAGATGGCATACGCGACGTTATCCGCGTGCAGACGGATGCCGGGAGCCGTGACCGGCTGAGCGCCGAGATCCGGGTCCTCCTCGCCGATCAGCACCAGCCTGGCGCAGGTTCCCGAGAACGCCGGGGCATGCGCCCGGCTCACCAGGATGACGCTGGGGCGGCCTTCCTCGCACATCTGGGTCAGCCGCGCGGCCGGCAGGGACGGATCAAGTGGCAGGTACGCTCCGCCCGACTTCAAGATGGCGAGCAGACAGCGAATCGCATCGCTACCGCGCTCCAGGCAGACCCCGACCAAAGTCTCCGGTCCGACGCCCAGGGCCCGGAGATGGCGGGCCAATTGATTTGCCGCCGCGGCCAGCTGGCGATATGTCAGCTGGGTTCCTGCGGAGATTACCGCGACCGAGTGGGGCCGGCCAGATGCTTGCTCATCGAATAGGTGGTGAACGAATCGCACATCATGCTGCCCCGGGTCGTTGACCGCGACCGCACGGGTACGTTCACCGGGCGCCCTAGCTGCCTCTTGACCTGGCACTATGTACGGTCTATCCGTATCAGTCATTTGTGATGTTTCTACGCGCCGCTCGTTTGCTCGTTCGCTGGACAACGTGACCAGGCCGCTCCGTCGTGCAGGCGATCCTGTTTGTCAGTATATTCCTTCCCGCCGGAAGCGGCGGCGCCACGTTCCGGTGTGATTCCCATCATAAACGTCGTAAGCAGTCCCAATCTTAACTTCAATCCATCCAGGTTGAAAAAGAGTAATGTGATCTTCATGACAAGCCCGCCGTCGTAAATAACAAAATTAGCGACTTATCGGGTTTATTGCGGGGCCTGCCAATGTGCATGCGGTGCCCCTTCCGGGGGGGAAGATGGGAGTTAGCGGTAGGGAGCGCACTGCTGGGGACAGCGAGCAGCGGCGCAAAGGTGAGCTTGGGGGGACCTTGACGTCACGGCGGCATGTGCTGGCGGGTTATGTCATCTGGGTGACATTGCTCATCGCGGCGTACTACGCGTGGCCCGGCCTGCGGGTGGAGACGTGGGGCCTGATCGGCCTGAGCGGAGTCAGTGCCATTGTGGCGGGCGTGGTCATCAACCGCCCGGCCCGTAAGGCCCCGTGGCTATTGCTGGCCGCCGCGAACCTGAGTTTCACCGCTGGTCAGGTGAGCTTTCTCGTCCTGACGCAGATCGTGGCGGCGCAGGTGCCTTTTCCTTCCTTCGCGGATGTTCTGTACCTGGCCACGTTTCCGCTTTATGCGGCCGGCTTGCTGATTTTTATCTGGTGGCGGACCCCGGACCGGGACCGGCGCAGCCTGATCGATGCCCTGACCCTGACCGTCGGGCTAGCGTTGCTGTCGTGGATTTACCTGATCCTTCCCTATGTGCACAACCCCGCACTGTCATGGCTGCAGAAAAGCGTCGCGATCGCCTATCCCCTCGGCGATGTGCTTGTCCTGGCCATGCTCGCCCGGCTTCTGGTGCCGGGGACCGCGCGTACCAGGTCCGTCCATCTGCTGACCCTGGGCACCGTCGGGCTGCTGGCCTCCGACGTGTCGTTCGGCCTGATACAGCTCTACGGGTCGTTTCACAATGGGACGATTGTCGACCTCGGCTGGGCGGTCTTCTACGGCGCCTGGGGAGCGGCGGCCCTGCATCCGAGTATGGTCGAGCTAACCCGGCCGGTCGCGCGGCAGCAGGCGGAAACGTCGCCGATCAGGCTGACCGTGCTCATGCTCGCGTCGTTTATCGCGCCCGTCGTGTTGTTCATCCAGTCGGTCACCGGCCGGTATTACGACGGCAGCGTGATCGCGGTGTTTTCCGCCATCCTCTACCTCCTGGTGCTCTCGCGGCTGTGGGACGTGGCGGCTTCGCACCGGCGCGCCCTGGGCCGTGAGCGCGCGGTGCGACTGGCGGGTGCGTCCCTGGCCTCGGCGGTCACCGTCACCGAGGCCGCGATCACCATCAGAACGGCGGCGGTTGCCCTCATCGACCCGCGCTCGCCGGGTGAGGCGCTGCTCGTGGTGCGCGACGGTGGCACGCTCCGTCCGGTGTCCGCCGCGCACGGCGATGCGCCGCGACTGGACCAGCTGGCGGAGCTGACCGAGACCTGCCTGCCCCTGCTGACCGGATCACGGCCGCTATTCCTGCCCACGACCAGGCTCGGCGAGCGTGCGGAAGTGCTCCTTCCCGGCTGTGACGGGACCTTGCTCTGCCCGCTCGCGCTCAACGACCGGCCGTCCGGAGATCCGCTCATCGGGGTCCTGGCGGTGTTCGGTGAGCAGCGGACCCTGGCCGACTTGTCCGCGACGCTGGAAATCCTGGCTCAGCAGGCCGCCCTGGCCGTCGAACGTGTGATGCTCAGCCAGGAGGTTATCCGGCAGAGCGGTGAGGCCTACTTCCGCACGCTGGTTCAGGACACCTCAGACGTTATCTTGATCATCGGCGACGACGGGAAGGTCCGTTACGCGACCCCCTCGGCCACGAGCATCTTCGGCGACGTCGCGGTGGAGGGCGTCTATCTCTGGGACCTGGTGAAGGACAGCGAGCACGAGAACGTCATCCGGACCCTGGCCCGGATGCGGGAATACGCGGGCCGCACCTCGTACTACGAGGACATGCAAATCACCCGGCGTGACGATGTGAGCGTCCAAATCCAGGTGAGATGCAGCGATCTTCGCCGGGATAGCACCGTCGGCGGCCTGGTGCTTACGCTCCGGGACGTGACCGAGCAACACCAGCTCGAGGAGGAGCTGAAGCACCGAGCCTTCCACGACGCGTTGACCGGGCTTCCCAACCGCTTGTTGTTCCAGGACCGGGCGGCCCGCGGGCTGGCCCGGACCAAGCGCAACGGGACGACCGCGGGCGTGCTCTTCGTGGATCTGGACGACTTCAAGATCGTGAACGACACGATGGGCCACAGCGTCGGCGACGAACTGCTGGTGGCGGCCGGAATACGGCTGGCGTCAGTGGTGCGTGATTCCGACACGGCGGCGCGGCTGGGTGGCGACGAGTTCGCGCTCCTCGTCGAGGACGTCGCGGACTCTGCCGCGGTGGACGCCTATGCTGAGCGCATTGTCCGGGCGTTCGGCGAGCCCTTTGCTCTCGCCGACGGATCAGTGGTCTCGACGGCCACGGTCGGCGTCGCCACCACGCAGGACAGCGTGGACGTGGACGAACTGCTTCGTCATGCGGACCTGGCCCTGTACGCCGCCAAGGCGGCCGGCAAGCGGCAGTGGCGTCGCTACCAGCCCGTTCTGAGCGCCGGAATGATCAGGCGACGAGAGGTTGGGGCCGCGCTGGAAGACGCGGTGCGCAACTCTGCCTTCACCCTCGTTTACCAGCCCATCGTGGCGCTGACCAGTGGCGAGATCGCCGGCTTCGAGGCCCTGGTGCGATGGCCTCATCCCCAGTGGGGCATGATGCAGCCCGGCCAGTTCATCGAACTGGCCGAGGAGACCGGCCACATCGTCCCCCTCGGCTCCTGGGTGCTCGGGCAAGCGGCCGCGGACATCGTCCGGTGGGTGCGCCGGGCCCCCCACCATGCGCCGATGTACGTCAGCGTGAACGTGTCGGCCCGCCAGTTCCGTGATCCAGGTTTTGTCGACGGCGTGCGGCGGGTCCTCGCGGAGTCGGGCCTGGCGCCCTCGGCGCTGATGCTCGAACTCACCGAGAGTGTCCTGCTGGGCCGGGACGAACGGATCCACTCCGACCTCATGGAGTTGAAAGAGATCGGCGTGAAGCTCGCCATCGACGATTTCGGTACCGGGTACTCCTCGCTGAGTTACCTGCGGGAACTGCCGATAGATGGGCTGAAGATAGACAAGTCTTTCGTCGACGGGATCGCCACCTCAGACCAGCGGCTGGCCCTGGTGGAAGGCATCATCGGGCTCGCCAGGACGCTTGAGCTCAACGTGATTGCCGAGGGAATCGAAACCGAGGCCCAGCGAGATCTGCTGGTCTCGATGGGCTGCCGTTTCGGGCAGGGGTATCTGCTGGCGATGCCGGTGGAAGCGGACCAGGCCGAGGCGCTCGTGCGGATCGGGCGCAGTCTGGTGCCCGAGCTTCCCCGGATGAGCCACTGACCCCGATCGGGTCACCCGCGCCAGTGCTGGCTGAGTTAGTACCCGGCCGAGTCGGCGTCAGGCCGGCCCGTCTCGGCCGGGATGTGGTCCAGGGTCCGCAGGAAACTCGCCGCCCAGTAGGCGACGTCGTGTTCGCGTACCCGCCGCCGCATCGAGCGCATCCGGCGCCTGGCCTCGGCGGCGCTGACGACCGTCGCGCGCACGATGGTGTCCTTCAGACCCTCGATGTCGTGCGGGTTCACCAGGAAGGCGCCGCTGAGCTCGTCGGCCGCCCCGGCGAACTCGCTCAGCACGAGCGCGCCGCTTTCGTCGTTGCGGCAGGCGACGTACTCCTTGGCCACCAGGTTCATGCCGTCCCGCAGCGGGGTGACGAGCATGACGTCGGCGGCCAGGTAGAGCGCGGCCATTTCCTCCCGGGGGTAGGACTGGTGCAGGTAGTGGATCGGGGTGGAACCGACCTCCGCGTGCCGGCCGTTGATCCGGCTCACGGTGAGCTCGACCTCATCGCGCAGCTCGCGGTACGCCTCGACTCGTTCCCGGCTCGGGCTCGCCACCTGGACCAGGACCGCCTGCGGCGGCCCGAGACGGACCTGGTTGAGCAGCTCGCCGTAGGCCTTGAGGCGATGCAGTATGCCCTTGGTGTAGTCGAGCCGGTCGACGCCGAGCAGGACGATCTCGGGCTGGCCTAGCGCGTCGCGGATTTCCCGCGCGCGTTTCCTGACGTCCTCCCGCTCCGCCATCTGGCTGAGGGCGGCCGAGTCGATCGATATCGGGAACGCCGCGGCATGGACCTCGCGCGTTCGGTCCGGGCCGGCCAACCGCACCGTCGGCCCCCGGGTGGTCAGGCCGGTGGCCCGGCGGCAGGCGCGCAGGAAGTTCGCCGCGTCGGCTCGCCGCTGGAAGCCCACCAGGTCCGCGCCAAGCAGGCCCTCGATCACCTGCCGCCGCCAGGGAAGCTGGGCGAAGATCTCATAACCGGGGAACGGGATGTGGTTGAAGAAGCCGATCCGGACGTCGCTGCGCCGGTCGCGGAGCATCTGGGGGACGAGCTGGAGCTGATAGTCGTGGATCCACACGGTCGCGCCGCGGGCCGCTTGCGTGGCGGCCGCTTCCGCGAACCGCCGGTTGACCGCGACGTACGCTTCCCACCAGTGGCGGTGGAACTGCGGCGGCGCGATGACGTCGTGGTACAGCGGCCACAGCGTGGCGTTGCAGAAACCCTCGTAGAAGTCCCGGACCTCCTCGGCGGACAGGCCTATCCCGACCAGGGACAAGCCGTTGGCCTCGAACGGCCCTGGCGCCGGGCCCGCATCGCCGGACCAGCCGATCCACACGCCTCCGGCCTCGCGCATGACGGGTTCGAGCGCGGTGACCAAGCCTCCGGGGCTAGGCCGCCAGCTGGTCTCGCCGTCTGGTTCCTCGACTCGGTCTACGGGCAGCCGGCCGGCTACCACCACGAAATTGTGGCCGCCGTCAGCCGGCTCTGCGGCGACACCGGGTTCCCTCAGCGAAGACATCACAGTCAACCTTAGCCAATCGCGGCCGCCGCCGACCGGACCGGCAGCTCAGCGAGCCCTCGGGACCGCCGCTACAGTGGCGAGGGTGACGGCTGACCAGACCCAGACCCAGACCGCCCCCCGGCTGACGTCGCTGTCGCCGGGCGCGGGCTGCGCGTGCAAGCTGCCGCTGGCCAGACTAGAGGCGCTTTTCGCCACCATGGATGGTGCCCCGGCGATGGGCCCAGCCTCCGGCGACCTGCTCATCGGCGCCGCCGAAGGCGACGACGCGGCCGTGCTGCGCCTTGATGACGACCGGGCGCTGGTACTGACCACGGACTTCTTCACCCCGATCGTCGACGATCCGTCCGACTGGGGCAAGATCGCGGCGGCGAACGCGCTGTCGGACGTGTACGCGATGGGCGGCCGGCCGCTGTTCGCGGTCAACCTGGCCGCGTGGCCGGGCGATGGGCTCGACATCGCCATCCTCGGCCAGGTGATGCGGGGCGGCGCGGAGGTCGCGGCGCAGGCCGGCTGCTTCGTGGCGGGCGGCCACACGATCGATGACCCGGTGCCCAAGTACGGCCTGGCCGTGGTGGGCCTGGCTGACCCGGCCGCGCTGATGACCATCGACCGGGCGGCGCCCGGGGACCAGCTGATCCTCACCAAGGCCATCGGGACCGGCGTGGTCGCCACCGCGCTCAAGCGCGACGGGGCCAGCGAAGACGTGGTCGCCGCCGCGGTGGCGTCGATGACGCTGCTCAACGCCGGGGCCAGCGAGGCCGCGCTGGCGGCGGGGGTGCGGGCGGCGACCGACGTGACCGGATTCGGGCTGCTCGGCCACCTGCACCGGATGCTGGCCGCCAGCGGGGTGGCGGCGCGGGTGCGGGCCGCCGCGGTCCCGCTGCTGCCGGGCGCCGCGGAGCTGGCCGCGGCCGGGTTCGTCTCCGGCGGGACCAGGGCCAACACCGAGCGGATGCGGGCCGACGCGGTCATCGACGAGGCCGTGCCGGCCGAACTGGCCGTGCTGCTGCACGACGCGCAGACCTCCGGCGGCCTCCTGCTGGCCGTGCCGCAGGCCGCGGCCGCCGCGCTGACCGCCGAGCTGCGCGCGCAAGGCCTGCCCGCCGCGCTGGTCGGTGAGGTCATCGCGGGCGAGAGCGGGCATATCGAGGTGCACCACGGTTCGTTCTGACTAAGGGGTTTTCCCCGGATACGGTGAAGCGGTGAGAAACAGGCCAGCCGCGCTATGGTCTGCGCTGCTCGCCTTCCTGCTCACCGCCTTGGCCGCGGTGCTGGCGGTCGCCGGGGGGGCCGGGTCCGGCCCGGCCGGGGCCGCGAGTCAGCCGCCGGCGGCGCGGCACGTGGTCATCGTCGGCCTGTCCGGGCTGCGCTGGAGCGACGTCTCCCCGGCCAGCACGCCCACCCTGTGGCGGCTGGCCGGCCAGGGGTCGGCGGGCTCGCTGGTCGACTACGCGGTGCTGCCGCTCACCTGCCCGGCGGACGGCTGGCTCACCCTGAACGCGGGCGCCCGGGCCCAGTCCGATCACACCAACGCCGGCTGCGGCGCGTTCCCGGCCGTGGTCGCCTCCGGCCCCGGCGCCCAGGTCACCGGCCTGGCCGCGCTGGAGTCCTACAACGCGCAGTTCCGCAACAACCCGGACTGGGGCCTGCTGGCCGGGACATCCTCGGGCTGCTCCACCGCCGTCGGCCCGGGCGCCGCGCTGGCCCTGGCCGATAAATCCGGGCACGTCGTCTCCTACCTGCCGTCGCCCTCGGGGCTGTCCGCGGCGGTGCTGTCCCGCTGCCCGCTGACCGTCGTGGACCTGGGCAGTCTCGGATCTTCCGAACGGTCCGTGGTGCTCCGCTCGACGGACTCCGAACTCGCCCGGATCGTGGCGGACCTGCCGGCCGGCACCACCCTGCTGGTCACCGCGCCCGGCGCGACGACCAAGCCGCCGCACCTGCAGCTGGCCCTGGCGGCCGGACCCGGTTACCAGGCGGGCCTGCTGGACGCCAGCTCGACCCGGCAGCCGGGCCTGGTGGTGCTCACCGACCTGACCCGGACCGTGCTCGGCTGGCTGGGCCGTGCGGTGCCGTCCGATGCCGTCGGCGCGCAGATCACCCGGGCGGACCGGGGCGCCCTGGCGCCGACGGTCAGGTCCCTGGTCGGCCGGGACACCGCCGAACAGGTCTGGCGGTCCACCCACGACGAGTTCTTCTGGATCTACGCGCTGGCCGACGCGATCGTGCTGGCCGCGATCGGGCTGGCGTGCTGGGGAGCCGGCCCGGCCCGGCGGCGGCGGCGGGCGCGGGGCTGGCGGGTGGCCGGGGTGTTCGCCGCCTCGGTGCCCGCGGGCACCTTCCTGGCCAACCTGGTGCCGTGGTGGCTGTTCGCCCGTCCGGCGGCGTGGCTGTACGGGGTCGCGGTGGCGTGCGCCGCGGTGCTCGGCGCGGCCGCGCTGGCCGGTCCGTGGCGGCGGCATCCGCTCGGGCCGTTCGGCGTGATCGGCCTGCTGACGCTGGTCGTGCTTGGCCTGGACGTGATGACCGGGTCGCGGCTGCAGCTGGAGACGCCGTTCGGGCTGTCGGTGCTGGAAGCCGGCCGGTTCTACGGCATCGGCAACGAGGCGCTCGGCATCTACGGCATCACCGCGCTGCTGGCCGCGGCCTGGCTGGGCCTGCTGGCGCTGCGGCGGTACCCGTCGTCCCGGCGCCCGGCGGTACTCGCGGTGGTCGTGGTGGCGGCGTTCGCGGTGTTCGCATCCGGCTGGCCAGGGTTCGGCGGCAAGGTCGGCGGCACGATCGCGATGGTGCCGTGCTTCGCGCTGCTGGCCATGATCATCGGCGGGATCCGGCTGAACTGGCGCTATCTGCTGCTTGCCGCGGTCAGCGGGCTGGCCCTGTTCGTGGTCTTCGCGCTGATCAGCTACCTCACCCCGGTCACCGGCAAGTCCGACATCTCCTCGTTCGCCGGTAACTCGCTGCACGGCCATTCCGGCGGCCTGCTGCTGCGGAAGATCAACTCGAACATCGGCTCGCTGTCGGTGAATGCGTTCAGCCCGCTGATCCCCATCGTGGTGGTGATATCCGGGCTGATGCTGTGGCGGCCCGCGTGGTTCGGGCTGAAGACCGCGCCGCGGGCGTACGCGGCCGAGCCGCTGCTGGCCGCGATCCTGGGCGTGCTGTGGCTGCTGCCGGTACTCGGCTGGTTCGCCGACGACTCCGGCGTCATCGTGCCGGCCGCGGTGCTGCCGCTGGCGCTGCCGCTCGGCATCGCGATCCTCGCCGCCGTCGCGTCCTCCGACCGCGATGCACGCTATCTTGGAACGACCGCGGCCGGATCGTCCGGTCCGAGGACCGCTGGCCAGCCCGCGTAAGCAGAAAGTGACCAGTGCAATACCAGCTATCGCGCCTTGTCGCCGGTCCGTTCCTGCATACGATCTGGCGGCCGAAGGTGACCGGCGCCGAGCATGTGCCCGCGTCCGGCGGCGCGATCCTGGCGGCTAACCACCTGTCGGTGGTCGATTCGGTCTTCCTGCCGCTGATGCTGAACCGGCCGGTGACGTTCTCGGCCAAGGCCGAGTATTTCACCGCGTCCGGGCCCGCGGCCCGGTTGTGGGCGGCGTACCTGAAGGCCACCAACCAGCTGCGGATGGACCGGGAGGGCCCGCGGGCGGCCCAGGACACGCTGGAGGCGGCGCTGGCCCTGCTGCAGGAAGGGAACCTGTTCGGCATCTACCCGGAGGGCACCAGGTCCCCCGACGGGCGGCTGTACCGGGGTCGGCCCGGCGTCGGCTGGCTGGCCCTGAGGTCTCACCTGCCGGTGATTCCGGTGGCGATGATCGGCACTAGGCGGGTGCTGCCCCCGGGCCACGTGGTGCCGCGGCCCGGCCGGATTGACGTCAGGATCGGCGCGCCGCTCAAGTTCCCCGCGGAGATCACCGCCGGGCCGCCCGGCAAGGCCAGGCAGCTGATCACCGAGCAGGTGATGAGCGCGATCCAGGAGCTGTCCGGTCAGGAGTACGTGCACATGTTCGCCTCTGACCGCAAGGCGGAGCTAGCGGCCGCCCGCCAGCCCTAGGCGGCGCACTGGGGGCACAGGCCGAACAGCTCGACCGTGTGGCCGACGTCGGTGAACCCGGCCTCGGTGGCGACCCGCTCGGCCCACTGCTCGACCGCCCGGCCCTCCACCTCCACGCTGCGTCCGCAGCTGCGGCAGGTCAGGTGGTGGTGGTGCACGCTCGTCTCGCACTGCCGGTACAGGATCTCGCCGCTGGCGTCGCGGATGGCGTCGATGCTGCCCTGCTCGCTGAGCGCCTGCAGGTGCCGGTAGACGGTGGTGAGGCCGACGTGCTCGCCCTTGCGCCGCAGTTCGGCGTGGATCTCCTGGGCGCTGCAGAAGCCGGGCAGGCTCTGCAGCGCGGTGGCCAGGGCTTGCGCCTGCTTGGTTCCGCGCGTCCGGGTGCCGCGGACCGGCCCCGGGGGCCCCTGGGGCCAGACCCGCACCTGCTCTTCCGGCTGCGGCGTGGTCACAGTCGCACGGTACAACGTTGACGGCGTTCCGGCTAACGCGCGAGGCCCCCGCTCCGGGTTTGCAAACGAAATTGGGAATCATTATCATTACGGTTAACGCGAATGCCCTCATCCTCTAGGAGCGCCGGTCATGCGGAGCCGTTGCAGGTCGCTGGCTCTCCTGTGGCCGCTATGTCTCGCTCTGCTCGCGGCCGGCTGTTCCTCGTCTTTGGCGTTCGGCTCGTCTGGCCCGGCCGGAAAGATCGTCGCGGTGGGCGCCGAGAACGAGTACGCGGACGTCATCAGCCAGGTTGGCGGCCAGTACGTCCAGGTCAACGCGATCATGAACAACCCGAACACCGACCCGCACACCTTCGAGGCCAGCGCGTCGGTCGCCCGGCTGGTGAGCTCGGCCCAGCTGGTGGTGCAGAACGGTGTCGGCTACGACACGTTCATGAACACGATCGAGAACGCGGTGCCGGGTTCCTCCCGCAAGGTCCTCGTGGTGCAGAAGCTGCTCGGCTTGCCGGACAGCACGCCGAACCCGCACCTGTGGTACCAGCCGAGCACGATGCCGGACGTGGCGAACGCGATCGCGGCTGACCTGGGTGCCCTGCAGCCTGCTCACGCCGCGTACTTCACGGTCCACGCGGCCGCCTTCATCGCCTCGCTGGCCGGGTGGAGGAACGCGATCGCGGCATTGGCGGCAAAGTACCCGAATACGCCCGTCGCGACCACAGAACCGGTAGCGGACTACATGCTGCAGGCGGTCGGCGCCGACAACCTGACGCCGTTCGCCTTCCAGCAGGACATCATGAACGGCACCGACCCGTCGGCGCAGGACGTCGCGGTGGAGCGGAGCCTGTTCATCCAGCACAAGGTGAAGGTGCTTGTCTACAATCAGCAGGTGACGGACTCGCTGACCGAATCGTTCATCACGCTCGCGCGAGCGAACGGTATCCCGGTGGTGGGGGTCTACGAGACGATGCCCGTACCTGGATATGACTACCAGTCATGGATGCTGGCCGAGGTGCAGGATCTGCACAAGGCCGTGGCCAGCAAGACCTCGAGCGAGCACCTGTGATGACGGCAGATCTGCTCCGGCTGGACGGGGTCGGAGTCCGGCTCGGCGGCCGGGAGATTCTCCGGGACGTCTCGTTCACCATCCGGGCCGGCGAATTCACCGGCCTCATCGGGCCGAACGGCGCGGGCAAGACCACCCTGCTCCGGGTCATCCTCGGCCTGCAGCCGGTCACCGGGGGATCGGTGCTCATCGACGGTGCGCCGCGGGTGCCCCGTGATGCCTCTATCGGCTACGTGCCGCAGAAGCTGGCCATCGAGCCGGACATGCCACTGCGGGTCAAGGACGTGGTGTCGCTCGGGCTGGACGGGCACAAGTTCGGCCTCCGGCTTCCGTCCCGCGCGCGCCGCGAGCTCGTCAGCGACATGCTGACCGCCGTCGGCGCGCAGCGCTACGCCGATGCGCGGGTGGGCGAGCTTTCCGGCGGCGAGCAGCAGCGGGTCATGATCGCGCACGCCCTGATCAGCCGGCCTCGGCTGCTCCTGCTCGACGAGCCGCTGGCCAACCTCGACATATCCAGCGAGCAGGGGATCGTCTCGGTGCTGGCCCGGCTGGCCCGGGCGGAGCGGATCGCGGTGCTGCTCTCGGCTCATGACATGAACCCGCTGATGCCGGTGATGGACAGAATCGTCTACGTGGCCTCGGGTCAGGCGGCGGTCGGCAGCACGGATGAGGTCGTTCAGCCCGAGGTGCTGTCCCGCCTGTACGGTCAGCACGTCGACGTGATCCGGGTGCACGGCCGGGTCCTGGTCGTGGCCGCCCCCGAAGGGGTCGACGAAGTCGAGGCCGCCGCCGAGGACGCAGGCGTCGTGAGGTGATCGGTGTGCGGCACCTGATCAGGTACGTGTTCGAGCCGGGCTTCTTCGGCAGCGGGCCGGTACACGTCGCGCTGGCCGTCGGGACCGTCATCGCGGTGACGTCCGCCGTCGTGGGCGTGTTCACGGTGACCCGCGGGCAGTCCTTCGCCGGCCATTCCCTGGCGGACATCGCCACGACCGGAGGGTCGGGCGCTTTCCTGATCGGCGTCAACCAGTTCTGGGGTTACCTCGCCTTCGGAGCGGGCGCGGCCGCGTTCATGGAGATGATCGGCATCCAGCGCCGCCGGGGCCGGGACGTGACCACCGGCGTGGTGCTTGGTGCCGCCCTCGGCCTGGCCGCGCTCTTCCTGTACCTGGGCACCCAGTACAGCTCCACGACCGGGGCGTCGTTCACCATCTTGTTCGGCTCGATGTTCGTGCTGACCTCATCCACGATCCCGGCCCTGATCGGCTCGGCCCTGCTCGCGCTGGCCACCGTCGTGGTGCTGGCCCGGGTGCTGCTGCTGAGCTCGCTGAGCCCGGACATCGCGGCGGCTCGCGGCGTGCCGGTCCGCGCCGTCGGCGCGGCCTACCTGATCGCGCTGGCCGTGTCGGTGGCGCTATCCGCGGTGATCATCGGCGCGGTGCTGAGCACCGCGTTGCTGATCGGGCCGGCCGCAACCGCGCTGCGGGTGGCGAAGGGCCCGGTCCGGGCGATGCTGACGGCGGCCTGCATCGGCGTGGTCGCCACCTGGCTCGGCATCGTGCTCGCCTACGACAGCTTCTACTGGCCGCCCGCCGGGCGCGGCTGGCCGGTCAGCTTCTTCGTGGTGACGCTGATCGTCGCCTGCTACCTGGTCAGCTACCTGCGCCCGCGGCGCGAGAACTCCGAAGCGCCGGCCGAGACCCCCGATGCGGGGCAGGTATGTTCTCCGGCCTGATGCTGAACACCTGGGTCGCGGCGACGGCGGTCGCGGTGATCGCCGGGGTGACGGGTTTCTTCGCGGTGCTGCGCGGGTCGACGTTCGCGGCTCATGCGATACCCAACGGCGCCTTCGCCGGCGCGGCCGGGGCCAGCCTGCTCGGGCTCAGCCCGTTCGCCGGGCTGGCGGTGTTCTCGGTGGCGGGCGCGCTCGGCATCGCCGGGCTGAGCCGCCGCGCGCGGCACGACGTGGCCACGGCGCTGACGTTCGTGATGATGCTGGCGATCGGCGCGCTGTTCGTCAGCTGGAGTACCGAGTACGCGCAGGAAGCGTACTCACTGCTGTTCGGTGAGGTGTTCGGCGTCAGCGCGGGCGAGGTGCTGCCCATCGTGGTCCTCGGCGGCGTGTCCATCGTGGCGATCATCGTCATGTTCCGGCCGCTGATGCTGTCCTCGGCGATGCCGGAGGTCGCCGAGGCCCGCGGCGTCTCGCCCCGCCGCATGGACCTGGCGTTCCTGCTCGTGATGGCCCTCGCGACCAGCATGACCGTGCCCGTGGTGGGCGCCCTGCTGATGTTCAGCCTGATGATCGGCCCCGCCGCCGCGGCCAGGTCGCTGACCGCCCGCCCGGTCCTGGCCATGGTCCTGTCCGTCGTCATCGCCCTGATCACGGTCTGGACCGGCATCGCCGTCTCCTACCAGTCCAACTGGCCTCTAGGCTTCTTCGTCGGCGCCCTAGGCGCCGTCTTCTTCCTCATCAGCCGCGCCTACGCCGCCCTAGCCCGCCGCCCGGCACGCGTAGCGTAAGAACGGTGAACCGGCTACGAAACTCAACGAGCCCCTACCTGCTGCAGCATGCGGACAACCCGGTGGACTGGTGGCCGTGGTGCGACGAGGCCTTCGCCGAGGCCGCCCGGCGGGACGTTCCCGTCATGCTCTCGGTGGGCTACGCCGCCTGCCACTGGTGCCACGTCATGGCGCACGAGTCGTTCGAGGACCCGCAGACCGCGGCGCTGGTCAACGAGCACGTCGTCGCGGTCAAGGTGGACCGGGAAGAACGGCCCGACGTCGACGCCGTCTACATGACCGCGACGCAGGCGATGACCGGCCAGGGCGGCTGGCCGATGACGGTGTTCATGACGCCGGACCGGGAGCCGTTTTTCTGCGGCACCTATTTCCCGCGGGACTACTTCAGCCAGCTGGTCCTGAACATCTCGCGAGCCTGGCGAGACCAGCGGGAGGACGTGGCGGACCGGGCGAAACAGATCGTCGCCGCGCTGGCGGAGAACGCGTCGGCCACCACTCGCGCGCTGCGTGACGGCCAGGCTGGTGGCGCCATACCGGGGCTGGCCGCCGACGGGCTGAATGTGGGCCCGCTCGTTGACGATCAGCAGGGTGCTCGGTTCCGCGAGGTGGCGGACGCGGCGGTGACGGCGCTTGACCGTGGTTTTGACGGGGCGGAAGGCGGGTTCGGCGGCGCACCGAAGTTCCCGCCGTCGATGGTCCTGGAGTTCCTGCTGCGATACCACCAGCGGACCGGAACCCCTGACGCGCTGCGGATGGCCGATGGCAGCTGCGAGGCGATGGCCCGCGGTGGCATGTATGACCAGCTGGGAGGCGGGTTCGCCAGGTACTCGGTCGATGCCGGCTGGGTGGTGCCGCACTTCGAGAAGATGCTGTACGACAACGCGCTGCTCGCTCGCGTTTACCTGAACCTCTGGCGTCGCACCGGGTCGGAGCTGGCTCGCCGGGTGGCGGAAGAGACGTGTGACTGGATGCTGCGCGAGCTGCGGACGGCCGAGGGCGGATTCGCGGCGTCGCTGGACGCCGACAGCGAGGGTGAAGAGGGCAAGTTCTACGTCTGGCGGCCAGCCGGCCTGCAGGCCGTTCTCGGACCCGAGGACGGCGAGTTCGCGGCGCAGGTGTTCGGCGTGACGCAGGCCGGCACGTTCGAGCACGGCGCCTCGGTGCTGCAGCGGCGTGGCGAGCCTGACGATGCCGGCCGTCTGGCCCGCATCAAGAGCGCGCTGCTGGCCGCCCGCGCCCACCGGGTCCGGCCGGCTCGCGATGACAAGGTGGTGGCCGCCTGGAACGGGCTAGCCGTCTCCGCTTTCGCCGAATGCGGGCTGCTGCTCGGGCGCCCGGACTTCATCGCGGCCGCGTCCGACGCCGCCGCGCTGCTGGCCGCGGTCCACCTGGCAGACGGAAGGCTCATCCGCACGTCGCGAGACGGGGCCGCCGGGGAGGGACCGGCCGGCGAGGGAACCGCCGCGGGTCGCACGGCGGGGGTGCTCGAGGATTACGCCTGCGTGGCCGAAGGATTCCTTACCCTGTCCGGGGTGACGGGACAGCCGCGCTGGCTGAGGCTGGCCGGCGAATTGCTCGACACCGCGCTCGCCGCCTTCGGCGACGGGTCGGGCGGCTTCTACGACACCGCGGCGGACGGCGAGCCGATGATCTTCCGCCCGGCGGATCCCGCCGATAACGCCACGCCATCGGGTGCGTTTGCCGTCGCGGCCGCGCTGCTGCGCTACTCCGCGCTGACCGGCTCTGCCCGGCACCGCGACGCCGCGGTGGCGGCGCTCGGTGTGCTGCCTGCCATCGCGGCTCGGTACCCGCGCGCGGCAGGCGCGGGCCTGGCGGTGGCCGAAGCGTGGCTCGCCGGGCCGGCCGAGATCGCGGTCGTGGGCCGCCCCTCCGACGAGCGGACCCGGGCCTTGCACCAGACCGCGCTGCACGCGGCCACGCCGGGCGCGGTCCTCGCGCTCGGCGACGGTGCTGAAGCGTCCGTTCCGCTGCTCACCGGGCGAGGGCTGGTCGACGGGGCGCCTGCGGCCTACGTCTGCCGCCAGTTCACCTGCCTGGCTCCGGTGACCACACCGCAGCAGCTCAGGAAGGCGCTCGCGGTTCCGGCCTAGCGGGCCAGCGCCAGGTCCGGCGCCTGCCGGCGCGGGGTCATCGGGACGTATGGTGGAGGGGATGCGCTCGCTCACGGACACCGGCCGCCTGCTTCGGCGGCGGATCTTCGGCGGGGGACCTGAGGAGACCTCGGCCCCCAAACGCGTCCTTCTCGTGGTCGTGAGCGTGCTGGTGGTGATCGGGGCCACGGCGGCGGGGCTGCTGGCCACGGCCGGCGGCAAACCGGCCGCCCTGAGCCAGCCGAACGCCGCCATCCCGGGTATCCCGAGCACCAGGCCCGCGCCGGCGAAGAGCACCGGGCCGGTCGTACCGCTGCTTGGCGCCAACACCGAGGGTCGCGGGACGCCGATGGCGGTGCCGGTGGCCAGCGGTTCGGCCGTCGCGGGCACGACGTCGGCCCGATCGGTGCCGGTCGCCCCGCTGCGCGGACTGCGGCAGGCGGATCTTCTGGTCGTCGCGCCGTTCTCGCTCTCCCGACAGGTCCTGGCCGCGGTGTCGCGGCAGCCCGCGGTCGCCAGTGCCGATCCGGTCGAAGCGGCCAAGATCCAGATCAACGGGACGTACACGGCCGTGCTCGGCGTCAACCCGTCCACCTTCCGCGGCTATGCCGCCCAGGCCATGGCCGCATCCGACTCCCTCTGGCGCGGCGTGGCCAATGGGGGCGTCGCCCTGTCCTACACCATGGGCACCCTGGACCGGCTCTCGCTGGGCGGCCAGGTGGCTGCGCTGGGGCGCACGCAGGAGCGGCTGCCCGTGGTCGCGTTCGGCACGGTGGGCATCGGCGGGGTCGACGCCGTGGTGTCGGACACGACGGCGAAGTCGCTGGGCATGCCCGCCGCCAACGCCATCGTCATCAGCGCGCCGTCGGCCAGCGTGGCGTCACTGGTGCAACTGATCAAGAAGGTCCTGCCGTCTGGGGCGGCGGTCGAGCCGCTGGTCACCCAGGTGTCAAGGCCGTCGTCAGCCGGAATAGCGCCATCGGGCGCCGCGGCCGGCGGTCCGGCTATGACCACGGCGCAGTTGACGACGGCGCTGCGCGCGGCGGAGAGCCGGCAAGGTCGTCCCTACGTCTGGGGCGCCGCCGGACCGGCGTCGTTTGACTGCTCAGGTCTCGTCCAGTGGTCCTTCGCCCAGGCGGGCGTGAGCATGCCCCGGGTGGCCGCCGACCAGGCGAGAACCGGGCTGGCCGTGCCCGTCAGCCAGCTCGAGCCCGGCGATCTGCTCTTCTACCACACCGACCCCACCGACCCCGGCTACATTTCCCACGTCGCCATCTACCTCGGCAACGGGTGGATGATCCAGGCGCCCCAGCCCGGCCTGAACGTCCAGGTGGTTCCGGCGAGCTTCGGCTCGCAGTTCGCGGGCGCGATCCGGGTCAACCCGCGGATCGCTGCCGCGGTAGCCGCGGGACTGGCCTGATCAAGGCCGGTCATGCGGGGGCCCCGCGCGTCCCAGGCCCTCCGATCCGCGCGTCCCAGGCCCTCTGAATCCCGCGCGTCCCAGGCCCTTCCGGTGTTTGACGCGGTCCGATTAAAGGTGTAATCATAATTACATGAGTACAGAGCAAGCAGAACCCGGCCCGGCGGATGACGCGGCCGGGACGGGCAACGAGACGAACGTTAGTGCCGAAACGGCCTCGGATCACGGTGGCCAGCCGGGTGAATCAGGCGGGTCCGGTCGGGCCGGGGCCGCGGAGGAAGTGCGAGGCTGGTTCGGCGGGCGACTCCCCGGTGACTGGTTTACGGGTGTTCCCGAAATCCAGGTAGACCGCGAGGAGATCACCGTCATCGGGACGCTGGCCGCACCGGACACGGCCGGCGCCTCCGCCGCCGAGCGGGCCGCCGCGGCTGAGGGCCGGATCCGCAGGTTCCGCGAGGAGACCAGGGGCCGCCGGGTCGAGATCGCACGCGAGGCTGAGCACAAGTTCCGCCGCAAGGTGTCGTGGGGCGTTACCTGCGCAGCTACGACTGAGATGTTCACTACCCTCTCGATCCCGGTCATGACCAGGCTGCGCCAGCCTGAGCGCCGGGTGCTCGACACGCTGGTCGACGCAGGGGTGGCGCGCAGCCGCAGCGACGCGCTCGCGTGGTGCGTGCGGCTGACCGGGGAGAACGCCGATGCCTGGCTGTCGCGGCTGCGTGCGGCCCTGCGCCGGGTCGAGGAAGTGCGGGACCAGGGGCCGGGAAGCGCCTGAGCGTCGTCGCGTCCGGGTACAGGCGGTTGGCCTGCACCCGGACGCCGACCGTATGTGCCAGGAGAGTGCCGGGGATCCCTCCGCCGCTCGGCCAGATGCCCAGCTAGGACCGCAGGGCGGCCCGCCAGGTTTCAAGTAGGTAACGATTCTTCTCCGCCGCGATCGATCGTGGCCGCGTGGCAGGCACCCGTGAATAGGCCGGCTATCCCGATTTCGGCGATAGGGTAGCGATCACGGTCCCTGGCGCTGGAGTCCGGAGATCTTGGGGCCGCAACGGCGGTACGCCAGGCAAGGCCCTCAGGTCGGTGGCTGGTGTGCGGTGCGGCGCCCGGAACCCCAGTCGCGGACCGGAGCGTTCCATTCATTGGATACGTTTCTGCTAGATCATCACGGTGATGAGGAAGGCCGCAGCATGGGACTTCGTGACCTCGCCTACCGGCTTTACGAGCGCCGGCTCGAGGCTTCCCTGTCCCCAGACGCCATCCCGCGCCACGTCGGGGTGATGTGCGACGGGAACAGGCGGTGGGCCAAGTCGGCCGGGTTCCCCGATGTCAGCAGCGGGCACCGCAAGGGTGCGGACAAGATATTCGAGCTGCTCGACTGGTGTCGTGAGACCGGAGTCGAGGTCGTTACCTTGTGGCTGCTCTCGACGGACAACCTGACCCGGTCCGCCACCGAGCTCGTGCCCTTGCTGAAGATCATCGAGGACACCGTGCAAGGCCTGGTCGCCGAGCACTGGCATGTGAACCCGGTGGGCGCTCTCGACCTGCTGCCCGGTGAAACGGTCAGGGTCCTCAAGGACGCGGCCGACGCGACCGCTCACTTGCCCGGCCTGCTCGTCAATGTCGCGGTCGGCTACGGCGGGCGGCGCGAGATCGCCGACGCGGTGCGTTCCCTGCTGCAGGACCAGGCGACCCGAGGCACCACGATCGAGGAGCTGGCCGAGGTGCTCGACGTCGAGCACATCGCCGAGCATCTCTACACGGCGGGCCAGCCGGATCCCGATCTCGTCATCCGCACCTCAGGCGAGCAGCGGCTAGGCGGCTTCCTGCTCTGGCAAAGCACCCATTCGGAGTTCTACTTCTGCGACGCCTACTGGCCTGCCTTCCGAAAGGTCGACTTCCTGCGGGCACTTCGCTCCTACGCGGCACGTAATCGGAGGTTCGGCTCATAACGGGTCAGACCTCCCGACCCGCATCCCGGGTCGGGACGCCCGGCTTGAGGGCATTCGCCGCGATCAGCGACCAATCCCAGATTCGGGTTGTTACCGCAGGTTAAGCGCATGATTGTCAGTTAGTAACCCGGCGGTGCTTTTGCCGTAACACGATCACGGGTACCTTCGGTAGTGGTGGACGGCGCGGTGCCGTTCCCGGGAGGGCCCTCGAATCTCCGAGCTTCGCGCTTTGCGTGCAGGCGAGATGACAGAAGGGCCGGCTCGGCCCTTTGGGGGCCAGGCCCGGCCCATCCGACACGTCTGTGTCCTGTCTTGGCGCCGGGCTTGCCCCGGCGCCCAGGGGAGTCTGCGTGGTCAATTCTCAAGGTCGCCGTACGTATGTACTCGACACCAGCGTCCTGCTCGCCGATCCGGCCGCCATCGCCCGCTTTGATGAGCACAAGGTGGTCCTGCCGGTCGTCGTCATCACCGAGCTGGAAGCCAAACGGCATCATCCGGAACTGGGCTACTTTGCCCGCCAGGCCCTGCGTCACCTCGATGACTTGCGCATCGAGCACGGCAGGCTGGACGCGGAACTGCCGGTCGGGACACTCGGCGGCACGGTCAGAGTCGAACTCAACCATTCCGACCCGACGGTGCTGCCGGCCGGATTCCGGATGGGGGACAACGACACGCGCATCCTTTCCGTAGCGTGCAGCCTGGCGGCCGAGGGCGAAGATGTCGTCCTCGTCAGCAAGGACCTGCCGCTGCGGGTGAAGGCGGCCGCGGTTGGGCTGGCCGCGCAGGAGTACCGCGCCGAACTGCCGGTGGACTCAGGCTGGACCGGGATGACCGAGCTCGACATCAGTAGCAGCGAAATCGAGCAGCTATACGAAACAGGCACCTTGGACTGCGAAGCAGCCCGTGACATTCCATGCCACACCGGTCTCGTCCTCACCTCGTCCAACGGCAGCGCGCTCGGCCGGGTCAAGCCGGACAAGTCCGTGCAGCTGGTGCGAGGCGACCGGGAGGCCTTCGGGCTGCGGGGCCGCAGTGCGGAACAGCGCGTGGCGCTTGACCTCCTGCTCGACCCGGAGATCGGCATCGTGTCGCTCGGCGGCCGGGCCGGCACAGGTAAGTCCGCGCTGGCCCTGTGCGCTGGCCTGGAGGCCGTCATGGAGCGGCGGCAGCACCGGAAGGTCATCGTGTTCCGGCCGCTGTACGCGGTCGGCGGCCAGGAGCTGGGTTACCTGCCCGGCTCGGAAGCCGACAAGATGGGCCCGTGGGCCCAGGCCGTCTACGACACCTTGTCTGCGGTCACCACCCAGGATGTCATCGATGACGTCCTCGCCAGGGACATGTTCGAGGTGCTTCCGCTGACCCATATCCGGGGCCGGTCGCTGCACGACGCGTTCGTCATCGTGGATGAGGCGCAGTCCCTGGAACGCGGCGTCCTGCTCACCGTGCTGTCCAGAATCGGCTCAGGATCGCGGGTCGTGCTCACCCACGACATAGCGCAGCGCGACAACCTGCGGGTCGGCAGGCACGACGGCGTGGTCGCGGTGATCGAGAAGCTCAAGGGTCACCCGCTGTTCGCGCACGTCACGCTGGTCCGGTCCGAACGCTCCCAGATCGCCGCCCTGGTCACCGAGATGCTGGAGGATTCCGGCCTGTAGAACGTCGCCGCCAGAAAAAGGGCCAGCCCTGAGACCGGGGCCAACGCCGGCGCTGGCTGCGGTACGGTGGCCAGCGTTATGGAATACCCACCTGTGTCCGCCGTGATGCCGGTCAGGAACGAGGAACGGTACCTCGCGGAGTCGGTGCGCCATGTGCTCGGACAGGACTACCCGGGCCCGCTCGAGCTCGTGCTCGCGGTCGGGCCTTCGGCTGACCGGACCGAGCAGATAGCGCAGGAGCTGGCCGCCGCCGACCCGCGGATTACCGTCGTCGCCAACCCGACCGGGAAGATCCCGGCGGCTCTCAACATCGCCGTCCGCACCGCGCGCTACGCGGTGATCGCCCGGATAGACGGGCACGCGCTACTCCCGGCCAGCTATCTGACGACCGCGGTCGCGACGCTGACCGAGACCGGCGCGGCCGACGTCGGCGGGGTCATGGCAGCCCAGGGCGAGACCCTCTTCCAGCAGGCCGTGGCCTGGGGGATGACGTCCAAGGCCGGGGTGGGCTCGGCCGCGTTCCACACCGGTGGCGGCGCTGGGCCCGCGGACAGCGTCTATCTCGGCATCTACCGCCGGGAAGCGATCGAGCAGGCGGGCGGCTGGGACGAGGAGATGCTCCGCGCGGAAGACTGGGAGCTGAACCGTCGCATCCGGGCCCGGGACGGCGTGATCTGGTTCACGCCCGAGCTGCGTGTCACCTACCGCCCGCGCGCGAGCATCCGCACCCTCGGCTCGCAGTACTTCCACTACGGCCGCTGGCGCCGGGTGATCGTCCGCGAGCATCCAGAAACGGCCAGCTTCCGCTACCTCGCGCCGCCGGCCGCGGCCGCCCTGGTCGCGGTGGGACTAGCGGCCGGCTTGGCTGGCCTGGCCGGGATAGCGGCCGGGGGGCCGTCGGCTGTCCGCTGGCTGACAGCGGGGTTCGTGATTCCCGTCACGTACCTGGCCGGGATCACCGCGGCCGGAACCGGGCTCGCCCGCGGGGTACCCGCCGCGGTTCGGATCCGGGTACCCGTCGTGCTCTCCGTCATGCACATGTGCTGGGGCAGCGGGTTCCTCGCTAGCCCGGGGAAGTTGCACCGCTCCCGCGGCCGGGTAACCGACGCCCGTGTCGGGCAACCGGGCGCGACCGGGGAACGAACCGCCGTCGCGGGGAGAGAATAAAGCATGGATTTCGATCTCCCGAGCCTGCTCGCGGCGCATCGCGGCGACGGATACGAGCTTTACGGCAAGTACCTCAATCCCCAGCAGCCGAAGGTGCTGCACACGATCGGCTTCGATAAGATCTACGAGCGAGCCGAAGGCGCGTACCTGTACGACGCCGAGGGCAACCAGTATGCCGATTTCCTGGCCGGCTTCGGCGTGTTCGCGGCCGGACGCAATCATCCGGTGATCCGCAAGGCGCTGCACGATGCGCTCGACGCCCAGCTGGCCGACTGGACCCAGTTCGACTGCGGGCCGCTGCCGGGGCTGCTCGCGGAGCAACTCCTGGCCAGGGCACCCGGTCTGGACCGGGTGTTCTTCTGCAACAGCGGCACCGAAGCGGTGGAGTCCGCGCTGAAGTTTGCCAGGTACGCCACCGGGCGCAGCCGCGTCATCTACTGCGACCACGCGTTCCACGGCCTCACCACGGGGTCGCTCTCGGTGAACGGCTCGGCCGAGTTCCGGCGCGGGTTCGCCCCGCTGCTGCCTGATACCTCCGTCCCGCTCGGTGACCTGGAGGCCCTGGAGGCGGAACTGCGCAAGGGCGACGTCGCCGCGCTGATTATCGAGCCGGTCCAGGGCAAGGGCGTGCACATGCCGCCGGACGGCTTCCTCACCGCGGCGTCCGCACTGTTGCACGAGCATGGGGCGCTGCTCATCTGCGACGAAGTACAGAGCGGGTTCGGCCGCACCGGCAAGTTCTTCGCTTATCAGCACGAGCAGGTCGTGCCGGACATCGTGACCGTGGCCAAGGCGCTGTCCGGCGGGTTCGTGCCCGTCGGCGCGATGCTGGCCAAGGGGTGGATCTTCGACAAGGTCTACTCTTCCATGGACCGGGTCATGGTGCACAGCACCACGTTCAAGGGCGGCGTGCTGGCCATGGCGGCGGGCCTGGCCTCGCTGGCGGTTCTCGACTCCGAAGGTCTCGTCGAGAACGCGGCCCGGACCGGGGAAGCCCTCCGCGCCGCGCTGGCGTCGATGGCCGAGCGGTATGACGTGCTGGCCGACGTGCGCGGCCGTGGGCTGATGATCGGGCTCGAGTTCGACAAGCCCTCCTCGCTGCGCGCCCGGACCAGCTGGAACATGCTGCAGAAGGCCAGGGTGGGCCTGTTCGCCCAGATGGTGGTGGTGGCGCTGTTCCAGCGGCACCGCATCCTCACCCAGGTGTCGGGCGATCACATGGAGGTGATCAAGCTCATCCCGCCGCTGATGATCGGCGATACCGAAGTCAAGCTGTTCACCGAAGCCTTCGCCGAGGTCCTCGACGACGCGAGCCGTGGCAGCGGCCTGATGTGGGAGTTCGGCCGCACGCTGGTGAAGCAGGCGGTACGCGGTTAGCCGGCCGCCTCGGCCAGCAGAGCCTCGGCAACAGCGAGGTCTTGCGCATAGGTGATCTTGATGTTGCGCTCGCTGCCGGGGACGATGTGCACGTCGACATCCGGCAAGTAGCGGAGCACGACGCCGCAGTCGTCGGTGGGGGCGAAGTCGGGGTCGGCCGCAGCCAGTTGATGGGCGCGGGCGATGACCGGGAGCCGGAAGCACTGCGGGGTCTGGCAGCGGAAGAGAGTTTCCCGGCGCGGCACCGTGCGCATCACGCCGTTATCGGTAATCACGATGGTGTCGGAGGTCGGCACCGCGACCCCGGCCGCATCGTGAACCCCGAGCGAGGCCACGCAGTCCGCGATGATCTGCTGATCGACCAATGGGCGCGCGGCGTCGTGCAACAGCACACCGCAGTCGTCGTCGGACCCACTGCCTGTGATGGCGGCCAGCGCCACGCGAGTCGAGTCCGGGCGGGTCGCGCCACCTTCGATGACGTCCGTGACCTTGCGGTAGCCGCCGTCGGCAAGCAAGGCCTTGACCTGGTCGGTGTACCCGCGGGCCATCACCACCAGGACCTCGTCCACGCCCGGCGCCTGGTCGAAGGCGGCCACGCAGCGTTCGACCAGCGTCTGGCTGCCTAGCGTGAGCAACTGCTTCGGCATCCCCGCGCCGAGCCGCTGACCCACCCCTCCGCCGAGCACCACTGCGACCATCCGCATGAGCCGGACTTTACCGTCCCGCGGCGGTGACTTTCCCGCGCCTGCGCCTGCCCGCAGATCGTGGATATTTACCATGCTCACAGCAAGGTAACGATCCACGATCAGCAGCTGGCTGGGCTGGGCGGGCGTAGTTTCGCTAGTGGCTGGATGGGTATTGCGCTGGACAGCCTGCTCGGAATGGGCGTGGAGGAAGCGCTCGCGCTGAGCCGGCCCCGGAGACAGGATCTGCAGACTTAACGGCGCGAGGCGAGCGGCCGGCCTTACCGGCAGCGTGACGGAGCATGTCCGGCTGACCAGCGTGTTCCTCCCGCTACTGGCGTAACCGCCGGCTACAGTCTGTAACGCTTAGTCACGAGTGCGGCGGCCTATCGAGTGCGGCGGCCTACGTCGCTGGGAGGGCAGGCATGACGGTTGCGCTGGTCCTCGCGGGCGAGGCGAACGCGGGGTTGCGCGGCCAGCTTGCGGCGCTCGGCGTGCGCCGGGTGGACGCGACGGACCGGGCCGGGCCGGGCTTGCTGACCATCGCGGCCGCGGCGCGAGCCGCCGGGGAGCGCGTGCTGATCTGCGGCGGCGAAGACGCGGCTCCTGAAGAGATCCTGGCTGTGCTGCTAGCCGCGGGCGGCACCGCGGCTTTCTCCGGGGTGAACGCGGGCACCTCAAGACCGGTGCGCAGCCAGCGGGATCCCGGGGTCGACCACAATGCTGACGAACTGGCGGATGCGGAGAATCCAGTCGATCCTGACCGCCCAGGGAGCTCTGGCGGTTCCGGGGGACAGGCTGGCGTGGCCGGCGGCGCGCTCGTGGTGGACACGCCTGACCTGGACGCGCTCGCGTCTGCCGCCGAGTCGCTCGCGGCGACCTACGCCGGGCCGGCCGCGGTGAGCGCACTGATCAGCGAGCTAACCCGCCGCGGAGTCACCGTGCGGGTGCTCGGCGCCGGGCCGAACAGCGAGGGTGTCGTCACCCAGCTCGTCGTCGATCTCGCCGCGCGCGACGTGGCCCGATGGGCGGCATGGCGTGAACTCAAGCCTGCTGCCCTCTACGGCATCTCCCTCGGTCTGGGGCTTATCGCCGCCGTGTGGTTCTCCGAGCTGGCGGTGCGGGCGAAGTTGCTGGCCATCGTGGCGCTGGCCGGCTCGTTCCTGGTCGGCCGGGCCGGCTCCCTGCTGGCCGCCGCCAGCCGGGAGGGACGGGTCAGGCCCGCCGTCGACTGGCTCGGCGCGGCGTCCGGACTGCTGACCGAGTTCGCCGTGTACGCCGCGCTGGCGGTCAGTTCCGCCGGGGCCAGCCGGCCGCCTGGGCCGGTTGCCGTCGGGCTGGACGGGACCTTCGGCCACGCGCTGCGCGGCACCTTTGCCGCCAGCTGGGGCGGTACCGGCCAGGCCGGCGTCTGGCGGCTGGCCATCGCCGCCATGGTCGTGCTGGCCGTGCGCCGGATGTCCGAGCTTGGCTTTGAGTACACGGCCAGGACCTCCGGGTACCTGTTCACCCGGTCGGTGAAGCGCACCATCGAGCAGGCCGCGACGCTTCCGGCCGGCGAACGCCTCGTGGTGATCGCGGTCACCACCGTCTTGTTCGGCCCGCGCGCCACGCTCTTGCTGCTGCTGGGCTGGGGCGTGCTGGCCACGGGATATGTTCTGGCCGGGCAGCTGGCCCGTTCGGCGGTCACGGACCGGCCCGACGACGGCGGGCTGGCGGCTTACCGGGGTGACGGCGTGGTGTCCAGGTGGCTCGGCCGCCTGGTGCAGGGCCGGCTGCCGCCGCTGCCGCCGGTGCTGGTGGGCCTGTTCGTGACGTGTGTCCTGACCGCGCTCGGGCTGGGGAACCTGCCGGGCATCTTGGTGCTCACCCCGGTGGAAGCGATGCTGCTCGCGGCGCTCGGCGCCTGCCACCCGCACGATGGGCGGCTGGACTGGCTGGTGCCAGCGCTGTTGGTAACGGGTGAATGCGTCTTCCTCGCGGCCCTCGGACTCTCCCACCGGGTCCCGGCGGCGCTGGTCTTCGCGGTGCTGGCCGCCGTGATCATGCGCCACCTGGACCTGGCCTACCGGGCCAGGTTCGGCCGTGGCGTCCCGGCCGACCGGTTCGGCCTCGGCTGGGATGGGCGGATGCTGCTGGCCGGACTGGCCGCCGTGATCGGCATCACGCCGTTGGTGTACGCCGTGGTTTCAGGTTATCTTTGGTTGCTTTTCTGCTGGGATTTCCTCAGCGGATGGCTGCTTCCCACGGTTGGAGACCACGGTTGATAGGGATGGTCCTCGCCGCCGGCGCGGGCCGCCGGCTGCGGCCTGACACTGACGCGCTGCCCAAGGCCCTGCTGCCGGTCGACGGTCAGGTCACCATCTTGGACATCGCCCTGCGCAACCTGGCCGCGGTGGGCTTGCGTGACATCGTGATCGTGGTCGGCTACGCGGCGGACGCGATCCGGGACCGGGCGGCCCGGCTGGAACAGGACCACGGGGTCGGGCTGACGCTGGTGGACAACGACCGGGCCGAGGAATGGAACAACGCCTACTCGCTCTGGCTCGCACGCGAGCATTTCGCGGCGGGCGCGCTGCTGGTCAACGGCGATACGGTGCATCCGGTCTCGGTGGAGAAGACCTTGCTCTCCGCGGCTGGACCTGGGCTGGCCGGCGGTCGTCAGGCCGGCATCACCCTGGCCGTCGACGACGTCAAGCGCCTCGCCGAGGAGGAGATGAAGGTCGTCATCGGCGCGGACGGCATGATCACCCGGATCACCAAGCTGATGGACCCCGCGCTGGCTTACGGTGAGTACATCGGCGCGACGCTCATCGCGCCCTCGGCCGCGGCACCGCTCGCGGCGGCGCTCGAGGCCACCTGGCGCCGGGATCCCTCGCTGTACTACGAGGACGGTTTCCAGGAGCTCACCGACCGGGGCGGCGCGATCGCTGTCGCACCCATCGGTGAGGTCGAGTGGGTCGAGGTCGACAACCACGACGACCTGCGCCGGGCCCGCGAGATCGCCGCTCGCTGCTGACCCGCCCTGTCCCCGCACGGAAAGGGTTTCGACCCCGGGCGGCTGGCTCTAAGCCTTGCCGCCGTTCGTTACCCGGTAGTCTCCCGGATAGCCGTCGTTAGCCACGACGTAACGACTACTCGCCTCAATCGCCGGAAGGAGTCCCATGCCGGTGCTGGCCCGCATCCTCACCGCGCCGCTCATCGTGGACATCCGGCGGGGGGCGGTCGCGGACCTGGGTGTGCTGCTGGCCGACCGGAGGATCGCCACCGAGGGCCGCGTCGCGGTCGCGGTCGGACGCGGGCAGGGCGACGGCGTGGTGGCCGAACTCGACATGGAAACAGCCGAGGTCTTCCGCGTTGAGGACGGCAGTGTGGACGCGGCGATCGCGCTGGGCAAGCAGCTGCGGGCCGACGCTTTCGAGGCGGTGGCGGGCATCGGCGGCGGCAAGACCCTCGACGTGACCAAGTTCGCCGCGCACATGGCCGGGATCCCGATGGTCGCGGTGGCGACCAACCTAGCCCACGACGGTCTGGCCTCGCCGGTCAGCTCGCTTGAGCACGAGTCGGGGAAGGGTTCCTACGGGGTCGTACCGCCGGTCGCCGTGGTGGTTGACCTGGACCGGGTCCGGGCCGGGCCGCCCCGGATGGTCCGGGCCGGGATCGGCGACGTGGTGAGCAACCTGTCCGCGATCGCGGACTGGGAGCTGGCCGCCGCTGACCGCGGTGAGCCCGTCGACGGGCTGGCCGTCACGCTGGCCAGGACCGCGGCGCAGGCGGTGCTGCACCAGCCGGGCACGGTGACCGGCGATGAGTTCCTCACCGTGCTCGCCGAGTCGCTGGTGCTGTCCGGGATCGCCATGACCGTGGCTGGCTCCAGCCGGCCTTGCAGCGGCGGCGACCACGAGATCCTGCACGCGATCGATCAGCTGTACCCGGGCGCGGGCACCCACGGGGAGCTAGCCGGCCTGGGCGCGCTGTTCTGCACGTACCTGCGCGGCGACGAGCGCCTGTTCGGGCTCATGTCCGCCTGCCTGGCCCGGCACGAGCTGCCGCGCGCTCCGGCCGACCTCGGGCTCGGCCCGGACGAGTTCACCCAGGCGGTGCTGCACGCGCCCGCGACCAGGCCGGGCCGGTACACCATCCTCGAGCGGCTTGAGCTCGACGAGCGCGCGATCGCGCGGCAGGTGGCGGGCTTCACTGCGGCCGTCACGGGCGGAGGATGATGTCCGGACCAACGCTGGCTGAGGTACGGGCCATAGGACAGCCGCCGCAGGTGCTGGCGAGGCTCAACGACGAGCACTGGGCGGGCCGGCTCTACATGCGGCGGGTCTCGCCGTACGCCACCGTCGTGTTCGCCCGGCTCGGCTGGTCGCCGAACGCGGTCACGGTCGCGTTCATCGTCTCCGGGGTGGTGGCCGGGGTGGTGGCCGCGATACCCGGGCTCGCCGCCGCCGTGGGCGTGGCCGTGCTCATCCAGCTCTACCTGCTGTTCGACTGCTCAGACGGCGAACTTGCCAGGTTCACCGGGCGCACGTCGGCGACCGGGGTGTACCTGGACCGGATGGGACACTACATCGCCGAGGCGGTGCTGCTGGCCGGCCTCGGCGTCCGGGCGCAGGGGCACTTCACGCTGGCCGGCGGCTACGTGAGCATCGGGCTGGCGGCCGCGGTCTGCGCCACGCTGATCAAGGCGGAGACCGACAGCGTCACGGTGGCCCGGGCGTCGTCCGGGCTGAACGGTACACACGACGACCAGGCGCTCGCGCCCCGGTCGCAAGGCCTGGCCGTGGCCCGGCGGCTGGCCGCGGCGCTGCGGCTGCACCGGATCATCCAGGCGGTCGAGCTGTCGTTCCTCATCCTGGTGGCGGCGATCGCGGACGCCGCGACCGGCGGCCTGGCCGCGACCCGGGTCCTGGACGTGGCGGCCCTGGCCGTGGGCGCGCTCATGGCGGTCGCTCACCTGGCGGCCATCGTGGCGTCGCGGCGACTGCGGTGAAAGACGGACATTAGGGATGGAAGAGACGGCGTGGTAAGTGAGACAGAGATGACCGACGGAACCACAGCCGGGGCACCGGACGATCTCGCGGCTGCGGATGAGCCAGCCGGCGAAGCCCCCCGCCAGGCGCTCACCCTGTCCTGCGTCATCCTCACCATGGGTGATCGCCCGGCCGAGGTCAACCGGGCCATCGACAGCGTGCTGACCCAGCGCGGCGCCCAGGTGGAACTGGTCGTGGTGGGCAACGGCGCCGAGGTGACCGGCCTGCCGGCCGGGGTGCGGACCGTGCTGCTGCCGGAGAACGTCGGCGTCGCGGCCGGGCGTAACGCCGGGGTGCAGGCGTGCGGCGGTGACGTGGTGCTGTTCCTCGACGATGACGGCTGGTACCCGGACCCGGGGCTCGCGTCGCACGTGGCGGCCAGGTTCGCCGCGGATCCGGCGCTCGCGGTGCTGTCCATGCAGGTTGTCGACCCCGAGGGCGGGCCGGGGGCGCGGTGGCACGTGCCCCGGCTGCGGGCCGGGGACCCGGAGCGGTCGTCGGTGGTGACCACGTTCCTGGGCGGCGCATCCGCGATCAGGCGTTCGGCCTACCTGGAGGCGGGCGGGTACCCGGATGAGTTCTTCTACGGGCACGAGGAGACCGACCTGGCCTGGCGGCTGCTGGACCGCGGCTACCGGCTCGAGTACGACGCTGCCGCCCGGATGTGTCACCACACGCTGCCGAACGCCAGATACGACACGTTCCGCCGCCGGGACGGCCGGAACCGGGTCCTGCTGGCCCGGCGTAACCTGCCCTGGCCGCTGGCCGCGGTCTACCTGGCTAACTGGATGGCGCTCACCGTGGCCCGGGAGCGCGGCAAGCCGGCCAGCCTGCGCCCGTGGTTCACCGGCTTCGCCGAAGGCTGGCGCACCGACCCGGGCCGGCGCCGTCCCATCTCGCTGGGGACCGCCTGGCGGATGACCCGGGCGGGCCGTCCCCCCGTCATCTGAGCCGTCGGGCCGTAAGCTCAGTCCGTCACCCGCGAGGATGACGATCTGCCGGCCGCCAGGCTGATAGGCCGGTCCGCCGCGCGGGGGACGACCGCCCGGCGGTGCGAGGCGTAGAATCGTGGAGTGCAGAGTCGCGATACTCGCGTACTCGCGCCTGCCACGGGGGGCGGGGGTAGCAGCGTGCCTTCCGGATGGCATTCCGTTATCACATTGCCCCGGGCCTGGCTGGCCGGCGGGCTCGTCTTCTGCGCCCTGTTCTCGGGCGGGGTCTCGCTGTTCAGCACCGATTCGCTGCACCGGCTGTGGGGCCTGTCCGCCGCCTGCGCCTACGCGCTGGCCGCCCTGGCCGTGCTGGCCTGGAGGTCGCGCGGGACCCTCGGGGTCGACATCGCGCTCGGCGTCATTGCCTGCGGTGCCATCTTGATCCCGCTGCTGTGGATGGTCGCCACCGGCCACGGGGAACCGGAGGTCGGTGTCGTCGCCACCTCGGCCAAGACGCTGATCCACCAGGGGACCCCGTACCGCAGCTCCCAGGCGCTGGCCGCCACCACCGATCCCAACCAGTACAACCCTTACCTGCCGCTGATGGCCGCGTTCGGCGTGCCGCAGGCGCTGCTCGGGCATGGCCTGCTGACCGATCCGCGGGTGTGGTTCGGTGTGGTGTTCCTCGTCGTGTTCGCGTTCGCGCTGCGTATCGCCGGGGCCAGGGACGGCGTCCGGTGGGCGCTGCTGATGACGGCGTCGCCGGTCATCGCGTTCGAGCTTTGCGTGGGCGGCACCGACGTGCCCATGGTGGCGTTCCTGTGTCTCGGCTTCGCCCTGCTCTGGCGGCAGCAGGGGGTCAGCCCGGTCGCCGCTGGCCTGGCTTTCGGCATCGCGTCGGCGATGAAGGCCACCGCGTGGCCCGCGCTCGTGGTGGTGTTCGCGCTGCTTTACGTGCGGGACGGCCCGCGCGTCGCGTGGCGGTTCACGGCGGTGGCGCTCGGCGTGGTCGCGGTCATCGTGGGCCCGTTCGCGGTCCTCAAGCCAGGCTCGCTGGTGAAGAACACCATCTTGTTCCCGCTCGGCCTGGCCAGCGTCAAATCACAGGCGGCCAGCCCGCTGCTCGGTCATGTGCTGGCGCAGACCGGCGTGGCCGGTCACACGGCGGTGGTCATCCTGCTGATCGGTTCGGGGCTCGCCATCGCGGTATCCCTGCTGATCCGGCCGCCCCGGGACGTCCCGGCGGCCACCGTCCGGCTGGTGATCGGGCTCTCGGCCATGTTCGTGCTCGCGCCCTCGACCAGGTTCGGTTACTTCATCTACCCGGCCGCGCTGGTGCTCTGGCTGCTCGTCGCCCGGGCCGGCCGCCAGCACGCCGGCCCGGCCGAGACCGAAGGGCCCGCGCCAGGCCTGCCGCCGCCCGGGATCGTGCCGGCCGCCGGCTAGCCCCCGGGACCTCCGGTCCCGACCCGCCTCCAAGGGAATGGTTGCGGCACCCTGCACATTCTTTGGTGCAGGTTGCCGCATTCATGCCAATAGCGGACAGGCTGGTTTTGGGAGGAAATGGAATATAGCGGATTAGAGGGGCCAGGGGGTGCGCTGGCCTGGATCGAAGGGCTCAGGGGCAGGGCCTAAAGTGGGGTCCGTGCGTCTTGGACCGCGTTCCTCCGAGGCCCCTGCGGTCACTGAGGCAGACGATGCCGGGGAGCCGGTTCCCGCTCCCCGGCCGGGCTCGGGACGAGCCGGATGGCTGTTCGGCGCCATCACCGTCGTCCCCGCCATGCTGGCCGCGGCGTGGCTGCTGCCGGGTCTCCCGCTCGTCCTCGCGGGCCGGTTCGCGGCGCTGCCGATGGTCCTGATGTTCGTCCCGCTGGCCGCCGTCCTGTGTTACTTCGCGGTGCGTCAGCTCCCCGCGAACTGGCCCAGCTTCCGCCCGCAGCGCCCGGCCCCGGAGCGCCCAGCCTCCCCAGAGCCCCCGTCCCCGCAGCGCCCGGTTCCGTGGTGGGCGGTGGCGGGCACGGTGGCGGTGGCGGTGGTGTTCGCGGCCTGGCAGATCGCCGAGCGGACCGAGCAGATCATCTTCCTGCGTGACCCCGCCACCTACCTTCAGGCGGGGTACTGGCTGGCGCGCCACGGCTCGCTGCCCATCCCGGACTCGCTCGCCGCGTTCGGCGGGTCGCACCCGGGCCTGTCGTTCGCCAGCGTCAGCTACTACCCGCGCGGTTCCGGGATCGTGCCGCAGTTCATGACCGGGATGCCGGTGGTCCTGGCGGCGGCGATCTGGCTGGCTGGGGTGCCGGCCGCGCTGGTGGCCACGCCGCTGATCGGCGGGTGCGCGGTGCTCTCGTTCGGCGGCCTGGCGGGCCGCCTGGCCGGGCCGCGCTGGGCGCCCGCGGCGGCGGCCGTCCTGGCGCTGAGCCTGCCCGAGCAGTACACCAGCCGCAGCACGTTCAGCGAACCGCTGGCCCAGGTACTGCTCTTCGGCGGCCTGTGCCTGCTGGCTGACTCCCTGGTAATCAGGCAGGCAGCGGGCCGCAGCGGCTGGCCGGCCCAGGACAAGGTGCTGGCCGCGCTGGGCGGTCTGGCCCTCGGGCTGACCATCGTGGTCCGTCTCGACGGCTTGAGTGACATTTTGCCCGCCGTCCCGTTCGTCGGCGTGCTGCTGGCGGCGCGGCGGCGGCAAGCCATCCCGTTCGCGGTGGCCCTGGTCATCGGGGTGGGGTACGGGCTGGCCGACGGCTACCTGCTGTCCCGCCCTTACCTGGACCTGGAAGCACCTTCGCTGCGCCCGCTGGCCCTGATCACCGCGGTCGTCATGCTGCTCACCGTGGCGGGGGTGGCCGTGACCGCGAGCCACCCGGCGCGGGCCAAGCTGGCCGGCTGGCGAAAGACACGCATCGTGCGCTGGCTGCCCGCGGCCGCCGCGACCCTGACCGTGCTCATCTTCGCCGGCTTCGCCGTCCGGCCACTGGTCCAGACGGTGGCCGGGGAAACCGACCCGACCTCGATCGGCTACGTGGCCGAGTTGCAGAAGCTCGCGGGCCTGCCCGTCGACGGGCGCCAGCAGTACTACCAGAACAGCCTGTACTGGGTGATCTGGTACCTCGGCACACCCGCGGTGCTGCTCGGCGCGTTCGGCCTGGCGATCCTGGCCCGCCGCGGCCTGCGCGCCCTGACGAACTGGCAGGACCCCGCCAAAGCGCTCCGGGTGTGGGCGCTGCCGGGCCTGATCGCCCTGTGGGTGATCGTGACCGTGCTGTTCCGTCCGGCGGTCTCGCCTGACCAGCCGTGGGCGAGCAGGCGGCTGGTCCCGTTCGTGCTGCCCGGTCTGATCCTCGGTGCCATCTGGGCGTCGGTCTGGCTGAAGGACCGGGCCGGCCAGCTCGGCCGGAGCCGGGCCACCGCCGCGGTGGTGGCCTGCTGCTGCGTGGCGTCGCTGCTCATCCCGACCGCGCTGACCAATCTCGACATCGGCTTCACCAAGACCGCCACCGGCCGTCACCTCAGCGCCAACGGCATGGCGTTCCGCCGGATCGGCACCGGCGAGCTCACCGCCGTGAACAAGCTGTGCGCGGCGATCGGGCCGAACGCCTCAGTAGTCATCCTCGATCAGCTCACCGCCGACCGGTTCGCTCAGCTGGTCCGGGGCCTGTGCGGCACGCCAGCGGCGGTGCTGACGACGGTCACCCCGGCCACGGTCGGCGCGGTGGTGACCGGCATCGAGGGGACGGGCAGGCACCCCATCCTGCTCGCCGGGAACGAGTCCGGACTCGCGTCCTACGGTGGCACGCCCCGCGAGGTGGTCAACCTGCTGACCACCCAGGAGGCGCACACCCTGACCTCGCCGCCGACCCGCACCTGGTTCATTCATTACACGGTCTGGATGTCGCAGCCGGGCGTCACGGCGCCCGCCGGGGCGGCGGCGTAACCTCCGCCAGCTGCGCGCACTGGGCCCGGAAACCCCGGGCGGGGAGTATCCTCCCCGCTCGTGAGCACATTCGCATCCTGGCCGTCCTGCGCCGCGGCCGCGGCCCGCTTCCCCGCCGCCCGCGCACCGCGGTGATCTGCCACCCCCACCATGAGGCCGAACGGACTCTGGTGCCAGCGCCCAGTCAGCGTTTCCCCGGGGGGACGACCCCCCCTGTCCCCCCGTTCGGGGGGACCCTTCCCCCCGACCCCCCATTGGGGCCCCTGCGGGACCCGCCCCCGCGCGCTTGCTGTTCTTCGGTATCGTGCGGCCTTACAAGGGGCTGGACGTGCTGTTGCATGCGCTGGCGCGCGCGCCGGAGGAGCTCACGCCGACCGTCGCGGGGGAGTTCTGGGCCGGCACCGGCGAGACGGAGAAGCTGATCACCGAGCTCGGTCTCGCGGACCGGGTCAGGTTGTGTCCCGGCTACGTCCCGGCCGCCGGGATCCCGGCGCTGTTCGCGGCGGCGGACGTGCTGGTGCTGCCCTACCGGGAGGCGACCGCCTCGCAGAACGCCCTGCTCGCGTTCGCCCACGGCGTGCCGGTGATCACCACCACCGCCGGAGCGCTCGGCGACCTGGTGCGCGACGACGTGGACGGGCTGACGTGCGTGCCCGGGGATACCGATGATCTCTTCCGCGCGCTGATGGCGATCAGCGTGCCCGGGACGGCAGGCCGGCTTCGTGCCGGGATCAGGGACGTTGATCCGGAGCCTGGCTGGGCCGCGTACCTGCAAGCTCTGCCCACGCGCTGACCCGGGCCGGCGGCTCCGACGGTGCCCTCGGGGCCGTCGGCCGGGCGGTTCGCCGTCGGCCGATGGTCAGCCCGGCGCCGGCCCACACCAGGTCGCCGAGCGTCATGACCACCCGCGAGGCGAGCGCGACGACCAGGGCGGACGCGGCGGGCATGACCGGGGCGAGCACGGCGATCAGGGCGATCTCCCGCGGGCCGATGCCGCCGGGGAAGAAGATGATGAGGAAGCCGACCGACCAGGCCAGCGCGTAGGCGCCCATCGACAACGCGAGCACATGGCCGCCGTGCCCAGCGAACTCGCTGATCAGCAGCCAGGCGTGCGCGCCGTAAAAGAGCCAGCCGAGCGTGGTCCAGGCCAGCGCGCGGGCCATCCCGCCGACGCTGACCGACTTCTCGAGCGGCGGCCTGCGCACGACCTTCAGCACCAGGTCAAGGCCGAACTTGATGACCTTGGGGTACAGGCAGGCCACCGCGAGCGGCGTGATGGCCAGCACCCACCAGTAGTGCCGCACCGCGCTCGCGGAGGTCAGCGGCAGCATCACGCCCGCGGCCACCAGGCCTACCACCAGGGTGGTCGCCATCCCGACCAGGCTGGCGGTGGCGCTGCGCCGGCGCGGGACATCGTAATCGCGGGCCAGCTCGACCTGCGCGGCCAGCGCCCACACCGCCCCGGGCACGTACTTGCCGAGCTGGCCGATGAACATGACCCGGATCGCGGCGGGCAGCGGCAGCGGCGAGCCGAGGTCGGCGAGCAGCGCCCGCCAGGCCAGCAGCATGCAGCCGAGCCCGGCGATCACGCACAGCGCCGCACCCGCCACCTCGCCGGCCGCCAGCTTGGCCAGGTCCGCGTGCACCTGCGTCCACTGGGAGGCGAGCCCGTAGACGGCCAGCCCGACTGCGAGAGCGAGCAGCCCGGCCCGCAGCCACGGGCTCTCCCGCAGGCGGGTCACGCGGCTATCCGGCACGCCGCTAGCGTATCCAGGCCAGCGGTTATCCGTAGCCGTCACCTTGGCTACCTAGTGGCAGGATCTCGCGTAACAATGGCGATGCTGCCACTCGCCAGCCGAAACCCAGGCGGGCAGGCTGGTAGATCATGCGCAAGCGGAATGTTCCTCCGGTGCCCGCCCCGGGAAAGCAGGAAGGGAGCGGGCCGGAAGCAGGCCGGGCCGTTCGGGATCAAGAACAAACGGGACCGGTGCGGCGGGTCAGCGTGGTGGCGTGGGTGTCCCTGCTCATCGTCTGGCTGGTGTGGGGGAGCACCTACCTCGCCATCAGGGTCGGCGTCGAGACGATCCCGCCGCTGCTGATGGCGGCGGCCCGGAACCTGGTGGCCGGCCTGATCATGTTCCCGCTGGCCCTGCGGAGCCGCCGGCCGGCGGTGCGGGCGGCAGGTCAGGCCACGCGTTACAGGCCGACCCGGGCGGAGTGGGCGGGCTGCGCGATCGTGGGCATCTTGCTGCTTGTGGCCAACGGGGTGGTGGGCGTCGGTGAGAAGACCGTGCCGTCCGGGCTGGCCGCGCTGCTTGTCGCTACCGTGCCGCTGTGGCTGCTCGGCATCGACGCGGGGCTGAACCACGCCCGGCTGGGGCTCGCGCCGGTGGCCGGGCTGGCGCTCGGGCTGGCCGGCGTTGCCCTGCTGTCGGGTCTCGGCGCCCGTTCCGGCGGGTTTTCCGTCGTCGGCGTGGTCATCATCCTCGGCGCGGCGGCGATGTGGGCGCTGGGCACGATCATGGCCCGCCGGGTCACGATTCCGGACAGCCCGGCGCTGGCCAGCGGCATGCAGCTGCTCAGCGGCGGAGTCGCGCTGCTGGTGCTGGCCGCGGCCACCGGGGAGTTCGGCTCCCTGCACCTGGCGCAGGTGTCGGTGAGGTCGTGGCTCGCGCTTGGCTACCTGATCGTGATGGGCTCGATGGTGGCGTTTTCCGCGTACGGCATCGCCGTCCGGGCGCTGCCCACCACGACGGTCGCGACCTACGCGTACGTGAACCCGGTCATCGCGGTCCTGCTCGGCACGCTCATCTTGAACGAGCGGCTGACCCCGGTGATGTTCGGCGGCGGCGCTCTCATCGTCGGGGCGGTGGTGCTGGTGGTGCGCCGCAGCCCTCCGGCACACTGAGGGCTGCTGACCGGTTGACCACCGCGGCGGCCGGGCGAACAATGCGGGGAATGCCAACTGGATTTTCCGCCCGCGAGTGGGACCGCGCCCGCGATCGCTGAGAGGACGTTATGTCGCTGGAGATCACCCGGCTGCACCTGGCCAGCCTGCAGGGCATCGACGGCGGCCGGTGGCCGGTGCACGGGTTCGTCGTTACCCATCCCGGCGGAGCGGTGCTGGTCGACACCGGGGTCGGCGGTCCGCCGGACGTGCTGGACGACTGGCGCGTCGTCAACCGCTCGGTGGCCGACGCGCTGGCCGAGCTGGACATGAGCCCGGCCGACATCGGGCTGGTGATCAACACCCACCTGCACTTTGACCACTGCGGCCAGAACGCCGTGTTCAAGCACGCGCCGGTCTACGTGCAGCGCGCCGAGCTGAGCCGGGCCAAGCGCGAGTCGGCCGAGCTCTGCGAATGGTTCGACTTCATGAACGCGCGGTTCGAGTTGGTCGACGGGGACGCCGAGGTGCTGCCCGGCCTGGAGGTCATCGCCACCCCCGGGCACACAGAAGGGCACCAGTGCGTGGTCGTGCGCGGCGGCCAGGACGGCTTCGACCTGCTGATCGGCGACGCGGCGTACACGCCGCGGCAGTACGCAGACCCGGACCGCGACAAGCTCCCGGCCGGCCAGGCCAGCGACGTCCCGGCGTGGCGGGAGTCGGTACGGCGCGTCCAGTCGCTGCGCCCCGACCGCGTGCATTTCTGCCATCACACCGACATCGTTCACAGCTGACGTATTCCGTTATGGCGTCGCGCTGCATTTCGTCTTGCCCGGCATGATGGGCGTGCTTGCCCTGGGCGTGGCCGCATACGCGGCGGCGATCGTGCTTTACGTCCTCATCGGGGTGCTCGCCATATTCGGCGGCGCCGCCGTGCTCCGGGCCGAGGCGGTGCTGCAGACCATCCTGGTCTTCCTCGGCTTCAACGTCGCGTGGCTGCTGCTGTTCGACGGCAGGTCCCCTGCTCCGGTTACCCCTTCTGGCACCATGGGGTGATTCCGACACGAAGGGGCCAGATCGCCAATGCGCGTCATCGCCGAGGCCGGGACCTACACGCCGCCTGACGGCCAGGATCCCGGCGTACCCAACGACTGGGTCGTGCACCTGAACAGCGACGACCTGAGCCTGGGCACGTACTCGATTCCGGCCGGCGGCCTCGATGACCAGACCCCGCACACCGAGGACGAGATCTACGTGGTGCAGACGGGCCGCGCGACGCTGGTGACGGCCTCGGGTTCGGCGCAGGTCGGGCCGGGCAGCGTAGTATTCGTGCCGGCCGGTGAGGCGCACTCGTTCACCGAGATCGTCGAGGACCTGGCCCTGATCGTGGTCTTCGCGCCGCCGTACGGGTCCCGCGCGCCCAGCTGAGGCGATCCGGCTGAGGCGATCCGGCGGGCTACACCGGGCGCGCGGCGCCGGCCGCTTCCTCGATACCGCGCCTGGCCAGGGCGTCGGCGTGCTCGTTGCCTGGATCGCCCGCGTGACCTTTCACCCAGATCCAGGTGACCTCGTGCCGGCTCATCGCCTCGGTCAGCCTGCGCCACAGGTCCGCGTTCTTGACCGGCTTCCTGGCCGAGGTCATCCAGCCGTTGCGTTCCCAGGCCTTGATCCATTTGGTGATGCCGTCGAGCAGGTACTTGCTGTCCGTGTGCAGGTTCACGGTCGCGGGCCCCCGCAGCGTCTCCAGCGCCTGGATGGCGGCCATCAGCTCCATCCGGTTGTTGGTGGTCTGCGGGTCGCCGCCGTAAAGCTCCTTCTCCGTGTCCTGCCAGCGGAGCACCACCCCCCAGCCACCCGGCCCGGGGTTCCCGCTGCACGCGCCGTCTGTGTAGATCACGACCTCGGTCATGGCGGAAGGTTACGCCCTGACCAGACCTGGCGACGTAGCCTGGCCGTAACCGCCCGGAGGTTCGCCAGGTCAGCCAGGCGAAACCCGGGCGATCCGGCGTTGATTTGCTTTGCCCGCCGGGAGTTCATAGAGTAAAGGCACGCGACGCGGGGTGGAGCAGTTCGGTAGCTCGCTGGGCTCATAACCCAGAGGTCGCGGGTTCAAATCCCGCCCCCGCTACTAAGTAAGTGCAGGTCAAAGGCCCGGAGCCATGTTCCGGGCCTTTTCCCTTGGGCGCGGCGCCTGGTTTGGGATAGTTCAGCGGCGCACCGGCGGGTGCACGGCAACAAGAGCATGGCTCGCCAGATCGGGCGTGACGTGCGATTCGCAGACCGGAGCGGCCTGCAGAGACGTATCTGCACCGCTGAGCCCCCGCGCTCGCTGGTTCCCGCGCCCAGCGACTCGCGCTCGCGCGGACTTGGGGAGCAGTCCGGCACCTGGCCAGACGGAAGCCCGGCCGCGATGTCCAGTTCTCGCTCATCGTGAGGTACGGGCTGTCGCCGCTAGTACGCGGTGGCGGTGCTTCCCGCCCGCGTATCGGGCGTCAGGCGATGTCGCGCCGCATGGTGGTGCGGGCCGCTACTACGCTGACCAGCG
>ODAK010000439.1_pt1 | contig 47816 bp, 42 predicted proteins | sample 1539591 | NCBI WGS metagenome assembly ODAK01 (sample SAMEA3539303, study PRJEB22396) | soil metagenome | biome: tundra; feature: field; material: soil | place: USA | collected 2010-05 | depth 0.15 m
GGCTTGGCGATCAGACCTACGGCGAGTCGATCACGCAGACGGATCACGCCCTGCAGTGCGCGGCTCTGGCTCGCGACGCCGGCGCGAGCGGGGCCCTGATCGTCGCGGCGCTTTTCCACGACGTCGGCCATCTCGCTCTCGACGCGCAAGGTGGTCCCGGATACGACCTCTCGAGTGAAGACGACGATCACGAAGCTCGTGGCGCACGCATCCTCGCTCGCCTCTTCGCTCCGCCCGTCACCCAACCGGTGGCGATGCACGTACTCGCCAAGCGCTGGCGCTGCACGAGAGAGCCTCGGTACTACCAGCAGCTGTCGAGTGCGTCCCAGGCCACCCTGGTCGTCCAGGGAGGTCTCTTGAATGAAGAGGAGTGTCAGAGATTCGAACAGCACCCGGGCTTTGGCGACGCGCTGGCCCTGCGAACCTGGGACGACTCGGGCAAGGTGGAGGGACGCCACGTCGGAACGTTGCGCGACTGGGAACCGCTGGTTAGGTCGTTGGCCGAACCTCGGTGACGAGGACGTCGCGAGCGTTGGCGACGAGGTCGACGCGCGTGCCGAGCTCAAAGACGTCGGCGGCACTACTCAACACGTCAGCCTTCACCTTCGCACCGCCGATACCGACCTCGAGGCGCGTCGTGGCACCGCGGAAACTCTTGTGGTTGACGATGCCGAGGCCGGTCGGCGCGACGACGACGTCCACGTCCTCGGGGCGCAGCAGCGCGTCGAGGGACTCCACGCCCGTCGGGACCTCCCCGCGGATCTTGACGTCGCGGCCGAAAAGCGCCACGTGGTCACCGGTGCGCACGACACTCACGCGACTCGAGACGCCGACGAACTGCGCGACGAATTCAGTCGACGGCTTGGAGTAGAGCTCGGCCGGTGTCGCGATCTGTTCGGCGCGTCCGCGCGACATCACGCAGACTCGGTCGGCCATCGAAAGGGCTTCCTCTTGGTCGTGGGTGACGAAGACGGTCGTGATCATGAGGCGTTGCTGCAGCGCTCGAATCTGGTCGCGCAATTCGGCGCGCACCTTGGCGTCGAGCGCGGAGAGGGGCTCATCCAACAGCAAGACGCGTGGCTCGATCGCCAGCGCACGGGCCAACGCCACGCGCTGTTGCTGCCCCCCGGAAAGCTGATGGGGATACTTCGTCGTGTGTTCGGCGAGGCCCACCAGTTCCAACAGCGCTTCGGAGCGCGCGCGGCGTGAGGCGCTTCGCTGGTGACGCAGTTGCAGACCGAAGGCCACGTTGTCGCGAGCGCTCATGTTGGGAAAGAGTGAGTAGCTCTGAAAGACCATCCCCATGTCGCGCTTCTGCGCCGGTATGTGCACGATGTCGCGACCGTCGACCATCACCTTTCCGATGTCCGGCCGCTCGAAGCCGGCCAGTACGCGAAGGGCCGTCGTCTTGCCGCAGCCCGACGGGCCCAGCAGCGCGACGAACTCTCCCGGCTCGATGCTGAGTGAGAAGCCGTCGAGCGCCTTCGTGGTGCCGAAGCGACGCGTGAGGTTATCGAGTACCACCGGGGCTCCGGCGTTCGCCGGCACTGCGTCAGACGTCGTAGAAGGCGGGATCTGGGTGACCATGGACATCAGCTCCTCCTGGAGTGGCGAGACTTTCGATCGAACGACACAATCAACATGAGGACGAGTGCGGTGACGAGCAGCGCCATCAGCGCGACGAGCGTGTTGATGCGCGGATTGATGGAAGGAGTGAGATAGATCCACACCGGGATCGTCGTCCACCCGTCGAGGCTAGCGATGGTGAACTCACCGAACACCAGTGCGAGCGTGAGTACCGACGCGGACAGAAGGGCGCTGCGAAGATTCGGAACGAGGACTCGCCAGATGATGGAGATCCAGCCGGAGCCGAGGGACCGCGCCGCTTCGACCAGCGTCTTCAGATCGAGCGCGCCGAGACCGGCGTCCAGCGACCGGTACACGTACGGCATGGCGAGGACCACGTAGATCAGGGCCAGCAGCCACTGCGAGGACTTCAACCACAGCGGCGTCACGCCGTCGACGCCCACGATGAGCACGATCGGCGGGATGACGATCGGCAGGATGGTGATGACTTCCATCACCCGGCGAAACCGTGGCAGACGCAGGTGCACGTAGATCAAGGTCGGCACCATGAGTACCAAAACGATGGCCATCGTCGCAATCGCCAACTGCGTCGAGAGCCACAGCGCCGCGAAGAAGCCCGGTGCCTGGGCGATCTGCGTCAGGGGCTGCAGCGAGAAGTGATGGTTTATGTCCTGCAGCGAGAACTGCATCGCGGCGTAGAAGGGCACGATGAAGTACAGCGCGGCGAGAAAGAGCGCGGTGCCGCGCCCCCAATGAACCCGTCGGACCCACGACCGTGACCATTTGCGTGGGGAGTACACTTCCGGGAAATCTTCGCCTTCGAGCGCGTAGCCCAGTTCTAGCGAAGCCATCGCGACGTCCTCCGGCGAAGGAGCGCGTAGCCGATCACCGATACCAGCAAGATGACGATCATCGCGAAGCCCAGGGCGTAGGCGAGATTGGCTTCGCCCGAGAGCACGTTGCCCTGGAGGATGGCGCCGATCTGGATCGGCGTGATCGCGATGGTGCCGGTCGTGAGGGCCTCGGCGGTGGCGTAGGCCGAGAAGCCGCTGCCGAACAACAGAAACATGCCACCCAGCACGGCCGGCGCCAGCACCGGCATTCCCACGTGTCGCCAGTAGCGCCATGACGAGGCGCCGAGGTTCTCGGCTGCCTCGCGCCAGGACTCCTTGAGCCCGGCGAAGGCTGGCGTGATGATCAGGATCATGAGGGGGATTTGGAAGTACATGTAGACGAAAGCCACGCCCCAGAACTTGTAGAGGTTGAAGCCGTGGTCCCAGGGGTTGAGGCCGATCTCGGCCAGCCAGTGGGTCGCGACGCCCCCAACGGCGCTGAAGCTCGCGATGAACATGAAGGCGAGGTTGACCCCGCCGAACTGCGCGAGCACGCCCGAGCACGCGGCGGTCAACCTCTTGAACAGTTCGTGCTCAGACGTGGCGATGGCGTAGGCCACGAGCGTGCCGAGGATGCCGGGGACGATCGAGGTGACGAGCGCCAACTTCAGGCTGGTCTCGAACCCGGCTCGGTACTGGAGACACGTCGGGTTGTTCGAAACACAGAGAATCACTTTCATGTTGGCCAGCGTCAACTTGCCGGCGTTCGATCGAAACGCCAGGTTGATGATGGCGATGGTCGGCAGCAAGAGCCCCAGCGAGACGTACGCGAGAAACGGAAGAACGGGTGCACCAGTTCGGAGAGACCGAATCAGTGCACCCGGTAATGACTTCTTCGCGTTGACCTCATCACTGACACCAGAAGGGGAAGGACCGGTGTCAGTGATGAGGTCAGATGTCATTGCGATCTACGGCCGATCAGCTGCCGCTCATGGCCGAGGCCCAGTTCGCCGCGATCGTGGCCTTGGCGGTGTTGACCTGGGTCATGGTCGGGAACGTCACCGCGCCCTTGGGGGCCGCGGGCAGCTTCGCCAAGAATCCCTGGTTCACCGTGTTGTTGGCAATCATGCCGGGCAGCTCAATTGGTCGGGCGTACCCCTGCAAGAACAGGTTCTGTCCGAGCGACGAGTACAAGAACTCCTCCCAGAGGCGCGCGGCTGCCGGGTCCGGAGCGTCCTTGGTGATCGCCTGGGTGTAGTACGCCGCAATCGTTCCGTCGGAAGGAATCACTGACTTCCAGCCCGGGACGCTCGACGCGACGCCGTTCTGCAAGTAGTCCCACCAGATCAGGATCGGCGTGGTGCCCGCCGCGGCAGTCGCCGCCGTGCCACCGGGCACGAAGTTGCCGATCTTGTTCAGGTTGGCGAAGAACGTGATACCCGGCTGGATGTTGGCGTACGAGCCGCCGTTGGCGATTGACGCCGCCCACACCGCGTAGAACGCCGCCGACGCCGAGGTCGGGTCGTTGTTGATGGCGACTTCGTTCTTGTAGGCCGGGTTGGTCAGGTCCGCGAAGGACGTCGGGCAGGTCGTCACGATCTTCGTGTCACAACCGATCGCGACGTAGCCGCCGTAGTCATCGAACCAACGTCCGTTCGGGTCCTTCGACGCCGCGGGGATCAAACTCCACGTCGCCACCTTGTAGGGAGCCCAGAGGCCCATGTTCTCGGTGGCGTAACTGGTACCGACGTCCACGACATCCGGAGCATCCGCACGACCTTTGTCCTGTTGGATCGCGGTGATCTCTTGCGCACTCGATCCCTCGGGGTTGGCGTCGTTGATGTGGATGCCGTACTTCGCCGTGAAGTCCTTCATGATGAGGCCGTAGTTCGCCCATCCCGCGAACGGAATGGTGATGACGTTGACGTGGCCCTCCTTCTTGGCGGCCTTGACCAACGCTTTCATCCCACCGCCTGCTTGGGCCGACGACACCGTCGCCCAGTTCACCTTCTTGGTGGCTGCGTTCGCGCCACCGCTCGCTAATGACACACCTGCCAGCATGGTGCTCACCAGTCCAGCGGCGACCGCCACCTTCATTTTCTTTGTCGACACTCGTCGTCCTCCTAAAGGTGAGTGCACCGGGTTGGTGACTCGCGATGAGAGTAAGTTGCGAGAGTTAGCCGAGTGTGACGCGTTAGAGCAACGTGTGTGACGAATTCACGGATTCTTTGCGAACGTTTCGACGCAGGAGGAAAGTGAACTGTGAGTGACGCCCCGAGTTTGAAGTGTTTGCGCTGCCAAGGTGAACTGGCGCCGTTGGGTCAGGAAACGTTGGTGACGGGCGGATCGGGACCAGCGGCGAAGTTCTTTCTAGGTCAACTGGCCGAGATGGAAGAGAAGAACTGGATCGTCAGCGCCTACCATTGCCCGAACTGTCACCACGTGGAGTTGTTCGACGCCGGACAGTGACTCGCCGCGGACGCGCGCCTCGCACCAATAGTTTGGGAAGGTTCACGAACGAATGGCGGACCTGGCGCCAATGACTAATGGGTCATCAGTAGGTCAAAGCTGAGCAAGTCGACGACCGAATCAATGACGTCGTCCGCGCCGTTGGCGATGAGACGAGCTTGATCGTCGTTGCCCGAAAGAACCCCCACGCAGTACCCAGCGCCGGCGCGCAGTCCGGCCACCATGTCCGAGGCCGTGTCGCCCACGACCATCAAGGAACTCGCCGCCGTGATCTGCGCTTTGAGTGCGCACGTCCAGAGCATGTCCGGCGCGGGCCGACCTCGACCGGCGTCGGCGGGCGACACGCGAAGCTCGAACAGGTCACCCCACCCGAGGACGTCGATGAGGGCCTCTCGAGTGGACGGTGAGAAGCCCGTCGTGAGAGCCACCTGCAGCCCGACGTCGCGCAAGGTTTCGACGGTCGAACGCGCGCCCGGTATTTCGCTGACGCCGAGCACTTGGGCCGATTCGACGAAGTTCCGTTCGAAGGCCTCGTTGGCGACCGCGGCGCGTTCGCCGAAGAGTGCGGTGAAGACCTCGATCTTCGACTGACCCATCGTCTCGATGACGTAGGCCTCGGCGGTATCGGCCTCGTCGGATGGGACGTCCAGGTCCTCGATGGTGCGGCGAAAGGCCTCCAGCACGAGGCCATTGTCGAGCACGGTCGTACCGGCCATGTCGAAACAGATCAACTCCACGTCATTCATTGAAAACTCTCCTCCGCGATGGCCGGGGCGAGGGTCATTCCTCGACCTCCGGCGCCGGTTACAACACTTACTCCGCCAGCGATCTGCTTGCGGAAATAGATCTCGTCGGGCTTGGGGTCCGCCAACTGGTGATACACGCCACTCCAGCGTCGCTCGATTCGAGGCATCGCGGGTCCGATCAACTGGCGCGCGGCCGCTTCGATCACGTCCATGGGACGATCCAACGTCTCGAAGTGTCCGGGCGTCTCTGGTTCGTGCGTGTCGCCGATCGTGAGACCGCCGTGAAGTCGTTGCTGGCACAGCAGTTGAATAGCGAAGTCCGCCTCGGGCGAGCGCTGATCGTCCAGGGTGTCGCGCGCGAACTCGGCGAACCCCGGGTAGTAACGGAAGGAGTCGCCGTTGGCGACCGACGTCGTCAGCGATTGATCGAACGGCTCGGTTTCGGCCATGTAGAGACGAACCGTACGCAGCGGCTCGTCGTCGAACAACTCGGCGGCGAATCCGCTCAACGACGCCCCGAGACAGAGGACGACGTGATCACCGGCGTAGTGCACGCCGCGATGATCGATGGCCGCGTGGTCCACGACACCCACGAGTTCGCGCCCGGGAAGGAACTCGTAGCGACGAGTGCTTTCCATGTGCGTGCGAAGCGCGCCGAGGGCCACGCGTGACTCGACCGCCGCGTCGCGACCGCAGTACAGTCCGGACATGAATTCACCGCGCAGGGCGGGATTGCGTTGGACGATCTCCTCGGGCGACAGCAACTCGAATTCTCGCACCTCGGCGTCGCTTCGTCGCATCGCGAGTTCGGCGACGTGAAGCTCTTGGTCGTTGTTGATGAGCGTGATCGAACCGTTCGGGCGAAAGCCAATGTCGGGTACGTCGCGCGCGATGTCCTCCCACAGGGCCCGTGCGCGCAACGCCAGCGAGAGCTCGCGCCCCACCGCACGACCGCTCACCCAGACGAGACCGAAATTGCGCACCGTGGCGCCACTCGGCACCGGGTCGCGTTCGAAGTGCACCACGCTCGCCCCGCGCGCCAACGCGAAGAACGCGTGCATCGTGCCGAACACACCGCCGCCGACCACGACGACTCGTTGACCCTCGAGCGTCGCGTCGATGTCGTTCAGCACGGTCGCGAAACTAGGACCGCGACGTTTCGCGACCGTGACGAGTTCGTGTCATCGACACAACTCTTTGATGGCACTAGTCCGGACGACGCTCTTGGAAGAACGCGCGCAACAGCTCGGCCGACTCGTCGGCGAGCACGCCGTACGTGAGCGATGCCTCGTGCAAGAGTCGCGGGTCACTCAAGACGTTGTAGCGCGAGCCGACGGCGCCGGCCTTCTCGTCGAGCGCACCGATCACGACGCGTCGAATTCGCGCGTTGAGGAGCGCCCCGGCGCACATGACGCACGGCTCCAACGTGACGTAGGCCGTGACGTCATCCATGCGCCACGACGGTCGCGAGAGCGCCGCGTCACGTAGCGCCACCACTTCGGCGTGCGCCGTGGGATCTTGATCCAGTTCGCGCCGATTCTCCCCGACGCCGATCACGACGTCGTTCTCGACGAGCACGCACCCCACGGGGACGTCGTCGTGTCCGCCGGCGACGATCGCGATGTCGAGTGCCGCGCGCATGAAGAGCTCATCGTTCGCCGTGTCATCCACGACATTGAACTTACCGAGAAGCGGCCCGCGCCGAGTCCTCTCGAAGTGGCGATGATCACGCGTTGTAGACTTCTCGACGGAGGGGTGCGAGAGCGGCCGAATCGGGCAGTCTCGAAAACTGCTGTGTCTCCGGGCACCGTGGGTTCAAATCCCACCTCCTCCGCCAGCGGAAAACGGGTGACTTTGGTCGCCCGTTTTCCTGCGTGGAAGCCGTTCTCGAAGGTCGAAGTACGCTGGCTTCGTGCGGCGCGAGCCGACGAATCTCAGGAGAATGCCATGGTCTCGTCAATCGATTCATCAGTGGGCACCGAGCGCAAGGTCGTCACCGAGTTGCCCGGTCCGAAGTCGCGAGCCCTGCACGAGCGCCGTCAGGCGACCGTGAGCGCGGGACTGACCCAGGGATTCCCCATCTACATTGACCGCGCCGAAGGGGCCATCCTCGTGGACGTCGACGGCAACCAGATCCTCGACCTCGGCTCGGGCATCGCCGTCACTTCCATCGGACACGCCGTACCCGAATTGATCGACGCCGTGAGCCGGCAAGTGGCGGCCTTCACGCACACGTGCTTCATGGTCACCCCGTACGAGAGCTACGTCGAAGTCTGTGAAGAGCTCGCCGCGCTCACCCCCGGCTCGCACGCCAAGACGACCGCGCTCTTCAACTCCGGCGCTGAGGCGATTGAGAACGCCGTGAAGATCGCTCGACTCGCGACGGGCCGCCAGGCGATTGTCGTCTTTGACCACGCCTACCACGGTCGCACGAACTTGACCATGGCCCTCACCTCCAAGAACATGCCCTACAAGGACCGCTTCGGACCGTTCGCGCCCGAGGTCTACCGCGTACCGATGAGCTACCCGTTCCGCGACGGGCTCAGTGGCGCCGACGCGGCCGCGCTCGCGATCAAGACCATCGAGACCCAAGTCGGCGCCAAGAACGTCGCCGGGTTGCTGATCGAACCGATTCAGGGTGAGGGCGGCTTCGTCGTGCCGGCCGACGGATTCTTGCCGGCGCTCTCGGAGTGGACGACGGCCAACGGCGTCGTGTTCATCGCCGACGAGATCCAGAGCGGCTTCTGTCGCACCGGCGACTGGTTCGCCGTCGACCACGAAGGCGTGATCCCCGACATCGTCACGACGGCCAAGGGTCTCGCCGGCGGTATGCCGCTGGCCGGCGTCACCGGTCGTTCGGAGTTGATGAACGCGGTCCACGAAGGCGGACTCGGCGGTACCTACGGCGGGAACCCGGTCGCCTGCGCCGCCGCCCTCGCCACGATCAAGACGTTGCGCGACCGGAACCTGGTGGCCCGGGCCCGAGAGATCGGTGACATCCTCCTCTCCAATTTGCGGTCACTCGCCCAGGACGTCGCCATCATCGGTGAGGTGCGCGGGCGAGGTGCGATGGTCGCGATGGAGTTCGTCCAGCCCGGCACCAAGGAGCCGAATCCCGCGGCGGTCAAGGCCATCGTCAACTTCTGCAACCAGAACGGCGTCATCGCGATTTCGTGTGGCACCTACGGCAACGTCGTGCGACTGCTGCCGCCACTCGTGATCACCGATGTCCAGCTCGCCGACGGTCTCGACGTCCTCGCGTCCGCGGTGCGTTCCGCGAGCTAGTTCTCACAGCTCTGCGTCGACTGGGTTCCGTGCGCGGGAGTCTTGGCGAGGTCGCTCTCGACGATCGCGGCCGGTATGGCGTAGGCCGTTTCGCTCTGGCTGAGTGACTTCGAGAACACCACGCCGGCGACGTCGCCATGAACCAACACCGGGCTGCCGGAGTTGCCCAGTTCGATGTTGGAGTAAACAACGAGCACCGTGCGTGTGAAGGTCTGCTTGGAATAGATATCCCTCGACTCCGAAGAGATTTCACCGCTGATGACTGAAGGACTGATCGTTCTTCCTCCATCGAGTGGGAAGCCGATCACTTCGGCGTGCTGGCCCGATGATGGAACCGACGGCGCGAATTTCAGCGGCACTGGATTCATCGCAACCCGCAGGACCGCAATGTCGTTCACCGGATCGAAGAACGCCACCTGCGCGCGCGCACCGTCGACCGTGACGCTCGTTGCGCCGGCCACCACGTGCGCATTCGTCACCAAGAGATGCGGACCTGCGAAGAATCCGGTGCCCTGGTGGATGCCGGAACAACCCATCGCGAGAACCTTGAGGACCTGGTTCGGCGAGTTGGGCGACAACGTGTTCTTGCCGAGTTTCGGCACCGATCCCGAAAACGGGATCGTTGGCGAAACGATGCTCGTGAACACGCTCGGGAAATTGGCATTACGCAGTAGCGACTGAAGACGAGCCTCGGCCGAAGGCACAGTCGGCAGGGCGCTGTCGAGTGCCTTGATGATACGCGAGCCTTGAATCCCGCTGGCGGCCGCACTCCACGACGTGGAGACGAGCAGTGCCGCCACGAGCCAGATCGTAATGAGAGCACCCGCCACACCAACGACCACGCCGGCGATCGAGTCGACGAGGCCCAACTTCACCATTTTCACGGTCCGGCGAATGGTCGATCCCAGTAGGTGACCGGCGAATTGTCCAACGACGGCGGCGACGACAACGATGATCAAGGCGATTATCGGCCGCGACGAGGAGTGCGTGATCTTCGTCGACAGCGAAGGAGCGATCGCGATGCCAACGTAAAAGCCGGCGATCAGGCCAATCCAACCGAGGACCTGTTCGATGGCGCCTTGGAACCAGCCCCGGATCCCGGCCACGATGGCAAACGCGACGATGAGTACGTCGACCCAGTTCATGGACTCCAAGTTAGACCTCATCACTGTTAAGAACGACCCGGGATCGAACTGCGAATAAGTAACATCAACTCAGCGACAACGGTCGTCACGATCTCAAGGAAACAATGATTCGAGTACCAGCCCACGTACGTTCACTGGTACGAGTTGCGGCGATGTGCTCGGTCGCGGGCGCGGTGTTGGCGTCGTGCGCCACGCCGACGGTTACGTCACCGCACGTGACCGGTCTTCCCGCTATCAGCATCTCGGTGCCGCTCTCCTCGGTCGGGTGCACGACCAACAACTCGTGCGTGGCGTTGGGAACCTCAAGTCTTGATGTCAGCCTGACGTCGGTCGGCGAATATCGACTCACGAGTGGTCGCTGGGCCGCCCTCGCCGTGCCGAACGCCGATCCCTCGACGGTCATCACGTCTTCGTCGTGCTGGAGTGAGGGTTGCCTGTTCGTCGGATCGCAGTCGAGCGGCGATCTGGTGTGGCGCTACGACGCGAGTTCACATTCGGTCACTGCCGAGAAAGCACCGGCCGGTGCGACGGGCATCGATGCCGTCAGCTGCTACACGTCGATGACGTGCGCGATTCTCGAATCTTCGAAGAGCGGCCCGAGATTTCTCACGACGACCGATGGCGGCACCACGTGGTCAGCGCCAGTGACCTTCGGTGTCCCGTCGCAAGATTTCGTGACCGCGCTCTCGTGTCCCTCGAGGCTCAAATGCATGGCGAGCTTCGAAAGTTCCTCTAGCGACATCGCGGTGTACGTGACCCAAGACGGTGGTGCCACGTGGTCACCGCGGACCGGCTTTTCCACGGTCACGTGGTCCGTGCTCACGTCTTTGAACTGTGCCGGGAAGAAGTGCCGTGGACTGGCGAAACTCTCGACCGGATGGCGGATCGTGCGAAGCGACAACTTCGGACGTTCGTGGTCCAAAGTCGTGTCGCTGCACGGTTCGATCTTGACCCTGGCCTGCACCACACTCGAGCGTTGCGTCATTGGAGGAATGAAGAACTTCCTCTCGTCCTCGCCTTGGCTGGCAACGGTGGCCTCCAACAAGGTAACCGCAGTCAAATTGAAGTACGTCCCGTCGCCAATATCCGATGTCGCGTGCGGATCAAGAATATGCGTCGCGATCGGCGTGACCACGGTGGTAACACTGCGGCCCTAGCCCTTCAGCGGTCGACGCGATCGAGTGCGGAGGCGTCAAACGCGAAGTGGCCCTGACCCCGAGATTGAGGCGGCCGCCCCGCGCGTTGGGCTCACGTTCGTCCTTCTGGTTGTTTGTATGCGAGGCTGGTGCGGTGAATTCAAGTGCCACCCTCCCGCCGTCCGGATGGTATCCGGATCCTTCCGGAGATCGCCAGTGGCGTGTCTGGAACGGGACGCAGTGGACGGAGTTGACGCGTCCCTACGGTGACGTAGCGACCGCACCGAGCATCGTGTCCGATCTGGGTCTCATTCACGCCCTGCACCGACTGCTGCGCTACGGGATCGCCGGGGACTTCGCGGGCATCAGCATCCTGGTCAGCGTGCTGGCCCACTGGCCGGGCACAGCGCATCCGGTGACGGAGTGGTTTGCGGTCGCGGCGAGCAACGTCGCGGTCGCGCTCATCATCATCGGTTCGGCCGGCTTCGCGTTCGCCGCCCGGGAACTGATGGGCCACTGGACGCCGTGGGCGTTCATCCCCGGCGTCAACCTCCTCGCCGTCAACGCCGTCGTCACCCGGCGACTCGGTGGGCAGCCGCTTCGTCGCGTGGGCGCCGAGGCCGTCTTGATGATTCTCTTCGTCGCGCAGTTCCACGCCGAGGTGTGGCTGTGCTTCGCGCCGGCCATCGTCGCACTTGGTGAGTCGCAATGGATCGCGACCTTCATCGACCAACTCCTGATCTCGTCGTCGCCTTCGTCCTCGGCCACGTCGTGAGATGACGACGACATCGACGTTCGTGCGAATCCCACGCTGCTCGCGCGACGATCCCCTCGAGATGTTTCCCCAGCGTCGGGTCGGCTAACGCGATGTACGAATGGACCGACGAACAGCAGGCGATCATCGAGGTCGTTCGCCGTTTCGTCGACGAGGAGATCCGCCCACAGCTCGACGACCTCGAACACAATGGCGTGCCGCCCTACGCGATCCTTCGAAAGATGTACGACGTCTTCGGGCTCAAGGAGATGGCGAGGGAGAGCTTCGCGCGCCAACTCGAACGAAAGATCTCCGGTGAAGAGCCCTCGCGAGAGAGTCGGGGATCCGACCCGGCCGCGCAACTGATCTCCACGATCGAACTCTGTCGGGTCAGTCCGGGACTCCTCACCTCACTCGGCGTGTCGAGCGGCTTGGCCGCGGGCACGATCAACAAACTGGGGACCCCCGCGCAGATGGAGCGATGGGCGCTCGATCTCATGACGCTGGACAAGATCGGCGCGTGGGCGATCACCGAACCGGACTCCGGCTCCGACGCGCTCGGCGGCATGCGCACGAGCGCGCGGCGCGACGGCGAGGACTACATCCTCAACGGTCAAAAGACCTGGATCACGAATGGTCCCTACGCCGACACCATCGTGATGTACGCCAAGCTCGACGACGGCAGTGGTGAAGAGATGCGGAACCGAAAGGTCCTGACGTTCGTGCTCGACAAGGGCATGGACGGTTTGGTGCAGGCCGCCCCGATGCGCAAGATGGGCCAACACGGTTCACCGACGGGCGAGGTCTTCTTGAGTGACGTTCGCGCCGGTAAGGATCGCCTCCTCGGCGAAACGGAAGATCCAGTGGGCGGCGGCCGCCAAAGCGCGAGGGACAACTTCGTCGCCGAACGCGCCGGCGTCGCCGCCATGTCGCTCGGCATCATCGAAGAGTGCCTCAAGCTCTCCATTGACTACGCGAAGAATCGTCGACTGTGGGGCACGGCGATCGCGGACTATCAGCTCATCCAACTCAAGCTCGCCCAGATGGAAGTCGCACGCGTGAACGTGCGCAACATGGTTTTCGCCCACATCGAACGCTCATCACACGGTGCGGTGCCGACCTTCGCCGAGGCCTCCGCGATGAAGCTCTATTCGGCCCAGGCGGCCTGCCAGGTGGCCGACGACGCCATTCAGATCTTCGGCGGAAACGGGTACATCGCGGAGTACCGGGTCGAGCAGCTCTGCCGCGACGCGCGCGTCCTTCGCATCTACGCCGGCACTGACGAGATGCAGGTCATCGCCATCGCCAAGGACCTCATCCGCGACTAGTTCGACGTCGCCTCGAGCGAGGCCCGCAAGCGATCGGCCACGCCGATCCAGCCCTTGTACTCCTGCATCGCGATCGGAGCAGTGTCGAGATTCAGGAGCAACGTCGCGCCAAACTCTTCGTGAGATTGGCAGAGTTCCTTGGCCGACGCCACGTAATTGTGAATCGTGAAGACGATCGCGCCACTCGCCTCGAGACGACGAAGCGTCTGACGTTCCACCCTAAAGAACCAGTCAGCCAGGTCGCCGCGGGGGCCGCGTCGCGCGTTCGTCGGCTGATGCAGCGCCGGAGAGTCGATGAAGGTCCAGTTGAGACGCCAGAACGAACGATCCGGCTTCAGGCGTTCGAAAAACTCGTTCGTCGGTCGACTCAGTTCGACGTCGTAGATCGGCACCGGCCGATGGATGTCGTCGAGCGTCGCGCCCAACTTGGACGCGAGGTTCCAGCGTGAGGGGAAGCAGACGCAGGCTGCCTGCAGGCGCCACACGTCGGAACGCACGAGGACGCACAGGTCCTCTTGCACCAGTCGAGCGGCCGCCACGACCGGGTGCTCGTCACGACGAACTGGAATGTCAATCTCCGGGTGATGGACCTCTAAGAATCGCGTCACCTCGGCGAGCAATTCTCGACTCCCCTCGTCGCCTTCGGGGTTCGTCGCCACGACGACGTCGTACGCCGCGTCGAGCAGCTGTCGCTTCTGTTCGAGATCGTCGTCGCGCCGACGATCGGCTTCGAGCCAATGATCATGGTCGAGGGGCCGGAGCCCCATTGCCATCCGCCAGCCCTTGGTCTCGAGCGGGATGTACGCGAAGTCGCTCACGGGCGTCCGCGCTTTCGTAGGACGAACCAGTAGACGCCGAACACCGTCACGGGCACGGCGATGACGATCACGCGAGCCTCGGGCAGCACCGAGCCTCGATGGACGTTCACGATGGTCGTCGTCGTTGCGAGGGCCCACATCACTGCGCTCAACTGCTCTCTCCTTTCGACAATCCCTGCGCCCGGTCCGTCAATCGGACACCGGCCGCATTGACTACTGCGCCGTCTTCTCTTGTTGGGCCATCAACGTTTCGAGTCGCTGGAGGATGTTCGATATCGCCTCGTCTTGAGCCATGAGGTGCTTTTGGATCTCTTCGGACTCCTTCAACACCGCTTCGGCGTCGTTATAAGTGTCCTCCGAGCGCTTATCGGCGGCGCGGGCCTGGATGTTCTGGCCCACGATGATGATGGGCAACAAGACGAGTTGCAGGAACGAACTCGAGAGCCACACGATGACGAAGTACGTGCCCTGTTTGATGGCGTCGGGAAGCGCGAAGAGGGCGATGATGGTGAAGATGTACGCCATCCACATGGTTCCCACCACCAGCGTGATGCGAAGGCCGAACCGGGCGTTGAAGCGCACAAAGGGGTTGGGGTGATCAAGACGGCGAAGATCGCGGGTCTTCACCGGCCCCGCTAGTTTGCGCTCCTCGACCCGGGGGTGTCGCACGTACTCATAGATATTTGGCATACCGGAATTCTCACACGTTCGGACTGCGACACGAAACCCGCGTACTCACGAGAAATCGATTGGTCGCGGCGTGTCGTCGGGACGATGGTGTCGCCGACGCGGTGATCGTCGGCGGCCGACCCAAGCGTGCATGCGAGACTGGCGACGTGGAATTCACACTCGAGCGGAGCAAGGCTTTGCTCACTCGGACGCCGGCCTCGCTGAGTGCATTGCTCGAGGGGCTCCCGGAAGAATGGACGATGTCCGACGAGGGGCCGGGCACGTGGTCGCCCTATCAAGTCGTTGGTCATATGGTCCACATCGAAGAGTCCGACTGGATAGACCGCACGCGCACCATCCTCGTCGAGGGCGAGGCGCGCAACTTCGAACCCATCGACCGCGAAGCGGGATTCTCGCGCTTTGCGGGCTGGCCGATGACCGAACTCCTGGACCGCTTTCGTGCGGTGCGGGCTTCGAACCTCGCAGAGCTGGACAGCGTCGTCTCGGCCGACGACCTCGGGCGCATTGGCATTCATCCCACGTTCGGTGACGTGACGCTCGCTCAACTCCTGGCGACGTGGGTCGTGCACGACTTGAACCACCTCGACCAAATCCTCAAGACGATGGCCAAGCAGTACAAAGAGGCGATTGGTCCCTGGCGGGAGTTCCTGCCAATCGTCGACGCGCCCTGACACTGACGTTGACCGACAGGTGCTTGCCGCGCGAATGGTTCGTCCGCGTCAGGTCCCGTCGAAGTCCAGCCAACCGGGTCGCGCGCGCCAGTGCCCTCCGCGCTCGAGCAGGTCCAGGACCGCGCGCTGGAGCGACGTGTCGCGGGGCAGGTCGCGCAACGCCGCTCCCGGTCGTTGAAAGATGAAACCGAGGGTCTCCTCGTCGTTGTCGTACCACCCGTCGAGCAACGTGAAGCGCCGTTGAAATTGGATGATGTTGCTCTTGGGATCGAGGAAGTCGGCGAGTTGTGCGTCCAGCAACCATGACTGGCACGTGGCGAGGCGCCGCTGTTCGACCGGCCACAGAGTTCCCAGAACCTCTCTCGCACGTGAGAAGGTCACGTCGAGGTCGTGCGGTCCGAGCGCTGTTCCGTACGGGATGTGGATGCCGACCGACGGATCACCCCGACGAAAACCCTCGCCGAGCACGAGGCTCTCCTCCGGTGAGTACCACGGCTCCGGAGAGAGATTCCCGACGCCGAGATTCACACGGTGGAACTGGAGGCTCCCAATCTGGACCATCTCACCACGCAGCACCGGCAACAGCCACCAACCAGGGTCGAAGCCGATGCTCCCCCACTTGCGTTCGTGGATCTGCACGTGGCGCGTCACGATCGTCATCGTCGTCTCGAGGACGTCCGGCGGACAGCCCGATTGACGAAGGAACGCAACCGCCGCGTCATAACAGATCGCGAAGAGATAGAAGTAGAAGAAGCGACCACTCGGGCCGACGTCGTCGAGGTCGTCCCAGATCGGAATCGGTGCGTCGATGTCACCACGGCATTCATCGACCCACTCGACCAGTGAGGCGAGCAGCGTCACCCACTCGTCGTCGGCGCGAAAGGCCGCCCACTGGGCGAGCACTTCATTGATCACCGGCGTCGGCGTCGCCACCTCGGCGAGGGTGGCCTCGATTCCGTTCTCGTCGAGGTCGCGCACCCGTGCACGGACGTCCTTCGACGACGTCGGCAAGAAGGCCCTCATCTCTTCAATGGTGGCGTCGCCGTGGCGCATCAGTGCGTACCGAGGGGGTGGAAGTGGACGCCCATCGCCGACAGTCGTTCGACGTGGCGTACGAGGCGGGGGCGGAACGCGTCGAGTGATTCTGGCGTGCCCCAGGCGACCTCACTGAAAGCGGCGACGCGGGGAAAGGCCATGTAGTCCAAGTGATCGCGAGTGGCGATGTACTCACTCCAGAGTTGTACCTGGGCGCCTCGCACGTGGCGCCAGTACCGCTCGTCGAGTCCCGGAGGAATCACGGAGAACCGATAGACCTTCTCCCACGGCGTGACCGTCGGGGGCGGCGCCATCGCGACCGGTTCATCGCCCGAATCAGTATTCAACCAGTCGAAGTAGAGGAACTGCATGGGGGCCATGACGACGTCGTGTCCCGATTCGGCGGCGACCCGGCCCCGAGTGGAGTGGCGCCACGCGCAAATCACGACGTCCTCGTCAACGTCGGCGTCCATCACTTCGTCCCACGCGAGGACCTCGTGACCGTCGGCGCGCAGGGCCGCGGTGAGTCGTTCGGTGAAGAGTCCTTGCAGTTGACGTTCGTCACGGAATCCGTGCTCGGCCATGACCGCCTGGGCCAACTCGCTGTCCTCCCACTCGGTCGTCGGGCATTCGTCTCCCCCGATGTGAACCGGGCTACCGGGGAAGCGACCCGCGACGTAGCGCACGACGTCCTCGGCGAAGGACAGGGCACCCTCGCCGACGTTGAGGACGTGCCCACTGATCCCCCAGCGAGTCCAGACCTCGACCGGATCGTCGCCGTTACCCAGATCGGGATACGCGGCGATCACCGCTTGGGCGTGGCCGGGTAGGTCGATCTCGGGCACGATGGTGACGAACCGACGCCGCGCGTGTTGGCGGATCACCTCGAGATCCTCCGCGCTGTAACAACCGCCGTGGGGCTCTTCGTCGTCGAGTCCGCCCCCCTCGTGACCGATCGGCGACGAACGACGGATCGAGGCGACGCTACGAAGGCGGGGCCAGTTCGGGACCTCGACGCGCCAACCCTGGTCGTCATTGAGGTGCAGATGAAGTCGATTGAGCCGGTGCGCGGCGATCTGATCGATCAACCGACAGACCGTCGCGACGTCGAAGAAGTGGCGAGCGACGTCCAAGTGAACGCCACGCCACGCGAATCGAGGACCGTCTTCGATGAAGAGTCGCGGAAGTTCGATCGAATCGAGTGGCGCCGCGCTCGACCAGAGTTCGTTCGGACCGAGTTGACGCACGACGGTGAGTGCGTAGGCGACGCCGACCGCGGAGCTGGCGTCGATCGTGACCTCGGTGTCGATCGCGAGTCGATACCCTTCGTCGCCGCAGCCATCCACTCGACGAACGATCGCGTCGGGCGCGTTCGCGACATCCACGATCTCAACGTCCCAGCCGATCGACGCCTCCAGGTCTCGCGCGAAGGTCTCGACGACGTCACGCCATTCGTCCTCGACGGCGACACGCACCGGCGAATGCCACGTCACGGTTCCGCTCCGAACGTCCAGTGAGCGCGGCCGTGGAACGAGCGCGACGCTCACTGCTGCTTCACTGCGTAGCAGGCCGCGTGATGCGTCGCAGAGAGCGCCACCATGGGCGGCGTGGAGACGCGGCACTGATCCATGGCGAGCGGACAGCGCGGCGCGAAACGACAGCCCGGACCCGGATCGATCACCTTGGGCGGTTCGCCCAGGTCGTCGCCGTCGAAGGCCGTCGGTGCGAGGTGCGGGTCGGGCGCCGAGGACATCAAGAGTCGCGTGTAGGGGTGTTGGGGCGAACCGATCACCTCATTGGTGAGACCCTCTTCGGCGATTCGTCCGGCGTAGAGGACGATCATTCGATCGGCGACGTAGCGCGCACTGGCGAGGTCGTGCGTGATGTAGAGGATGGACACGCCCTCGTTGTCGCGGAGCCCCTTCATGACGTTGAGCAGACCGATGCGAATCGACACGTCGAGCATGGAGACCGGTTCGTCGGCCAAGATGAGCGACGGGCGCGACGCCAACGCTTGGGCGAAGCCGAGACGTTGACGCTGTCCTCCGGAGAGCTCGTGCGGATAACGCCGCAGCAATTCGTCGCCCGGGGTGAGCCCGACCTTCTCGACCAACGAGACCGCCTCGGCAAACCGGTCGGAGCGTTTGATGTCGGGTCGGTGCAACTTCAATGTGCGCAACAGTCCGTGCCCGGCTCGTAGGACCGGGTTGATTGACCCGAAGGGATCCTGGAAGACCATCGGCATATCGCCGCGGCTCGAGCGGACCTGGCGACGGCCCATCGCCTTGCCTTCGAACACGAAGGAACCCGAGGTCGCGGGATACAGTCCCGACAACACCCGCGCGATCGTGGACTTTCCCGAGCCGGACTCCCCGACGAGGGCCACGATCTCGCCCGGCGCGACGTCGAAGGAGACCTCGTCGATCGCGTGCAACTGTCCGCGGGAGCGAAAGCCCCCGACGCGAAAGAGACGGGTGAGGTCCTGGACCTTCAATATGGCGTCAGGCATCGTTCTTCCTCGTTCGCGCCACGAGGTGACAGCGCACCTGGTGATCGCCGTAGGAGATGAGCTCGGGGCGCACGGTGCGACATTCGTCGTTGGCGTACGCACAGCGCGGCGCGAAGAGACATCCGTCGGGCGGATCCACCAACGACGGCGGATTGCCGGCGATGCCGGTGAGCTGCTTGGCCTCTCCGAGCAACGAGGGGAACGCCTCCATCAGACCTTGGGAGTACGGGTGCTCGGGTCGGTCGAAGACCTCACGCGTCGGCCCGAGTTCGACGACCTCGCCGGCGTACATGACGGCGAGACGATCCGAGTAGTGCGATACGACGCTCATGTCGTGCGTGACGAAGATGACCGCGAAGCCCAACTGGTGGCGCAGCGTCTGGACCTGGTGCATCAACGATCGTTGCGCGACCACGTCCAGCGCCGAGGTCGGTTCGTCCATGATGACGAGTTGGGGCTCGAGGAGGAGCGCCATCGCGATCATGGCGCGCTGGCGCATGCCGCCCGAGAGCTGGAACGGGTAACTCTTCAAGTGGGCCGCGTCGATCGCGACCATGGCGAGCGCTTCGGCCGAGCGTTCGGCGATCCTCTCGTCGTTCCACTCGGTGTGCGCCTTGCAGGCGTCGGCCAATTGGGCGCCGATCGTCAGGGTCGGGTTGAGCGCGTTCATGGCGCTCTGCATGACGACGGAAATGTCGCGCCAGCGGTGCAGTCGCAACTCTTCGGGCGTGAGCGTTGTGAAGTCGACCCCCTCGAAGAGCACCTCACCACCGGAGATCCGTCCGGGGTAGGTGAGAAGTTGGGCCACGGCGAACAGCAACGTCGACTTGCCACAGCCCGACTCGCCCACGATGGCGAGGAACTCTCCCTTGGCGAGGTCGAACGAGACCCCGGCGACGGCCTGGGCCGGTCCGGACGCGGTGGCGTACTCGACGCTGAGATCACGGACCTGAAGGACCAGTTTGCTCACGCGACGCTCCGTTTCTTCGTGGCGCGCACCGGCCGCAGCGCGGGATTGGCGACTTCGTCAAAGGCGTAGTTCAAGAGCGCGAGGCCGCTTCCGAGGATCGCGATCGCGACGCCCGGTGCCAGCGCCCACAACGGGAGCCCCGTCTGGAGGGCTTCGTTGTTCTGAGCCCAGTACAGCATCGTGCCCCACGACTCGGTGTTGATATTGCCGAGTCCGACGAACTGCAGGCCGGCCGACGCGAGAACGGCGTAGAGCGCCGCGCCGAGGAAGTTGGCCACGATGAGTGACGTCATCGGGGGAATCAACTCCACGGTGATCACGTACCAACTCGATTCCCCGCGCGCCTTCGCCGCGAGCAAGTAGTCGCGATTGCGAAGTGACAGCGCCTGGACTCGCAACTGTCGAGCTCCGTAGGACCAGCCGGTGAACACCAGGACGAAGACCATCAACCAGAAGCTCGCGCTCTTGAGGTACCCGACGATCACGATGATCAAAGGGAAGGTCGGGATGACCAGCACGACGTCGGTCAACAACGACAACCCGTCGTCAATGAAGCCGCCCATATAGGCGGCCGAAATGCCGATGATGACTGAGAGGATGGTGCAAAGAAAACCGACGATCAACGCGATCATCACCGACTGACGGGTTCCGGCGATCACTTGGGAGAAGACGTCCTGGCCGAAGGACGTCGTGCCGAGTAGGTGCGACCACGAGAGTCCGGCACCGGGCCGGTAGATCTCGGCCGCCGGATCGTGCGGGGTGAACCACGAGGGGAAGGCCGTCAACACCAGCAAGACGAAGAGGATGATCGCTCCGGCGGCGGCCTTCTTGTCGCGTCGCATGAAACGATAGGACCGACCGGCCACGTTCCCGAGGAGACGAAGAGCTCTCACGACGTGGTCCTGGTTCTCGGGTCCAAGAGCGCCGTGGCGATGTCGGCGATGAAGATCGCGACGAGGACCGCCACCGTGATGAGCAAGAAGAGCGCCTGCATCAGTGGGTAATCCTCATTCTCCACGGCTTGCAGCAACAAGAATCCCAACCCCGGATAGTTGAACACGTACTCGACGAGGATCGCGCCCGAGATCACGAAGCCGAGTGACATGGCGAAACCGGTGAGGTTCGGCAGGAGTGCGTTGCGTCCCGCGTACTGCCACAGGATGCGACGGGGCTTGAGGCCCTTGGCTCGACCCATCTTCACGTAGTCCTCGGCCACCACCGTGATCATGTTGTTGCGCATCGTGAGGATCCAACCGCCGATCGACGTGATCAAGATCGTGAAGGCCGGGAGTATCGAGTGATCGAGGATGTTCCCGATGAAGCCGAACGTCAACGACGGCGTCACGGTCTCGGTATAGCCCCCGAGAATCGGGAACCATCCCAACGTGAGACCGAAGAACCAGATAAACAGCAGGCCGAGGAAGAAGTACGGAAAGGCCGAAATGACGATGAAGACCGGCGGCAGGACGCTGTCGAGTGCGCCGCCTCGTCGCCACGCGGCGACGGCGCCCAGCATGGTGCCGATGAGAAAGCCGAGGATCGTGCTGACGCCGACGAGTCCGAGCGACCAGGGCAGCGCCTGGGAGATGACGTGACTGACGGGTTCGGGGAAATCCAACAGCGAGATCCCGAAGTTGAGGTGGACGCAGTTGTTGAGGTACTGCAAGTACGACGAGATCAGGCTCTGGTGAGTATTGATGCCGAAGGCGACTTCGAGGGCCTTCAATGACGCCGGGTTGATGTGACCGCGCAGGCGCCCCATCATCGCTTCGGCGGGGTTGCCCGGCATGAGCCGGGGGATGAGGAAATTCACCGTCATGGCTGCCCACAATGCAATGAGCAGAAAACCCACACGGCGAGCTAGGAACCTCATCTCCCCGACTCAGACCGACAATTGATTACTTTTTGGGCTTCAGGTGCAGTACCACAACGCCCCAGTCCGGCACGTTGTAGAGACCGGGCTGCGCGTAGGGGTTCGTCGCCGAAGGGAATCCCGAGTACTCATTGGAGTTGTACTGGAACCAGTCGACTTCTTCTAGTACCGGGATCACCGGCAACTGCTGGACCATGATCGTCTGCAGTTTGTTGATGATCGTGTGCTGGGCTGTCGCACTCGTGGTCGAACCGTACTGGTTCAACAGCGCGTCCACGGCCGGGCTCGAGAAACGCTCCCAGTTCGAGGGCGCGGGCTTGCCGATCGCGGCCGAGTTCTTCGAGTACAGCCACTGACGCATCTCGTAGAAGGGTGATGGTCCACCGGTCTCGACGTCGTAGGCCAGCTGGAAGTTTCCGTTCAAGACGTCGGTCGTGAAGTTCGACGCCGCCGCGCCGTTCACGGTGACCTTGATGCCCACCTTGGCGAGCTCTTGGCTCACCACCTGCATGCTGGCGACCCAGTCGGAGTAACCACCGTTGGTCACCACCGTCAGGTCGAGTTCCTTGCCGTTCTTCGAGAAGAAACCGTCACTGCCCATCTTGTAGCCGTCGGCCACGAGGACCGACTTCGCCTTGGCGGGGTTGTAACTGTTGCCGGCGAGAGCCATCGCGGAAGAACTGCTCCACGACTTGAAGGTCGGAGCGACGATACCGGTCTGGCTCGCCGGCGGCTCGTAGCCGTACTCGCCCTTCTGGGAGATCGCGGCACGGTTGATGCCGTAACTGATCGCTTCACGTACCGCCACGTCAGCCGTGGGCCCGCTCTTCAAGTTGGGGAAGAGTGACACGTTGGCGACCGGCGGGAACCAGTAGCCGTTGCCGGCCTTCTTCGCCACGAAGTAGCTCTTGATGTTTGGGATGAACTGCGCACCGTAGGCCGAAAAGCCCTGGGCCAGATACTCGTTGGCCGAGTTGTTGGAGAGGAACGCCGGCATGTTCAGCGTCTTCACGACGGGCAGGCCAGCCTGCCAGTAGTGAGGGTTCGCGGTCCACTTGATGTTCTGCGGCGTGCAGCTGGACAACTCGTAGCCGCCGGTACCGACCGGCTTGGCGATGGGGTCCGTCACGGGATTCTTGATCTTGCTCCAGATGTGCTGGGGGACGATCGGAACCTGGTCCGCGACATAGTAGAAGTAGGGCACGGCCGACGTCGAGAAGTTGAAGACGACCTTATTGGCGCCACTCTGCTTGACACTCGAAAGCACCGACCAGACCGCGTTGAGGTCCAGGGCCGGGTACTTCTTCAAGAGGTTGAACGTGTAGGCGACGTCGGCGGCGCTGAATGGCGTGCCGTCCGTCCACTTCACGCCGGAGCGAATGGTGAAGGTCAACGTCTTGTTGTTGTTGCTCCACGCGTAGCCGGTCGCGAGCCACGGCGTGACCTTGGAGTTCTGGAGCGCGTTCACGAAGTCGAGTGTCTCGTAGATGGTGCCGACCGAGAACATCGCGTCGAATCCGTTGAATGGGGTGAACGCACACGGCCACAGTTCACCTTGCTCATTGTCAAGGTTCAGTGGCACTTGACCGGATGCACCGGCGATCGCCGGCATTCCCATGACGCACGTGCTCGCCACGAGCGCGAGCGTTGACGCGAGAAGACCTACCCTGGACTTCCTTCTCATATTGCAACTCCTTAGCTAAGAACCCGGAGGTTCACTCGTTCATCGAACCCATCGTCGATGATTCGTTTCGATTCACTTTGGTGATTTCGATCGCACCAACACCCGTGACCACGTCGCGCGGAAGTAACTCTGCACTCGATGACATCACGAAATCGATGTTGATCGCTCCCCTCCCAGAATGCACCTGTCAGAGAACCTAGTCCAGAAAAATGGCCAAATTTCTTGGCCCGTCAGGCGGTGAGTGTGACTTTGTTAAGTCCCGGGGCGGTATCGATCGGACGCCCGCGAAGTTCGCCCAGACGCAACGACAAAACCTGTCCGACCACGACCAACGCAAGTCCGAGACACCAATTGTCCATCGTTTCGGGCAGCATGATGTCGGCGTCGCTCGCCTGAGATGGGTGTTCGGCAGAGCGCAAAATAACAGTGCGCATGCCACGCTCGGTGCACTGTGCGACGAGGCTGGCCGCGATCTCGTCTTCCATTTCATCGGTCACCACCACGAGCAACGTCGCACCGTCACCGTCCGCACCAATCGGGCCGTGCAGATAGTCAGGAGCCGAGTACGCCTCGCACCGCACGCCCGTGACCTCACGAATCTTGAGAGCGATCTCGGCGGCCACCGCGTAACCGATGCCACGGCCGACCACGGTGAGTCCGCGAGGTGCATTGAGCAGCGACGTCGGGAAGGCAGACGAAAGTGCCCAATCGGCCGTGCGGTCGATGACGTCGGGAAGTGACTCGAGACCCGGGAGCGCCTTCTCGCTCAGGGCCGAGACGAACTGCGCCAGCGCGTGACAACTCGTCGAGAAGGTCTTGGTTGACGCGATGGCGCGTTCGGGACCAGCGAAGAGTTCAACGACCGAATCACCTTCGAGGGCTAACGCGGAGTTGGCATCATTCGTGAAGATCACGTTCGGGCGTCCCTGGAGTTTCGCGGTGCGTATTACTTCGAGCATGCCCGGCGACTTGCCCGATTGGGAAATGGCCACCACGCCCGCGCCGTCAAGTTTCATCGAGCTCTCGTCTTGGAAGAGTGACGGCGTGGCCAACGCGACGACGAGACCGAGTTCGCGACCCGCGAGGTACTGAAAGAACGCCGCGGCGTTATCCGATGATCCGCGCGCGGCGACCAGTGCGTAGTCGACGTCTCGCCACGAGAGAGCGGCGTCGCGCGTCTGTTGCTCGCCGAGTTCGGCGCGACGGCGAAGGATGTCGCCCTGTGAGCGAATCTCCTCTTCGAAAATTGTCGTCATCGGCTAGTCCCTTCGAACGCGCGAAAACGTGATGACGTTCAACTAACCAAGTCGGGTGATGTCTCCATGCCTTGCTTCCACACGGAGCGGGCAATGATCTTCGTCGTGTCGGCGCGGTAACTGTACTTGTTGGCGACGTCGCGAATCTCTTCGAGTAGGCCCTCGGTCAGTGTGATGGCATCAAGGCCCAGGGCGATGAAGCGTTCGCGGCTGACGTTGAGATCGTTTTCGACCGCCTCGCGTCGGGGATTCGGGAGGTGCGCGATCTCGACTCCGGTTTCTTTGGCGATGAGTTCCGCGAGTTCGATCACGCGGTAGGTCTCGGTCACCTGGTTGAAGACACTGACCTGGTCACCTCGGTTCGGCGGATTCTCTAGCGCGATCTGGATGCAGCGGACCGTGTCGCGAATATGGATGAACGCGCGCGTCTGTCCGCCCGTGCCGTGGACGGTCAACGGGTGGCCGATGGCGGCCTGCATCAAGAAGCGGTTCAGGACCGTGCCGTAGTCGCCGTCGTAGTCGAAGCGGTTGATGAGTCGTTCGTCGAGTGCCGTCTGCGGCGTCTGGGTCCCCCACACGATGCCCTGGTGGAGGTCGGTGATGCGCAGTTGGTCGTTCTTGGCGTAGAAGGCGAAGAGCAACTGGTCCAGCGTCTTGGTCATGTGATACACCGAGCCGGGATTCGCGGGGTGGAGGATCTCACGCTCGATCTCGCCGTCGGGCGTGGGCACCTTCACGGTGAGGTATCCCTCGGGAATCGGTGCAGAACCGGACCATCCGTAACCGTAGACACCCATGGTTCCGAGGTGGACCAGCGCGATGTCGAGGCCGCTTTCGACGATCGCCACGAGGACGTTGTGCGTGCCGCGCACGTTGTTGTCAACGGTGTAGCGCTTCGCGGCGGCGTTGCGCATCGAATACGGCGCCGCGCGCTGCTCACCGAAGTGCACGATCGCGTCCGGTCGTTCATCGCGCAACAACCCGAGGAAACGCTCGTACTCTTCGGCGAGGTCGAGGTTGACGAAGCCGATCTCCTTGCCCGTCAACTCCTTCCAGGTGCGGATACGCTCGCCCATCGGTCGGATCGGGGTGAGCGACTCGACCTCGAGCTCGAGGTCGATCTCACGGCGACTGAGGTTGTCGACCACGATGACGTCGTAGCCCTTGTCCGAAAGGTGGAGCGTTGTGGGCCAGCCACAGAATCCGTCGCCGCCGAGTACCAGTACCTTCATACAATCTCCTCATTCGAAGCCGACACGACGGCTTCAACCAAGTATCGAAGCCCCGTTCGAGGGGGATCTTTACCCCTCAACCTTACCAGCGACCCAAATATCGGCCGAATCTCAAGAGCCAATCACGGGCCGTTCCGCGCACCGAGCTATGACGTCGCGGACGTCGAATCATTCATCGCCGGGATGATCGTCGAGCCGTAGGCCTCGAGCGTCTCGGCATTGGCGTCGTGCTGCAGATACAACGCGAACTGGTCGACACCGATGGCGCGCAACTCTTCCAGTCGTTCGATGTGACGTTCTTCCGGCCCCAAAAGGCAGAAACGATCGACGACCTCGTCGGGCACGAATTCGGTATGGGTGTTGCCGGCCCGACCATGCTGGCTGTAGTCGTAACCCTCACGACCTTTGATGTAGTCCGTCAACGCCACCGGTATCGGGGAATCGGGGTCGCTGCCGTAGCGCTGGACGATGTCCGCCACGTGGTTGCCCACCATGCCCCCGAACCAACGGCACTGATCTCGTTGGTGAGCGATGTCATCGCCGACGTACGCGGGCGCCGCGACGCAGAACGTCAATGCGTCGGGATCGCGCCCCGCATTCGCGGCCGCGTCGCGCACCGACGTGATCATCCATCGCGCGATGTCCGGATCGGCCAACTGCAAAATGAATCCGTCACCGACTTCGCCGGCGAGCGTGAGCGCCTTGGGACCGTAGGCCGCGACCCAGACCTCGAGTTCGCTCTGCTCGCCCCAAGGGAATCGAAGCGTCGAACCGTGGTACTCGACCGAACGGCCGTTGGCGAGTTCTCGAATGACGTCAATCGACTCTCGCAAGGTCGCGAGCGTCGTCGGCTTCCCGTTCGTCACGCGAACAGCCGAATCCCCGCGCCCGATCCCACAGACTGTTCGATTGCCGTACATCTCGTTCAGCGTGGCGAAGAGACTCGCGGTCACCGTCCAGTCGCGCGTCGCGGGGTTCGTGACCATCGGTCCGACTTTGATCGAGCGCGTCGAGGCCAGGATCTGGCTGTAGATGACGAAGGGCTCTTCCCACAAGATGTGCGAATCAAATGTCCACACGTAGTGGAAACCCAACTGCTCCGCGCGCGTCGCAAGCTCAACGACCCGAGAGGCCGGCGGATTGGTCTGTAGCACGACACCAAAGTCCATGATCACATCCTTCGCCTGATAGAGACCGCTCCGCGACTTGCGTTACAACAGGTACTGGCTCAGACCTCTTCGCAAGAACTTCCCGTGCCCGACGGCACCGGTGAACGTGTTGTTCTCGACGACGACGCGACCACGCGACAGCACGGTCACGACCCGGCCGTCGACGTGCATGCCCTCGTAGGCCGAGTGGTCCATGTTCATGTGGTGCGTCTTCACACTGATATCGGTCGTGCCCTTCGGGTCGTAGATAACGATGTCGGCATCAGAACCGGGCGCGATCACACCCTTCTTCGGGTACAGGCCGAACATCCGCGCCGGCGTCGTCGACGCCAACTCGATCCATCGCGACAGCGTTATCTCACCCGTCACGACGCCCTGATAGAGCAGGTCCATCCGGTGTTCGACCGAGCCGATGCCGTTGGGGATCTTGGAGAAGTTCCCGAGTCCGAGTTCCTTCTGGTCCTTCATGCAGAACGGACAGTGGTCGGTACTGACGACCGAGACGTCGTTCGTGCGTAGGGCGCGCCACAGCGAATCCTGGTGTCCCTCGGCGCGCGAGCGAAGCGGCGTGGAACAGACGTAGGCCGCACCTTCGAAGCCCGGTTTGGAGAGATGCTCTTCGAGGCTCAGGTAGAGATACTGCGGGCAGGTCTCGGCGAAGACGTTCGCACCCAGTCCGCGAGCGAGGGCAATGGTGTCGATCGCTTCTTTGCAACTCACGTGCACGATATAGAGAGGCGCCTTAGCGACTCGGGCCAACATGATCGCCCGGTGCGTCGCCTCCTCTTCCATCTCGACCGGTCTCGTGAGCGAGTGATAGCGCGGATCGGTTTCGCCGCGCTCGATCGCTTGGGCGACGAGGACGTCGATGGCCGGTCCGTTCTCGGCGTGCATCATGATGGTGACGCCCAGCTCCGAGGCCGTCTGCATCGCTCGAAGGATCTGTCCGTCGTCGGAGTAGAAGACGCCGGGATACGCCATGAACAGTTTGAAGCTCGTGACGCCTTCATTGTTCGTCAGGTCAGCCATGGCCTTCAGGGCCGCATCGTCGACACCCCCGATGATCTGGTGGAAGCCGTAGTCGATCGCACAGTTGCCGTCGGCCTTCTCGTGCCACGCGGCCAATCCGTCGTGCACGTCTTCACCGGTTCGTTGCACCGCGAAGTCGACGATCGACGTCGTGCCCCCGAAGGCCGCGGCGATCGTGCCCGTCTCGAACGTGTCCGACGCGTTCGTTCCGCCGAAGGGCAGTTCCATGTGCGTATGGACGTCGACACCACCGGGAATGACGTACTTCCCCGACGCGTCGAGGACCCGATCACAACTCGGCTTCACGCTCTCGAAATAGCCCGGCGTGCCGAGCGCGGCGATCTCGTCGCCGTCAATCAAGACGTCGTAGTCCTGGGCTCCGCTCGACGAGACGACCTGGCCACCGGTGATGAGTACGCGCGCCATCACTTACCAGTCCGTGAGGGGTTCGTACATGTCGGGACGTCGATCGCGGTAGAAGGCCCACTGCTCGCGAACCTCTTTCAAGAGGTCCATGTCGAGGTCGCGCACGACCAGTTCTTCGTCATCCGTACTGGCCACCTCGCCGACGAACTGTCCGCGAGGATTCACGAAGTAACTCTGACCGTAGAAGTCATTCGTGCCCAACTCTTCGACACCGACGCGGTTGATCGCTCCGATGAAGTACTCGTTCGCGACGGCGGACGCGGGCTGCTCGAGCTGCCAGAGGTACGCCGACAGACCACGACTCGTCGCCGAAGGATTGAAGACGATCTTGGCGCCGGCGAGGCCCAAGGCGCGCCACCCCTCCGGGAAGTGTCGGTCGTAACAGATGTAGACACCGATGCGACCAACGGCGGTGTCGAAGATCGGGTAGCCGAGGTTGCCCGGTCGAAAGTAGAACTTCTCCCAAAATCCGCTCACCTGCGGAATATGCGTCTTGCGATATTTGCCGAGGTACGTGCCGTCGGCGTCGATCACGGCCGCCGTGTTGTAGAGGACGCCCTCTTGCTCCATCTCGTAGACGGGGAGGATCATCACCATGTTGAGTTCGGCGGCGAGCGCCATGAAACGCTGCGTCGTCGGTCCTTCCGGCACGGCCTCGGCGTAGTCGTAGTAGGTCGCGTCCTGCACCTGGCAAAAATAGGGACCGTAAAACAGTTCTTGGAAACAAATCACTTGCGCGCCTTGGGACGCGGCGGCGCGAGCGTGCTGCTCGTGGAGATCGATCATCGAGTCCTTGTCGCCGGTCCACGCGGTCTGCACCAGCGCTGCTCTCACTACGTCGGTCATCGGACCCCCTTTCGAGCACACATCAGTCGTGTCCTCTTCGAATAGAAAGAACCATAGACAATGTTTCCCGGCGCCGTTACGTGCGGGTGACGTGATCGAACACGGTTCACCGGGTTAACGGCGGGTCACGATGGGCTTCGAAGATGGTCCGAGTCGTAGCCCCGGCGGCGGGGTGCAGTACCTCGTCAACGTGCCCGCTAACGCGTTCACGAACGTCAGCTCATTCTTCGAAGGCACCGAAATCGCCACCGGCGCTCCGTAGCCCGTCACCATCTCGGTCGCGTGGACGATTGCCCACGTGCCGCCTTGGGTCGCCGAGGTCGTGAATTCGATGCGACCAATCTTCCCCGCCGCATTGACATCGAGCGTCATGGAAAGTGCGCCGAGTGGACCTTGGGTTGCCGGGTTGGCCAACCACGTCGGGAGTGTCGATTCACGGCGGCTGACCACACTCTTCGCGGACGAATGGCGAACGGATATCGCGTACTGGTGCATGGCGACGCCGTCGACATTTACCACACCTTCATCAGTCAACACGGCACCGGGCCGGGTCAACAACGCCAGTCCGGCGAGCGGACTCCCGGTCGATCCCAGCGCCGACGGCCGATTCGACGCCTTGAAGGGCAGCGAGATCCACGGCGTCGGAAAGCTGGCGCCCACGGTGCCCGCCAGTTTGAGGTACATGATGCGATTGGAATAGACCATCGACTCCGTGCCGAGTTGGCTTAGCGCGCCGGTGTAGTCCAGCGTCGCCGAGCAGGCATCGATTCGGAGGTCGCACTTCCCGCTTCCTTTGGCCGTCCCAATCTGTCCTTCTACGTCAATCGATTCCGAGATATCGAGGGCGGCGGTGTTCGTCGCGAGCGTCGACACGAGCGCTGCACGAACGGCGCTCGAGGCACCGGCCGACGACGAACCTGAGACGCGAAGACCTACGGCGATCGCCGCAACGACGACGACGATCAGCATCCCGACGATCGCCACTGTTTTGGAAGGACCCGACGTTGCGCCCGAGGAGCCGTCTCCCAACGTGGGTGCTTCACCCGGTTTCATTGGTCCGTCGGCCATCGCCAACTCGCTTCTCTTGATCTACGGCCCAGAGTACCGTCGTGCACCAGATTTCCCTGCGAAGGTTTGGCGCAGGTCTGGTCAACCACGCGACCGCTGGCGGAGCCGAACTCACCGATTGCCCCTCGTCAACCGGGGGTTCGTCAGGGTGCGCAGAGGGTTTTCCCCTATTACAAATGGGAGCCCCACCGATGAAGATTGCGCACGTGATCGTAAAAGGACGTTCTCCAACACGACGTCGTCGGACTCGCGGCGAAGGGCGAAGTCTCGATAATCGCGGACGCTCAAGAACCCAGATCGCTGACGCGATTCGTTCGAGAATGCAACGTCGCATCACGACATGACGTCACCGACACGATCTCCGACCTCGCGCCGTAGCACTCTTCGTTGGCTCGTCCACGTCGGACTGATCGCATCAACGATTACGTCGCTGGTGTTGGAGCCGGTGCTCTCACTACACATTGCCATCGGAGTGGTGTTCGTGGTGCTCGTCGGATGTCACCTCGTCCAGCGGCGGCGAATCTCAACACGGATGGCCGTCCGACTGCTCCACGTCCAAAAACTCCTTGAGCCCGCGGGTCGGCTCGCGCTCGCCGACGGCTTCCTCTTCATCATCTCGTCGGCGATGCTGTTCTCCGGATTCTGGGACCTGTGGGCACCGCACCACACGAAGATCCGGTGGCACGCCATCACGGGAGTAGTTCTGACTCTCTATCTCGCCGTGCACACGATTCGACGATGGAGACGGCTGCGCTTCTCTCAGATTCGCTGACGGGCAGAGTCATCCCAGTTGCGAAGCTTCCGAATCGTCCGACGATGGACGTTCAACGCCGTGTCAGGCAATTCGCTCGATCGCCAACGCACTGCGTTGCGCGATGCCCGCGTAACCGTACTCGTCAGCAATCGACGCCGCGCGTGTCAAGAGTTCTCGCGCCCTGAGGACGTCGTCCTTCTCGCTACGAGCAATCAGCATTTGTCCCCATAGAAGATCCGTCTGGGCACCGAAGAAACGCGCGTCAAACCGATCGCTGAACGAGCGGGCCACGGAGAAATACTGATCCGCTTCGTCGTAGCGGTTGAGAATCGTCGCCAAACCCCCGAGGCAGTTGGCCACCGGCCCTTCGGCGGTGACACCCCCGGCGCTCGAGAACTGTTCCGACCACGGCACCAAGACGTCGAAGAACGGTTGCGCGAACTGGGGATCGCCGAGGTCGATCGTCGCCTCGGCGTACTCCGTCATGCCGTTGAGCCACGTGGCGTCGTGCGGAAGGTCGTAACCGGTGGCCGCGAACTCCTCGAGGAGCTGGCGCACCTCATCCAGGCGTCCGGCCTGGGCGTAGCTCATCGAGAGGGCCGACTTCATCGTGGGCAGACCTGGAGAGTCAATGACCATCTGCTCGATGATCGGGGCGAGATCCCCCAGCGAACCTCGCTGCCAGTAGATCGCGGCTAGTTGGGCACCGTAGAACGTCGCGGCGTCGGGTTGGCCACACGCCACGCCGATTTCGAGCGCTTCGGTCGTGAGTCGCTCCGCCTCAACGGTGTCGCCCGTGATTTGTGCTCGCTTGGCTCGGTGATACGTGAACTCCCAGCTCAGGGCCGGCTGATTCAGACGTTGGACCAACGGTTCAGCGAGCGCGAGACAACGATCGACTTCGCCGATGTCGCCCGCACGCATGGCGACATCGGCGCGGAAGATGGCGGCGAAGTACAACAGCACCGCGTCGTTGATCCGCGTCGCGAGTCGAAGGGCCTCCGCCGAGCGAGCGAGAGAAGCTTCGAGCAGTTCCGGCACGAACAATGGAAACGTCAAATGGTTGATCACGCGCACGGTGATCACGTCATCCCCGAGGACCTCCGCGGCGCGCAGCGCCTCTTCAGCCAGTGCTTGGCGGCGCTCGAGTTCGCTCCCGAAAGTGAGCTCGGCGCACAAAACACTCAAAATGAGCGCCCGATCCGGATGATTGGCGTCCAGACGATCCAATGCCAACTCCAAATACTCAATCTTTTCCGAGTCCACGGCACCCGCGCCGCTGGCCCATCCCCGGTCGTTGGCGAGCACCGCCGCGACGAGTCGTTCGGTGTCGTTCAACGAAACGGCGTCGCGCGACGCCTGAATCAGCGTCTCGCGATTGAGGGGGTCACCCGTTTGGCGTTGCGCGATGCCCAATCCGATTGTCATGTCAATCGTCAAGCTCGAATCCTCGACCTCGAACTGTTCGGCGAGCGCGGCCGCCTGGTGGTAGTAACGCAGCGCGTCGCCGGGGGCGAGAGAAGCCAGCGCGTCCTCGCCCGCCAGACACGAGTACTTGAGCGCCTGGTCAATGTTGGCCGGCTGACTCGCGCTGCTCCAGTGTCGAGCGAGTTCGCCGACGCGCACACCGGGCCGATCACCACAGAGACGCTCGAGGGCTTCACCGATGACCTGATGGGTGCGGGCTCGTCTCGCGGGACCGAGGTCTTGAGAAATCGCGTGTTGGATGAGGGCGTGAGCGAAGCTGTAGCGACCGGGCCGGCTCGCGACTTCGAGCACCAACGACGCCGCGACGCATTCGTCCAAGATGTCCAACAGCGCGTCCTCGCTCATGACGACCGCCTCCGAAAGAAGGTCGAGGTCGAAGTCGCGACCAATGACGGCGGCGACACCCAATACTCGACCCTGGTCGGCACCCAGTCGCCCGACGCGAACACCTATGACTTCGCGAAGGCTCTCCGGCAAGACCATCTGGTCGAACGGGCCATCCAGGACCCATCGACCGCTCTCACTTTGCCTGATGGCCCCCGTTTCAGCGACGTGGCGCAACACCTCGGTCACGAAGAAAGGATTGCCGTCGGTTTCGTCATGCAGGGCCCGGGCCAGTGTCAGACCCTCGTCGTCGAGGGCGTAGCCCGCGGCGGCCTCGATGAGGGCCACGACCTCGTCTGGCACCATGCCGGCGAGTTCGATTCGAAGGACGTTCGAGAACCGCTGAAACGCCGCGAGGGTCTCGAGGAAGGGGTGGACGTTCGAGACCTCGCTGTCGCGAAAGGTGCCGAGCGTCAACACCTTCATTGGTCGATCGGAGTCAGCCAGATGTCGCAGCAAGAGCAGACTCCCCTGATCGGCCCATTGGAGGTCGTCGAGGACGAGGGTCACCGGTTGAAAGCTCGCGGCGTCGCCCAATAGTCCGACTACCGCCGAGAACAACAAGAAACGCTCGGACTCGGGGTCCGAGGAACGAAGGGCGGGCAGGTCCGGCAGACGGCTCGCCAGGGCCGGCGTCAGTCGCGACAACTCGGGTCCGAATTGGGCGACATGCGCGAGCAGTCGATCTTCCGGGGCGTAGGTGATGTAGTGCCCGAGTGCTTCGGCGAAGAGCTGATACGGCGTCGCCAGATCCTCTTCGCAGTGACCGAGCAGGACGCAGTGCCCGTCGTCAAAGAGGCGTCGGGCCGTTTCGGCGACCAGTGTTGTCTTGCCGAGACCCGCCTCGCCCGAGACGAGGAGTACCTCGCGATCTCCCGTGCGCTCCACTCGGCGACCGGCTTCGACCAACACCTCGAGTTCGGAGAGTCGTCCGACGACGCCGAAGGTCGGTCGCGGCGCCAGGCGACCGGGCAGGGGAATCGTTGACTCGACGACGTCGCTGGCCAAGGGTTGCCAGAGGACTTCCGTAGCGTTGACGTGATCTGGGAGCCCCCGGAGCAACACGGCGCCCACCGACTGGCTCGGGTGCGCGTTGCGACGTCCGGCCATCAGCAGCACCACGTTCGTCGCGAGAATCTGACCACCGTCACAGTGGCCGCAGAGTCGAGCGGCCTCCACGATTGGATCGCCGAAGTAGTCGTTGTCCTCGCGAGTGACTTCGCCGCCGCTCAACCCAACGCGCAGTCCGATCGGTCGAGTCTGTCCGCGACCGGAGCGCTCGACGCCCTGTTGCATCGCGACCCCACAGTTGAGTGCTGACGACGCCGACGTGAACACCACCATGAGCCCGTCACCGAGGTTTTTGACCTCCGCGCCGTCGGTTTCGGCGATGGCCTGACGGAGGGTGGAGAAGTGGGCGCGACGCACCTCGTCAGCGACGTCGGGCGACAACGACATCGAGAGCTCGGTCGAGCCCACGATGTCGGTGAACAGCACGACGACGTTCTCAGCCCCCATGGATCTAGTGCCCCAGGGCGCCGAGGTACCTCAGCGCGCTGAGACTCGGGAGAAAGAGATACTCCCCGCCCCTCGTGTGAACAAATCGCGGAAAGCCGCGGAGTTGAATCGAAGAGTCGCCGACCGGCAGTGTGAACGAACTGAATTGGGCGTCGTTGTTGCCGATCACCGGATCGTTCGTGCCCGTGATTCGGGGGTCCTGCAATCCCAAGTTCACCCAGTCGTACTGGACGGCCTCGTATTGGGCGATGAGGCTGCCGCACAGAAAGACGCCGAGGAGCCCCCGCTCGACGTCGTCGGGCGCTTCGGGATTGAAGGGCGGCCCGTACGGGATGCCGCGACGCACGAGCCGTCGGGCGTGATTGGTGTTGCGCTGCACGATTCGACCGTCGCGCGGATTGCACCGCCGAACGTGACTCGCCATCGGACAGCGCAGACCGTTCGGATCGTCCGCGAAGCCAAAGGCGTTGAACCGGCCGTAGTCAATCGGTGGATCGGGCGTCGGTGAGAGTGGTGAGAGCTCGAGCGGCACACCGCTTCGCCACCGACCGAGGATCTTCGCGGCGACCATTTCGCGCAGCGCCTCTCGTCTCGAGACCGGCGGTTGCCACGTGTTCTCAGTGCCCAACGGCAGGAGCTCCTCGCCGAGAGGATCGGACATGATGGTGTCGGCCGCTTCGCTCAAGAACTCTTCGAATTCGACGACGCGTTGCTCCAGCACACGAAAGGCGTTGAAACTTCCGTTGAAGCCCAAGACGCGTGGTTCGGGGACTTCCCAACGAACGTCTTCGACGGGATTGGCGTAGCCGAGCAAGACGGCCCCCACTTCGACCAGCGGTTGGCAGTCCGGCCGATCTTGGGGATCTCGAATGAATTCGAAGTGTGGTTCCGCGATGTTGTCCCGGTAGCCGAAATGTACGTACCCCTCGTCGAAACCGACTCCGTCGAGACGCGCCAGCTCGACAAAGGCTCGCGAGTTTTTCGGACCCGTGATGCGCTCGGTGACGTCATCGAGCTGCGCGACGTCGTCGGCGTGCACCGTCACGACGAGGTGCACGCCCCGGGGGTCACGCCACTCGCTCTTCCACTGACTGGGGTCGCTCGGACCGACATCACCAAGCTTTAGCGCCCTCGACGCCATGCCGCCGACAAACTCGTGAGGAAAACTCGCGAGTGACACCGCGTCCACGCCCAAGACGCGCAGCCCGCGATGCGACAAACCCACGTTGAGACAGGTCGACGGCTTTTCGTCCCACGGCGCGGCCGTCGTGACCTGGGGCGCGAGCGCACCATCGCCACTCGACGCGTTCTTCAGCCACAACCTCGCCGACGCGGCGTCGTGAATCGACAGAACCAGATGACGCACGTACTTCTTGCGATAGCCCCGCAGGATATTGCCCTGGACGTCGGCCAGGTCCACGTCGTGGCCCACGGCTACCAATCCATTCCGGAGGCGAGTCGAATCTGGGCGACCGACAGGCCCGGGTAACCACTGAAGCGTCCGAGCTGAACGTGAGGATTCTGTTCGAGCAGCAAGATGAAGTCGCGCGAAAGATTCGATAGGTCGCGCTCATCGGGGAATAGCTGGGTCAAGTCGCCCGGAATCTGCAGGGCGTCGTGCGCGTTCACCCAATCCACGAACGCCTGGGGATGCAGTTCACAGGGACTCGGCGGCGGATCCTTCACCAAGTTGATGATCAGCGAGTCGAAGACGCTGCCGAAGACGGAGATGAAGTCTCGGATGTAGTTCGTAAAGTCACCGTCGTAGGTCGAGAACATGCAGAGATTGTCGCCGATCAGGTCAAAGCGGGCGAAGTGCACGGTGCCGACGTTGTCGAGTCCGGTGAAGAGTTCGTCGATGTTCGCGGCCACGGCCTGGGCGGCGACCGCGCGACCAACGGCCGTCGTGTCCGCCAACGGCATGACCAGGTTCATATTGATCTGAAGGTTGTCCGCCGGAGCGGTCTTCCAGGTGCGAACTGGCGTGGCGACCGGAGCCCTACGGCTCCAGAACTTCACCAAAACGCGCTCCATCAGTGTGCGAAGGAAGGTTTTCAGACTCTTCATCACCGATCTCCTCCGACGGGACAGCCCGATCCGGCACGCAGTTGGCACGAATACTCATAGGCGCCGCGTCGAGCCGCCAGTATCGGGTCGTCCGAACACTCGAATCCAGCGACCACGCGCGTCGGATTGAAGCTCAGACGTTCGCAGTCCTCACGCTGATCCTCCACGAGGTTCGTGAGGACCAGTTCACCCATGACGACGCGCGGACGCGTGGTGTCCCACAATTGCGTGGGGTCATCGAGGGCGTCGCCCTGGCCGGCGATCACCATACGAAGCACGAAGGTGATCGGTCCTCGCGTGAGTCGCTCACGCAACTCCGTCTGCAAGTAATCCGAGGCGGGTTTCTTCGCCCGTTCCGGTCGCACCCCCGACACCGGCTCCCAACTGAATCGCGCGTAGCGCACCGCGTCGTCGGGGCCGGTGAGTTTGAACGTGTGGAGAGCGTGATACGTCGCTCGCGCGTAACTCGTCGGCGTCACGAGCATCAGCGCCGCGACGGTGCCCGGTCGCGCTGACACGTGGCGATTCGCGTACTGCAATACGCCGGCGGCCCCGCTCTCGGGGTTGTCCGGATCGGGTGGCGGAGACGGTGCTCGAAGCTCCAGCTGATCCACGAGCCGCCCCCACCAGGACTCCTTCTTCACCGGCTTGGGAACTCCCGCTTTGGCGAATCCCACGAACTCCTCGGGCGTCGACGCGAAAAAGACGGGCAACGTGATCATGATGAGATCGGCGTCGCCTGGTGACAGATGAAACTTCACGGCGAGACCCCGAACGTCGAGCGCGTCATCGTGCTCGACCGGGGAACCCGAACCATTCGAAAATCGAACCGTGACGGGCGTGCGCGCCGCGCGGAATTGTTCGGCCGCGCTGAAGGAACCGGCGACGTCGGAAGGTACGAAGTAACCGGACGCTCCAATCCCGACGGCGTGGACCGGTCGTGTGCCGGACTCGTGATCCGGGTAGTCGCTCAACAGCGCGTCGTAGAGGTCTTTGCTCGACGGGTCGTCACGTCTTTGTACTGACATCGCTCTCCCCTCGCTGCATCGCACACTATTACTGAAGCGGCACAGAATTTGAGGGTTGCGCGACGAGGGCATCTCGCCCGACGTCGAGCCTCGCAGTTGTGACGGGGCTCAGGGACCTCGACGATCAAGGCGGCTCCGTTGGTATCTCGATGTTCAGGTGGTCAGCGTGAACATCACGAAGAGCGGGTTGCCCGTTGACGGCACCTGATTGGGCGCGAGCCACTCGCCGTAGCCGGTCTTGGCGCGGAACGTCGTAGCGCCCGAACATTGAATGTGGTGCCTCTCCTTAGGGCAGCCGAACGCAAATTCGTAGTCCCGACCTCGGTCGTCGCGGTAGACCACTGACCCTTGAGATCCGTGCATCGAGAGAACGTGCGGGAAGTCTTGGAGCCAGAGCGTCGCGCTCGTCCCCGACCGAATTGACACCGGGAGGTTGATGAAGTGACCGTGTTCCAGGCCGTGTCCGATCAGCGTGAGATCACTCGACGATTCGGTGTTGTCGATGACGACGTAGCAGGAGTAGTCCTTGCCCGGAACGTCCACGACCGACGCGACGGGCGCCACCAACGGGTGAATCGACGGCGCTTCCGCGCCGACTTTCACGGCGTGGAAGAGCGTGGTCTCGAGTGAGTCCATGGCGATAACGGCGAACGAGATCGTCTTCGTCTTCAGGTCGGCCACGGAAGGACATTCGAATCCCGAGTTGACGTAGTTGACGAGCGATTCGGCGAGTCCCGAGATGGGGGCGTGCGTGTGGCCCATGACGACCAGTTGCGCATGATCAGCGAACGCTTGTCGTTGTGCGAACCAGCCCATGAACGACGAGTTGTAATCCGCGAGTCCCGCCTTAACAGCGACCAGCGCCCCCTCTTCGCCTCCACCATTCACCTCGACCCAGTGTGTGAAGAGATGACGGTACTCCGCTCGAACCTCAATCAGCGTCGTGGTGGAACCGTCATCGAGGGTGATCGGAAGCGTCTGGGCGACGTCCTCTTTGCCCGCGATGCCGCTGATCAAGACGTCCGCGATGGAAATCTCCAGTGATCTCAAAGCGTCTTCGACCACCGACTTCCAATTCAGGCCATTGGGATAGCCCTGATCCTCGAGCTCAGACACGTTCTGACCGGGTGCCAGGTGCTGGTGCCAGTAGTCGGCCACGATGCGCGTGATGAAGTACCCGATCGGCAGGGGCGCGAATTTCGTCGTGAGGTCCGGCGCGTTGAACATCGTGTACTCATTGCCGTGACGCAGCAGGACGCGCGGATCGTTGCCGGGGCTATAGAGATCACCGGCGAACTTCACGTGGTGGCCACCGGAACTCGAAATCGACGTGACGTCGGGTTCGGTGACCATCATGTCGTGATTACCGCGCACGTACGTCACCGCGCCGTCGAGTGCATCGAGCACGCGGGCCAGTCCTCCGTCCGGTCCAAGTACCAGTTCGTTCTGTTCCACTATGTGTCGAAACGTCGGCGGCACGACATCAAACGGCGAGGTCCAGAAGTCGACGATGTCGCCGAGCAGTACGAGCTCGCTCACTTCATCCGAGTGTGAGACGACCCACTCGAAGATCGCGAGCAGATACTCCTGATGAATACCTTTTTGATACCAGGAAGTCGGCGAGTTGTCACTTAAGTGGATGTCACTGAGCACCACGACCTTGTTTTTCATGGTTCCCCTTCGACGGTCCCGAACATCTGTCCGTGAGGCGGATGGTTGGTTTATTAGATTAGGCCCTTCCAAACGCCGCACGACTTTGCTCTTGAGCGAAATGCATCAGTAATTATGTACGCCGACCGTCGAACCAACTGCAATTCGACGTCGGTACAGAGATCCCGCCTGAACCGGGTAGTCTCCCACTAAGGACGTCAAGACCCCGCATCCTTTCGACCTGACACGCAGTCAGGCGTGAAGATGGAGATGTGAAATGGGTCTTCCCGGAATGGTGCTCAGCGCTATCGCGGCCGCCGCAGGTGCAATCATGTATTGGGCCGTCACCTATCAAGGCACTGGCTTTCGCCTGTCGACCGCGGGGCTGATCCTCATGATCGCGGGGGCGTTCGGTTTTGTCGTATCCGCGATCGTCTTCGCGGTATCGAGGGGCCCCGAGCGCACGCCCCGGCACTCGTTGGACCGACAAGTTGTGGACTCGGCGGGCAATTCAGTTCGGTTCACGAAGACACGAAGTAGCCACGCTGACCCAATGAACGCGCGCACTCGCACATCTGAATTCAGCAATGCTGAATCCTCCGCGACAGTCCTCACGTCAAAAAATGTCAATCACTTTGGAAAGGAGTACTTGCTATGTATATAGGAGGCGGAGCAGTTGTATTGATTCTCATCATCATTCTCGTTGTCGTTCTTATGAGGCGTTGACGCGTCAGCGACTTGCAGTGAGTTTCGAAACATCAACTTGAGTCAGATGCGCTGAGCGTCATGCACTCAAAGAGGAATAGTTGACTTCCAGAACTATTCGCAAGCGCCACGCGGGGCAATTGAGGACGTGACACGATAGTGAACATTCACTCGGAATTTCCCATCTATGTAAGACGTCCTGCAATGGTAGCTATTGCGCCGACTCCGATCAGGACGCCGTAAGTCTGGAGCCACATCGACCAACCACCGGGTCGCGCGCGAGAGATAAGTCCCGCGAAGGTCAGTGCGATGACACAAGAGACCACCGCGGCGGTGTTGCCCGACGAGAAGATCCACGGCACCGCGGGCACGATGATCGTAATTGACGTCGCTACGCCCATGATCATCGCCTGTCGGAGATTGCGCTTCGGATCGGAGAGGAATTGGCTCGCCGCCATGCCGAGCCCTTCGGCGATGAACAGGCCGATCACGGCGGCGACAACGACCCTTCTTCCATGGGTCATGGTCGCGAGTATCAACGCGATACTCGCGACAACTCCGTCCGACGCCCCGAAGATGGTGGTCGTAAGAGTTACGGAATCAGCATCGTCCAAAGACTTTCGCTTCGTCACAATGAAGAGTCTTCTCCTTTCGATATGTCAATTGCGGAGAGGACTTCAGGAGGTAACGGTCTCTTCGGCGGTCTTCGCGGGGGCGCCGAACCGTAATTGATAGCCTCCGAAGGCGATCGAACAGAGGGCGAACCACGCCCACCCCAGCGCCAACCCGCCGAGCACGTCGGTGAGCCAGTGCACGCCAAGCATCACCCGACAGCAGGCGATGCCGGTAGCGAGACCGACCGCGAGACCGGCGAGAATTGCCCGCACCTTAATGGAGCGCCTCCGTCCGATTACCAGAGCGAATGCAGCCAAACACCCTGCGGTGGCTACGGCGTGGCCAGACGGAAACGACGGCCCGGAGAATCCGGTCAATTGGTCGAAATTGGGTCGGGCCCGGTCCACGATGGCCTTGATGACGTTGGCGACGAGGAACTGACCTCCTACGACCAGGGTGAGGAACGCGACGATGGCGACTGATCGCTGGCGTATCGTCTCAGCGATCGCCACGATAACCCCGAGGGGGACGATGACCAGCGCGCCTCCGAGCTGGGTGTAGAACCGCAGGAACCGCGTCGAAAGAGCCGTCGCGTGGTGCGCTCCGAACAAACTGACGCTGCGATCGAGTCGCGCGAATCCAGTGTTGGTGTGAATCATGACGAGCACGATCGCCATCAATGCGGTTCCTACGACGAACACGACGATCGCAGCGCTCAAGAGCAGGCCAGTGGCGGAGCCGGGATCAAGTCGTGATCGGGTGAATGCGACGAGTCGTGGGTGTCGGCGAGCTTCATGCTCGACCTTCTGGACACTTATTTTGGGGGCCGTGGGAGCGGCCTGGGGCCATCGGTACGCGAAGAATCCGACAGCGACGCCCGGAATGAGGACCGTCAGCAGGGTGATCGAAATAATGAGCATCGCGTGACTCCCTACGAAACGCCGCGCAACGGCGCGACGAGTTTCTCTTTGACGCGTTGCAGCACCGAGCGCCGCTTCCAGCGGCTCGGATCGATCCGGACACTTCGTTCGAGATCATCATCGAAGTGACGATCGAGGATCCGCACAATCGAGTGATCGAAAATCACCATGTTGATCTCTTCGTCGCAGTTGAGCGATCGGGAGTTGAAATTCGCCGAGCCCACGTTCGCCACCTGTCCGTCCACGGTCATGGTCTTCGCGTGCATCATCGATGGTTGAAAGTTCCAAAGTTCGACCCCGGACTCGATGAGGCCCTCATAGTTCACCTCAGCCGCCAGTTGCACGAAGCGTTTATCGGCGAAGGGGCCGGGAAGGAGGATCTGTACCTTCACCCCGCGCGCCGACGCATCGCAGAGACGCTGCGTCAGATCGTCGTCGGGAACGAAGTAGGCGGTCGTCACGCGTAGTTGTCGTTGGGTCAACTGCAAGAGGGTCCGAAAGACACTTGCCAGATCGCTCCCGCCCATCGCCGAAGCGCCGCGTACGCACTGTATGACGCTCTGACCGGGCGTCGGCTGACTGGGAAAGCGGTCACGCGCCATGTCAAACATGGGTGCGTCAGTCTCGGCCCAATTGTCCAGGAATGCAGCGCGAAGCCCGTCGACGGCCGGGCCCTCGACTTTGAAGTGGGTGTCGCGCCACTCGTGTTCGTTGCGCGCGTCGCCCATCCAGAGATCTGAAATGCCCACGCCCCCGGTGAAGGCCACCGACTCGTCGACCACGAGCACCTTGCGATGTGTACGGTGGTTGACCTCGCCAAGGCGAACCCGACTAAGTGGACGGAACCAGCGCAACTGGACCCCCGACTTGATCATTTCGTCGATCAGATGTCCTTCGATCGGTTTCGACCCCCAGGAGTCCAAGAGCACCCGAACGCGGACCCCGGCCTTGGCTCGACGACCGAGAGCCTCGGCCATTTCGATGCCAATCTCGCCCTTCCAGTAAACAAAAGTGAGAAAGTCGATCGTGTGTTCGGCGCCACGAATGGCGTCCAGCATGGCCGGAAAGATCTCACATCCGTTGTGCAGCACCGCGACACGATTGCCCTCGGTTGCGGGAACCCCGATGACACCTTCGAGCGTGCGTCTCGCCCAGCCAATCAATTCGATCGGAGCCGGCGCCGATCCGGGCGCGTCTTCATTGTTCACGCGCTAATTCCTTTTGTCGAGTTGGATCACTCGCTGGATCTGACTCGGCCACCTTTTCGGCGTCCTGCGGCGCGGGTTCGCCGGTTCGCAGTGCCTCGAGTTGGGCCGCCACCGCGGCACCGTAAAACAAGGAGAAGCTCGACAACAAACTCCATACGAGCAACGCCACGACGCCAGCGAGTGGGCCGTACGTTGCCCCGAACGACGAACTCGACCCGTAGAACAGACCGAGGCCGATCGTCGACAATCCCCACAGGAAGACCGAGATCCCAGAGCCGAAGGCGAGCCATGACAATCTTGGCTGGCAACGTCGCGGCGACCAGCGAAAGAGCACGGTGACCGCAATGGCCGCTAATCCCACGCCGATCGGCCAGCGCGCAACTGACCAAATCGACGTGAGCGCGTCATTGTGAATGGAGATGAAGAGGTCCCGGCCAAAGGCGAGGGACACGAAGGCTGCGGCACCGAGCGTGCCGACGCTGAGCGCGAAAAAAAGCGCGAGTCCGTACTTCTTCCAAGTGGGGCGGTCCTGTTCGACTCCGTAAATGCGATTGAGTCCGCGTTCGAGTTGACCCATTGCCGTGGTCGCTACCACCAGTGCACCAATCACGCCGAAGAGAAGAGCTGAGTAGTGATGTCCCGCGGCGACGCGGTGGGCCTGGGTCACGGCGGTCGTGAGGACGTGGCCCGCTGGTCCGGGAACCGTTCGACGGACGGTCTCATCGATCATGTTGCTGATTTCACCCTTATGCAAGACACTCGCGAGTCCCACAATGCCGATCAAGCCTTCGATGGCGACCAGCGAGATCAAGAAGGCCAACGAACGGACGTGACTGAAACCGTCCGCCACGCGCAACCTCTTAAAGGCGTCTTTGGCGATGCGACCCCAGCCGGTGCGCTTTAGGACCGCCCACGCGTCGTCGCCAGTGAGACCACGAGTCTCGGGGACCAGTGTGGCGCTGCTCATTCTTCCTCTTTCTTTGGCACGCAGACGCTGATCGCCCCGCGATCGACGCTGGCTCGGAACTTCTTTCTCGCCTTCCGAGCGCCGCCGTCGAGTTCGAAGGTTGTGGGCCGGTCAACTCTGATTTTCACCTTGCTCCCTCGACCCATTTGAGCCAGCGGCGAGTGTTGGGCGTCCTTGATCACCAGTCGACTCAACACGCGAGTCCACTGCAGTGCGTTTTTCGCCGTCACCACTCCGACCTCGAGCAGTCCGTCATCGGGTTGCGCATCGGGAAATGCACAGATTCCGGCCGCGAGCATTCCCATCTGGCCGAGCAAGACACAACTGGCCTTACCTTTGAACCACGATTTTCCGTCAATCTCAATGCGGACGTTGCGACTCGTCATGTGCGTGGCGCGCACCCCGGTCCACACGTACGCCAAGCGGCCCAAGTGTCCTTTCAACTCGCCGTCGGCGTCCCGCATCATGATCGCGTCAAAACCGACACCGGCAATCACGGCGAAACGCTCGCCGTTCAAGACCCCGACATCCAATCGTCGCCGGTCGCCGTGCAGACCAACGTCAACCGCTTCCTTCAGATTGATCGGAATGCCCAAATTGTGCGCCAATAAGTTAGAGGTGCCCGCTGGCAGTATCGCGAGGTTCACGACCTCTCCGGCCACGGCGTCGACGCAACGCTGAATGGTGCCGTCGCCGCCCCAAATGAAGAGCAGGTCGGCCCCGTCGGCCACCGCCTGACGGGCCCGTTTCGGTGCCTCGCGACTCTTGGGCACCTCGTACCAGAGAGGATCCGGAAAGCCCCGTTCGGTGAGGACCTCTCGCAATTCCACGAGACCGCCGTCGAGCGTCTTGTTCTTATGCGCGATAACCGCGACCGACGTCATTCCAGCGCCCGGTCTCGTTGGCCCTCGCCGTGAGCTGGGATCTGGTTCTGCGCCGAATGAGATTTGGCCGAACGACTGACGCCGGTCACCCGAATGATGAACACCCCAGCCGCGAGAGCCCCAATACCCAACACCAATCCGGCCACCACGTCCGTCGGGTAGTGCTCGCCCCGATAGACCCGGGACAAGCCAACCGCGACTACGAGAACGACCGCGAGGCTCCACATCACGATGCGGGGCCACCACCGTGTGGTGGCCACCATAACTATCACCGCGATGCCGCCGTACAGAACGACGGTTGCCGCCGTATGACCCGAAGGAAAGCTAAACGTCGAGGGCGTTCCGCCCAAATGACTCACGGCGGGACGGGGTCTGGCGACGATCTTGTTCGCCGCAAGAAAGACAGAAAGCTCGATGGCCAGACCGGCAACGAGCAGGAATGCTTGTCGCCCCCATCGTCGGAACAGCAGCACGATCGTAACGATCGCCGCAACCCCGGCCACTTCGAATGTGTCCGCCATGTCGGTCACGTCGCCCGTGATCCGGTTCCAGCCAGTGGAGCGACGCCGGTCGAACCATTGGCTGACGTCGTGGTCCCACACGCCGATCGATCCGTGCTCGAGGACGTGGGTAATCAGGAGTCCCAGTGCGACGAGCACTATTCCCACCACGGCGAATGAGCCAATCACTGCGATCGCTATCGCGATGTTGCCATGCCCTCGAGCCAGACTTCTTACCAGGCGATTCGCCGAGCCTTCGGCCGACGGCGAGAGAATGGTGTGCGGTCTGTCGCCATCGCTGCCGTCCACGAGGACTCCTGTAGCGACGGCGCTGCCGCCGAGGTCTTTTTCCATGGTGCCCACGATTGATACTTCTCTCCTGTCGACTTGGCCGACGGCCAAGACAGAAGGAAACGGGGTCTAGATACCTTCAAGTTTACTATAAGGTCCTGTTCACTGTTCGATCACGCAATGATCAATCTGAGGTGTTTTAGCCCTCAGACGGAGTCGCGTGACCAAATTTCATCCCATACCGTTCGACTTGTCCTTTGACAGAATGGGTTTCGCGTACTACCGGTGCAAAAATTGTTGACGATTGACAACGAAACTGAGTTCTGTGGTCGGCCTTGGACCGTGGGGTTAATGATCTCGTGATGTGCCAACTTGAATTCGAAGGGCGACTCGATCGCGACGAGGTCACGGTTTGTTAGAAGCCCCGACGTAGTCGAAGTTTGAGCGGGCGACCATCGGGATCGAAAATCAACCGGTAAGCAGGGGCGGCCCATCGCCGACTACCACTTGGAACAGGTTCGATGGCGTGCGTTCGAATCCGACTCGGTGGTCGGATTTCTTCGCCGGGATTCGCTCGCCAGTCTTCGAGTTCCTTGGCGGTCTTTCGCCAAAGAACAGAACCTTGGAACACATTCAAGAGTTCTGGGTCTTCGGTCGATCTTCCGAGGTGCTCCGCCCACAGCGATAGTCGCAATTCGCGAGCGAACTTGCGGCTTCCGTCACCGAGGCCGCCCGGATCAAGTGGATTCCGATCATCGAGTTCGCTATCAATCACGGCGCAAGAAAGTTCCGAGTCATGAGTCCACGACCGGCGGTTCAGATTGTCTGATCCGACGGTCGCCCAAACGTCATCGATAACACAAACCTTGGCGTGGACGTAAATGGGAGCGTCGACTTCGTTCTCGATGTCGTAGATCCCGACGCGATCGCCGCCAGCCTTTTGCACGATGGCGAGGGCGCGCGCTTGGGCGAGTCTGCTCGGAGGCCCAGACCACTTACTGTCCTTGTCGGGATAACGCGGAACGACGCCGATGACTTGCAGTCGCGGCTGCTGACGTAATGCCTCGGCCAGTAGTCGCGCAATTTCGACAGACCAGAAATACTGGTCTTCGATGTAGATCAAGGTGCGCGCTCTCTCAACCGCCTTGGCAAACGCTCGGGCGACGCTTCGCTCGCCATCGGGTGCGAACGAATACTTGGGATTGCGAGATGGATAGGTCCGAAGCACCTGAACCACGTGTCCGCCCTGCGTCGATGGGTCGCCCAGTCGCGCGGGGAGAGGGCGGGTCACACGATCGCGCGACAGCGCTTGAGAGAGCAACGCTCGAAGGCGGCCCGCGTGATTAAGCGGAGTCGGATCTTCCCATCGTTCCCGAAACGTGAGATCGAGTTCGGTAATCGTTGGTCCGCGGATTTCAAGTTGGACGTCGTGCCAAGGAGGACGATGACCATACCGCGGGTCTAACTTGATGACTTGAATGTCCCCGCCGTGGCTGGTGTCATCTCGGCGACCATGACTGAGATCGATTCCCCCGATGAATGCAACGTCACGATCAAGATGGGAGGGATGACGAATGAGGACCATCTTTTGATGGTGCGATCCTCCTCGGCGCACTCGCTCATCGAGTAGAACCTCGCCGCCCGCCTCGGTCACCTCAACGGCGAGGCGTCGATTCTGTTGTGAATTGAAACCGAATCGGTCACTGTGCGAACGCCAGAGCAACCCTCGGACGTCGACGCCTCGTCGACATGATCTGGCTAAGAGAGTTGCAATCGATGTTCCGTCTCCCGATACACGTTCGTCCGCGTCTCCGCGCCAATCGGCAAAGCGGACTTCGTCGTGAGCCTCAAGGCACGAGATGACTTCAGCCAGACGGGTGAAATACGAGACCCCATCAATAAGGAAGTCAACGTGGTTTCCTTCGGTCCACGCAGTAACCACGGAACGATGCGAGTCGATCTCGGTCGAAGGGTTGCCCCGCTCTTCCGAGGTGAGAAACCAGTCGTCATAGCGCATCACGAGCCAACGTACTATGAGTGTCGCGACCGCCCCGAACCTCCTCGCCCTCACAAACGAGGTCCACTAGTCGGGGTCAAGGCCTAGCGGAGCGGAGAACGGGGTCAAGACCAAATGGTGCGGCTGGAGGTGTCGGATTCCAGCTCATCGCGGACAGATCTGTCAGGTCATCGGGGACACTTTCTTCAGGGGGTGTCCAGATAGTGGTGCGGCTGGAGGGATTTGAACCCCCGACACTCGGTTCCGAAGACCGATGCTCTA
>ODAK010000441.1_pt1 | contig 47714 bp, 27 predicted proteins | sample 1539591 | NCBI WGS metagenome assembly ODAK01 (sample SAMEA3539303, study PRJEB22396) | soil metagenome | biome: tundra; feature: field; material: soil | place: USA | collected 2010-05 | depth 0.15 m
TGGCCAATCTCGGCCACGCCGTTTCCGATCAGACGGTGGGCAACATCCTTCGCCGATACGGGATCCAGCCGGCACCCAAACGGAGCCAGAATACCACCTGGAAGGATTTCATCGCCTGTCACATGGCCGTCCTGGCAGGAACCGACTTTTTCACCGTCGAAGTGCTCACGTGGCGAGGTCTCGCCACCTACTACGTCTTGTTCTTCATTCATCTGGAATCTCGCCGCGTCAGTCTCGCCGGTTTGACCAAACATCCCACCGCCGAGTGGATGATTCAGATGGCTCGCAACGCCACCGACGAGGGTTCCGGATTCCTCCGTGGTATGCGTTACCTTCTTCATGATCGGGATACAAAATTCTGCGCGGCGTTTCTGGATGTTCTGCGGTCAAGCGGAATACGGCCATTGGCCCTTCCACCCAGGAGTCCGAACCTCAACGCTTTCTCCGAGCGCTGGGTGTGTTCCCTCCGTCAAGAATGCCTGTCCAAACTCATTCTGTTCGGAGAAGCTTCGTTACGCCGGGCGTTGAACGAATATATCGAACATCATCATTTTGAACGGAACCACCAGGGTAAGGGCAACCTCCTCCTATTCCCTTCTCCAAACGTACCGCTAAGTCCCAAGAGCAGGACCGTTCGCTGTCGCGACCGACTCGGCGGCTTGCTTAAGTTCTACTCCCGAGCCGCTTGATTTCTTGACCACACGCCATCCGGTCTCGGATCAAAACGGTCGGTAATATCCTGCGCCAGCGCCCGAGCGGAGCCGCACGACGACCTGGAAGGAGTTCATCCGATCGCACATGGAAGTGCTCGCCGGCGCGGACTTCTTCACCGTGGAGGTGTTGACCTGGCGAGGCCTGGTGACATACGACGTCCTGTTCTTCATTTACGTACGCAGCCGCCGTGTATCGGTGGGCGGCATCACGCGCCATCCGGACCGGTGCTGGATGGCGCAGGTTGCGCAACGCGACGATGCAAGACACAGGATATCTGAACCGCTGTCGTTACGTGCTGCAACGATCGCGACCAGAAGTTCTGCCGCGGGTTCCGGGAAACATTGTAGCCGGGGTGTGAAGTGCACGCCAATCCCGGCGAGAAGTCCGAATTTGAATGCCCACGCGGAACGCTGGGCCCGTTCCATCAAAGAGGAATGCTTATCGAAGCTGATCTTGTTTGGAGAGAACTTGTTACGGCGTGTCGTGTCCGATTTCGTGGAGCACTATCACCAAGAAAGACGCCATCAGGGCAAAGGCAATCTCTTGCTCTTCCCTGTTTCTGCTCCGGGCACGCCGGCTCCGCAAGGCGCGATCCGCTGTCGAGAGCGGCCTCGGCGGCTTACTCAAGCACTACAGCCGCGCCGCAAGAGTATTTTGGCCTTACGGGGTCCCCGATACATCATCGGTGGAGGGTGCGAGGTGCCGCGCGCAACACCGACGCAAAACCTCCGGATGTTGGCGCTCGCGGCTGAGAGTACCGGCCCGCAATAGATACGGAGTCCGGATGGCGGCGTCGACGGAATGACGTTTACCAGCCTGTTCTCCACGTGACCTGAAGGAACTTCGGCACGGACTCGCTCGCCTTCGGGCAGCGGTGAATTTCACATCATAGGAGGATCGCAGGTTGCGTCCATCGACCGCGGTTGCCGGCCCCTGAACTGCGTCGATGCGGATCGCGGAGGCCCCTTTTGCGTTTATCGCACAGCCGATTCGGTGATCTGTGACAGGACATGCTGTGCCGAGTCGGCTGGCGCGGACCGGAAAGAAGATCGGCGAGCTGAGAGAAACGGCGTTCGGAATCACCGGGAGGCGGCATAGAGGAGTGGTTCCCGGCAACTCCGGAAATGCGCATTGCCGTGCCACGCAGTTTGAGGGAGGCCTCCCTCAGCCGGATAGGACCTTATCGACCCACCAGGATTTCGCGTCTCGATGGAACGAGAATCTACCTGGAGAGCGATGACTGGCTGCTGGTGCGATTTTCCGGCACCGAGCCGGTTTTGCGGCTTGTAGTGGAGTCCGATTCTCCGGAGAAGGTCCGGGAGTCGATCGAGTGGTTGAAGCATTTTGGAGCGGCTCAGGCTGAGGCACAGCCGAATCTGCCGGAACCACGGAAGCAAACAGCGGCCATGCCAGGGCCGGGACTGGAGTCTTGGAGCTCTACTTATGGCCTGGCAGCAAGAATCTCCACCCGGCGCGCGCCTGTTCCGCGATCCTGAAAGCTCAGAACGCCCTGGGCATTCACTTTTTGTATGCCAAGAGAGATTCCGTTGATGTGAACGGTGACGTCCGTGAGGGGCGGCAACTGAACCAGCAGGTGCCCGGCGGGGGTGGCAGAGGACACCTCGTAGCGGGCGGGTAGTCCGCCGGCCGTGAAGATCACGACGCGGTCCGAAAACTGCGCGCCCGCCAGACCGTCCGCTCCGGTCACGAGCTTCGGGACGGCCGGGGTTGCACCGGACCCGGCAATCTGCAATACGTTCAGAAACCGGTCCTCTTCGGCGGGCAGTTCGGGCGAGACTTCGATGCGCCACTTGCCGGACTCGCGCGATTCCGCGGCCACGGCAGGGCTCGACGGCGGATAGTCGATGCCCGTGAACAGATTGTAGTATTCGTAGCCCGGGCCGCCTACCACCGTGGTTTTGTGCGGGGCGGGCAGCAGGGTGCGGATAAACAGCGCGCCGTTCTGGCGGCGTTCGGTGACGAGCCGCACATCGGGATAGGCCCGGACGCCGGCGTCCGGAGCGGCGCCGTCCACCTCGGGCGGCTCCTGGAAGTGCAGCAGCCAGCGCTTCTGGTAGTCCGGAAGGGCGGCGGAGACGCGGTCGAACACCAGCAGGAAATCGGCGGCGGGAAGATAGACGAACTGGCGCTCGTAGTGACGGATCTTGGCGCTGTAGGCTTTGGTGAGATCGACGCGCAGGTAATCGTACCGCTCCGCGGCGTCGTAAGCCAGGACCTCCGCGGTGTGGAGCCCCTCGACTTCGCGATGCGCCAGGAAGGCAGGCCAGTCGGCGTGATGCTGTTTGCCGCGAATGACATTCTGCCCGCCATCGTTGGTGTAGCCGCTGGGGAATTGCTGCTCGGGATCGTAGACCAGCAGGCAGTTGTGGGCCAGGGTGCGGGAGGCGTATTCGTTGGGGTGGGCACCGGGTTTATACATACCGTCATAGGCTCCTCCATCCACCGCCAGGGCGCCGCCATGGTAGATGAGGAACTGACCCTTGTCGAAGTGTTGATGGTCGGTAAAATGATCTCCCGCCAGGATGGTGATCTGGGTGCTGTCGCGGGCCCATCCGTCGCGGAAGACGATCTGTTCATAGGTGCCGGCGCCCATGCGGACGGCGAGGGGAAGCGTGCGATAGGACGGGGTGCGGGAAGCGCGCGGGTCGAAGAAAATCCGCATGCCCCAGCCCATGCCGGGTTCCACGGCTTTATCGCCATAGGCCGCCAACAGGTCGTCCGCGAAAGAGCGCAGGCGGGCGGCATCAGCCGAGTCCCCCAGACCGGCGGCGAGGGCTTCCACGGTCACCGGGACGGTGAGGGCGGCCTGAACGCGGTTGGCGGAGGTGTCCCCTGTGCGTTCGAACGTCAGGTCGGGGCGTGTGGAGTAGATCAGGAAGCGGCCCACCTTGGCCGGAAAGTCGTTGTACCGGATGCGCGCTTCGGCGAAGTAGTCGCGATCGGTGGCGCTGCGGAAGGCGGCGAGCATCATCACCAGGTTGCGCACGGTCTCGTGAAAGGTATAGTGGCTGCCTTCACCCCACGCGCCTTCCCGCGCACTCCACGTGTCGAGCACCATTCCGGGTCCTTCCAGGAAATCGCGAGCCAAAGCCAGATAGCCGGCGGACTTGTCGCCATACGGCTGGGGTTCGCCCTGGAGCACCAGGCCGCACACGGCAACGGTGTTCAGCGCCATGTAGGTGTAGTTGTGATTGATATCGGGCTGGCCGTGGACCAGGAACGCGAACGAGCTGTCGCACGTGGCGACGATGTTATCCATCGCGGAGCGGCGGTCGGCGACGGAAAGGCCATCGTAAGTCCAGTCGAAGGCAGTGGCCATTTCCGCTCCGGCGAGGAATCCGCCCACGTCCTGCTTGGCGTAGGAGAAAGTGTGGCTGGTCAGGAAGTCGCGGACGGCCTGGACTTCGGCGGGGTCGCCGGTTTCCAGATACCGCGCGGCGCGTTCGAGGGTCGCGGAACTGCCTTGGCGGTTAACCGCCGCGCGCCAGCGGGCGTAGACGGGATCCCTCAAGCGGGCGCGAAGCTGGGAGACGGTGGGCCCATGGCCGGTGGTGGCAGCGTCGTGGCGCACGAATATGCGGGGGTGGAGACCCGCCCAGCCCGGCACGGCTGACAGGGAGAGCACAAGCAGGATACAGGCGCGCATTCTCATTTGGCGAACGCATCGGCCCTTAGGTAACACATTCTATTTTGAATTGTTTCAGCCGATTACAACCATTCGGTAGGCGGATTTCAGAAAATCGGATGGGTTTTTCTTGACATGCACTTCCGACCGACTCACGTTCCATGTTGAGATGTGTGTTTGGGTACTGTCAGGATCAGTGAGCGCAGCGATATACTGGCACCAGATTAAGAGGCCTGAATCTATGGATATGGATACCCTTGACAGACGGGACCTGCTGCGGCTGGCGGTGACCGCCGCGACCGCTTCGACGGCGCACGCGTCGGATGCTTTGCCTACGGTTCGATTCGGCGCCCACAAGATCTCCCGGCTGATCGTGGGCGGCAACCCGGTGAGCGCGAATTCTCACGTTTCGCCCCAACTCGATGCGGAGATGCGGGATTACTTCACGACCGCCAATGTGAAGAAGCTCCTGGCGGATTGCGAGCGCGCCGGCATCAACACCTGGCAGTCGCGGGGGGACCGCCACATCATGCGCGCGCTCCACGAATATCGCCTGGAGGGCGGACGGATCCAGTGGATCGCCCAGACCGCTACAGAGTACGGCGATTTGCAGCGCAACCTGCACGAGATTTCCGCGCTCCAACCAATCGGCATTTACCATCACGGCAGCCAGACGGACAAGCTTTGGCAAACCGGCAAGCTCGATCAACTCTGCGACAATCTAAAAGCCATCCGGCAGACGGGTGTGCTGGTGGGGTTGGGGACGCATATCCCCAAGGTCGTGGACCACGCTGAGTCCAAGGGCTGGGACTTGGATTTCTACATGACCTGCGTCTATCATCTGACCCGGAACGCGGAGGAAGCGGCCAAGCTGGCCGGCCATGCAGTGCAAGGCGAGTTCTTCCGCGATGCGGACCGGGAGGAAATGCTGGCTCGTGTCAGACGGACGTCCAAGACCTGTCTCATCTTCAAGGTTTACGCCGCGCCGCGGCAGTGCGCGACCGCCGACTCGCGCCGCGCCGCGATTGAATTAGCCTTTCGCGAGGCTAAGCCGCGCGACGCGGTGGTCATCGGGATGTTTCCCAAGCGCCGGGAGCAGGTGCGGGAGAACTGCCGGCTGGTGCGGGAAGCGATCGCTGCCGGACCACGTGAGGCGCCGCCGTCACCGGCGCAGGTGTAAGGCGAATCGCAACTCCCTGGAGAATCCGGGGGTGAGATCAGCTTGCCGAACGCCGCGCCCGGCCTAGCTAGTCCCCTGCACCTCGCTAACGATCGCCTACTGAGATCACAAAATCGATTTCCTGCGCCCGGTGCCGGATGGCGGGGTCTGCCGGCTGGGTGGGATGCAGGCCGACGGATAGCGCGCCGACGGCCCACTCCAGGCTTGTTTCCGGAGCATTGCCGTACGGATTGAACGGGTATACGGGCCAGACCAACCTTGCGGTGGGATCGATCCGCATGGTCCAGCCGTGATGGCGGATCGAACCGCCGAGGTCCGCTGGGCCAAACTCGATGCGGTCCGCGCCCAGGGTGACCTTTTTGCCGGCGCCGGTTTCCAGTACTTCGCCCGCCTTCAGAATCAACTGCAGGGTGAGCCGGCCGTTTTGGGTTGGCCCGGAGCGCTCCGTGATTCTGAACCGCAATGCCAGTTCATTTTCCGAAGGCGGCGGCACGAACAGGTCACTGAAGAAAGTGTTGTAGGCAAGAGACAGGCGGTCCTCGGGCTGCCCCATCTGCAGCCGCGTACTGATGGGCATGAAAGTCGTTTGGCCCAAGAGCGTTTGGGAAAGGGTGGCGAGCTCGGGCTGCCTCTTCGATCCCGCGCCCGTGACGATCAATCCGGCTTTTTGATGGAACACACTCACATGCCCCTGCCGGTCCAGATAGTACTGGTTGTGGATTGCCTGCGTACTCATCAGTCCGGAGAGCGCCACTTGCCACGGTCCCGTCTTTCGAATCCCGGCTGGCACGCTCATCTGGAAGTGGTAGTCCGGCAGGCTTTGGGGCGCCGGCTGGGTGGGCCCCTCGTGATAGTAAAGGGCGTTCTGCGCGATGCGGCCCAACAAATCCATGGTCATGTGTTGCGGGTCGAAAAAATCGGCTAGAAACTCGGCGTAACCGCGGCCATCGGGGAAATTCGAAAAGGTGAAATGCGCCCAGGACGATGTGGCCCAGTGCCGGTTCCGATCGTTGATCACATCCACCGGCGCGCCATCCAGGAAGGTGAAGTTTTCGTGGAATGTGGTGGCGCGCCGCATGGCCGACAGCGCGTCCGGGTCGTGGGTGAGTTCCCAGTAGAGCCCGACGCTTTGCAGCGTCAGATGATTGTAGCCCGTGGTAGGACCGGAGTTGTTGTGCTCACCCCAATAGCCATCGGCCGACTGTTCCGTGGTCGCAAAACGTTTCAGAATCCGGGCGCCCAGTTTTTCCCACTCTTCGTTTCCGAACGTCCGGCCACCGGCGAGCAGCAGCGAAGCCCACTGGGCATAGTGATTCGGCGACGTCAGGAGGAAAGGCGACTGATACCAGGGTGAGTCCAAACGGTCGATCGCATTCGGCACGAGCAGGGCCGCGTTGCGCACGATCCGCCGCTTCCACCGCTCCCGGCGCGCTTCCCCCAGTTCCGGAGCCAGCAGACGGTAGGCTTCCAGCCAAGTGTAAGTGTCCCAATCGCTGTCCAGGCGCGGAGCGAACTCATCCTTCTCGTCCGCGGCTGCCAGCAGGTCGCCGATGCGTATGGCGAGGGCCAGCATCTTCGGGTCGTGGTATCGCGGGTTTGCCGGATGCAGTTTGGCGTAGAGCACCGCCGGCGGCAGAATTGCGTATCCGAAATGCGCCCAGGAGATCTCCAGCGAGGAACCCGTATGGCGCTCCACGGCCCGCTCGACCGCCTTCAGATCGGCGTTCGGCTGCTCATCCAGATGTTTCTCGATGCTGGCGCAACCGGTTTCCATCAGCCGGTAATAACGCGCGGGAAGCGCCGCGGCAGGCGCCCATCCCGCTGTCAGTGACATAAGCCCGAGCACGAGCAACATAGGCCGCGAGAAGTCCGACATTTGAGCTTCACCTCCGAAAGGGTGTATTCTGCCCACAATGGCCATCACGTGTCAACTCGCCCTCTCGGCCCTACTCCTGTTCGCCCCTTCGAAGGCCTCCGCGCAACAGAAAACCGATCTCGATTTCCTGGCCAACATGGACGAGTTCCACGATATCCGCAAGATGCTGCCCACGCGGCTGGCCCAGGAGGTGAACTTCCACCTGCGGCAGCGTGCCGAAGTGGTCGCCAGGATATCTACTCCGGATGCCGTTGCCGCCCGGCGGAAACTGGTGCGCGCCACGATCCTGGAATCCATCGGCGGCCTACCCGAGCGCACGCCGCTCAACGCGCGCATCACGGGAACGCTCGACCGCGGGGACTACAAGATCGAGAAAATTGTCTTCGAAAGCCAGCCGGGTTTCTTTGTCACGGCCAGTCTCTATTTGCCAAAGAAAGGCTCACCGCCGTACCCCGCCATCCTGTTTCCGCTGGGGCATGAACTCGGCGGCAAATCCCATTCCGTCTGGCAACAGGTTCTCGGCTCGCTGGCCCGCAGGGGATACGTAGCTTTCGCCTGGGATCCGCTCGGCCAGGAAGAGCGCAAGCAATTCTTCGATTCGGACTGGAACGATTCCAAGTTCTTCGCCTCCACGGTGGAACACACCGAACTCGGCGCGCAGTGCATGCTGGTGGGAGACGCTCTCGCCCGCTACACCATTTGGGACGGCATTCGCGCGTTGGACTATTTGCTGTCGCGCCCTGAAGTGGACACGACCCGCGTCGGCGCCACGGGCAACTCCGGCGGCGGCACGCACACCACATACCTTTCGGCACTGGACGATCGCATCCAGGTCGCCGCGCCCTCCTGCTACATCAATTCGTGGCGGGTGCTTCTGGACGCGCTCGGGCCGCAGGACGCCGAGCAAGTCTTCCCGGGCTGGCTGAAGAACGGCATGGACTTTCCGGACTTCATCTACAGCTTCGCGCCGAAGCCTTTCCTGATGCTGTCGGCGATCCGCGACTTCTTTCCCATCGGGGGCGTCCGGGAGACGTTCGCCGAGGCTCATGGCGTCTACGAATCGCTGGGCATCCCCGACAAGCTGCAGAAGGTGGAAGCCGACGACGGGCATGGCTACTCGCAGCCGCGCCGCCAGGCTGCGTACCGCTGGTTCGGGCGCTGGCTTAAATCGGAGGACGACGACGGGGCCGAACAGGAGGTGCCGGCCGCCAGTTCCGAAGAACTATGGGCCACGCCAACCGGGCAGGTTTCCACTTCGTTTCACGGCGAGGACGTTTTTTCGCTCAACCTCAAGCGCTACGCCACCGTGAAATCGCTTCGCCCGGCGCTTTCGCTGGCAAAGGTTCGGGACCTCGCGGCGTTCGCTCCCGGGTCCGGCGGACTGAACATCAAGACATACGGCGCGCTGCCGCGCAGCGGCTACCGCATCGAGAAACTCACGTACGAGAGCGAACCGGGCACGCTGATTCCCGCGGTGATCTACGTACCGGAAACGCACGGCGCCCGATCGCCGGCCATCATCTGCGCGGATGGCGAAGGCAAACAAGCGTCTCGCGAGGCGGCCGAGTTGCTGGTCCGCAAGGGCAACATCGTGATGTCGATTGACGCGCGTGGCCTGGGCGAAACGCGCCCGGCACTGGATACGCACAACCACTTCTTTACCTATTTTGCCGACCACGACGACGCGGAGACGGCCATCCTGTTGGGGAAGACGCTGGTGGGCATGCGAGCCGCGGATATCGCTCGCGGCATCGATCTGCTCTCCGCGCGCAGCGAGGTCGATTCTTCGAATATCTCCGGTATCGGGAGCGGCGCGGCTGCCGTGGCCATGCTGCACGCCGCCGCTCTCGATCCGCGCATCAAGAAACTGGTGCTCGAAGAGATGCTGGTGAGCTACGACGCCATAGTCACGCATCGCATCCACCGGCAGATGTTCGAGCAGATCGTGCCGTCCGCCCTCAAGTTTTACGACCTACCGGATCTGGCAAATTCTCTGGCGCCGCGTCCGGTCTGGATGATCAATGCCGTGAACCCGCTGGGCCAGGTGCTGCCGCCGGCCGAGGTGCGTGCGGTATATGGTCGCGCACAGATTCATGTGACTCGCGGCGAAGGCTTCAGCCGGCCTGTCAACAATGTTCTCGACGAGATCTTCAAATAAGGTGACCATCCCATGCCAAACATCACTCGCAGAAGTTTAGTAGCTGCCACCGCGGCTTCGCTCATCGGAACCCGCGGTTGGGCGGGCGCCAACGACCGCATTCGGATAGCCATCCTGGGACTGGGCGGGCGCGGTGGCGATCACCTGAAACTGGCCGCCCAGGTCCCGGGGGTGGAGGTCGCCACGTTTTGCGATCCCGACGAGACCCAATTGCAGAAGCGCGGCGCGCAGTTCGAAAAGATCGCCGGGAAGAAGCCGGCCTTCGAGCAAGACCTGCGGCGCGTGCTGGACGACAAAAATATCGACGCGGTGACCATCGCCACCTGCAATCACTGGCACGCGCTGGCCGCCATCTGGGCTTGCCAGGCGGGGAAGCACGTGTACGTGGAAAAGCCGGTCTGCCACGATCTTTTCGAAGGCCGCCAGATGATTGCGGCATCCCAAAAGTACAACCGGCTGATGCAAGGCGGTACCCAGCGGCGCTCGAACGGCTATTTCCGCCGTGCGATCCAGGCGCTACACGAGGGTGTAATCGGCGACGTTTATATGGCGCGGTGCGTTCACTACCAACTCCGCGAGTCCCTGGGCTTCAAGCCGCCGGAGACTCCGCCGTCCACGCTGAAGTGGGACCTTTGGGTAGGACCCGGCCCAATGCAACCTTTCCACCGCAATCTGGTTCACTACAACTGGCATTGGTTCTGGGATTTCGGCAACGGCGAACTCGCCAACAATGGCATTCACTACGTTGACATCGCTCGTTGGGGCTTGAACAGGGGATTGCCATCGCGCATCCATTCGACGGGCGGACGATTTGGCTACCAAGACCAAGGGCAGACGCCCAATACCCTGGTGACAACCTGCGAGTACTCCGATGGCGCGCAACTCGTGGTGGAGATCCGAGGCCGCTACACCAATACGGAAGAGGGCATGCGATCCGGTGTCATCTTCTACGGCTCGAAAGGGTACATGATCGCCCGCCTGACGGACGATCGTGTCGACGTCTACCTCGGAGGCTCGCAGAAGCCCGAGCCGCCGCTCGGCAAGCTGGACGATGTCGACCGCTACGGCGAGGACCAGTTGTCGCACTTTCACAACTTCTTCGACGCCATCCGCGCGAATAAGCGCGACCTGCTGACAGCCGAAATCAACGAGGCCTACGCCTCCACGGCCATCACGCTGCTGGGCAATATTTCATACCGCCTGAAGAGGGAATTGCGGTTTGACCCGGCGCAACAGCGGTTCACGGGCGATGAAGAGGCCAACGCGATGATCGCGGGTAAGTATCGAGCGCCGTTCACCATACCGGATAAAGTGTGAGACTGTGGGGTAGGCGAAAACCATGATCACCCGGCGTATGTTGCTGGCTTCCGCGTGCGCGGCGCTGCCCGCCATCGGGAAACCGAAGGCTCCTGGCCCGTTCGGCCTGGAGATTTACAGCTTGCGGGGCGAGGCACAGAAGGATCTGCCGGCCACGCTGGCCATGATTCGGAAATTCGGGTTCAAAGAAGTTGAAGTGTCCGCGTTGTACGGGCGCAGCGCGGCCGAGTTCCGGCGATTGCTGAACAAGACCGGCCTGCAGGCGACTTCCATGATGGCGGAGTACGAACGGCTCGGAAAAGATGCGGACTCCGTGGCCGCCGATGCCCGCACGCTAGGAGCGGAGTACGTGGTGTGTTCTACGATTCCGCACCAAAAGCAACTCACCGCTGAGAGCATCACTCGTGCGGCTGAAGACCTTGGCCGTTGGGGAGAAGAGCTCGCCGGCTCCGGCTTGCATCTTTGCTATCACACGCACGGCGTTGAGTTCGGCAAATCCCCGGACGGGACGCTGTTCGACACGTTGGTGCGGCACACCGATCAAAAATACGTTAATTTCGAGATGGACATCTTCTGGATCGTCTTTGCTTTCCACGATCCCGCGAAGCTGCTGCGCGAGTATCCTGGCCGTTTTCCCCTGATGCACGTGAAAGATATCCGCAAGGGCACCGTCCTGGGCGGATCGCCCGGCGACGTACGGGAGGAAGACAGCGTACCGCTTGGCGCCGGCATCGTCGACATTCCTGCCGCTCTGCGCGCGGCACGGGAAACCGGTGTGCGGCATTACTACATCGAAGACGAGGCGGTGAATGCAGCCCAGCAGATTCCCGAAAGTCTGAAGTACCTGGCTAGCGTTCGGTAAACTGGCTGGAGTTTATAGAAGGACAAAAGCGATGGCCAAGAAAACAGCGATGCTGGTATGCGCCATGTCTCTGACTGTGGCGGTTGTGCGGGCACAAGAGCGGGTACAATGTTCCGCTTCGGCGGACAACTGGGTGGAGTCTCCGCCATGGGAACCGCACGCGCGAGAGTCCCGCAACTACGGCTCCGATCGGGACTTGATCGTCAACGGGCGGAACAGTTTCGCCTTACTGGCTTTCGACATGTCGCCCGCCAAGGGCCTGCGCATCGAAAAAGCCGCCCTGCGCGTGCATCGCAGGCCCGACCCGGTCCCCCTGACCATGGTAGGCATCTCGACCATCAGCGGATCCGGCCCATGGTCCGAGGGCGAGACGAACTACTTCTTTGCGAGGAAGGGCCAGCCGTGGTCATACCCCGGCTCGGATCTGGCCGACGTGATCTTCGGACTCGGCGGCAGCCTCTACGCCTATGTAAAGGCGCACGACGCCGGAGGTGGCTGGTATGAGATCGACGTCCCTCCGCAAATCGCGGTGGCTCTGGCTACGGGAGACCAGTTCGGCCTGATGCTGACCGACGAAAAGGGACAAACGCGTACCCGCCACGCCATCGGCAGCCGCGAGAGCACCGACCCGCCGGTCTTGATCGTGGAGGGCACGCGCGCAAACTCCACGCCGGTTTCCGCGCCTGGCCCTGTGAAGCCGTTGACGCCACGCTCCGCCGAAGCGTTGGGGCGCACCTCGCTCCGGCCCGGCAGTGTAATCCTGCAATTCAGCGGATCGGGGGCCGTGCACTATGACCTGCGCTTCTCCGAAACCCCCGTCACCGCGAAGAATTTCGATAGCGCTGCGCCCGTGCCGCGGTGGATGCTCGACCCGCTGGCTTCTCATCCGAGCCCACTGGCGACAGCCAATTCGCTTCACGACCAAGTCAATGCCGTGGTGGAGCAGTTGCAGCCCGGAAAGCCGTACTATTTCGCGGCACGCGCCATGAGCGCCACGGGACAACTCGGCCCCGTCAGCACGCTGGGCAGAGTTCGGGCGTCGGCGCGCACCTGGCCCTCGCTGCCCGCGGTTTCCGCCAGCGCTCCTCCGCCAGTGGAAACCGCTGGACCGGTGAAAGTCTGGTCCTACTCCGAACTGCACAAAGTCAATCCCCAAACCGGCGCGCTGATCGAGAAGGGCCCCATCTGGACGGGCGGCGTTAAGCTGTCGGGAGCGCGGAACGAGTTCGTGGCTTTCCAGGTGGCCGTCGAGAGCGAGACCCCGGTCAAGGACATCGCTGTCACGGTCGACCAGCCCCTCTTCGCCGAATGCAAGCTGCCGCCCGTCTTCCAGAAGAACGGCGCGGTGCAACTGTACCGCGAGTGGATGGTGCCGGACGATAAAGATATCAGCGCCGCGCGGCCCTGGTATCCCGACCCTCTCATCCCGCTGAGCGGCACGTTCGATCTTCCCGCCGCCGATAACGGCGTCCCACACCAGCGCGTACAGCCGGTCTTCGTGGATATTTACATACCGCACGACGCCGCGCCGGGCGCCCACCACGGTAACATCGCGGTCCGCGCCGGCGGCCGCCTGGTGCGTAACATCCCGGTGGATGTAGAGGTGCTGCCGTTCGCTCTCCCGGATCACCTGAACTTCATCGTGGACCTGAACGCTTACGGCGGCGTGAATTCCGGGTACGACATTCCGCGCGGCACGCCGGAGTATCGCAAGCTGTTGCAGGCGTATCATCGGGTGGCGCATTTGAACCGTGCCAACCTGGACATTTTGGGCTACTCCCACAGCGGGAGCACCGAACCCGACCAGACACCGCCCCTGGCCGGCGAAGGCGCCGGCACCAAGGTTGCGAGCTGGAAAGACTGGGACGCGCACTACGGCCCTCTCGTCTCGGGCTCGGCATTCGCCGACCTGCCCCGCGCCTCCGTTCCGGTGCCCATCATCTATCTCGCGCTGTTTGAGAACTGGCCCGGCGAACTGCGCAAGACGTACCAGTGGGACATACCGGAACATCCCCGGACCGCGGCCGAGTACCAACAGCTCATCGCGCGCCACGCGCTGGCCTCCGGCCCCATCGAGAAAGGCTTCCCGCAAGAGTATCAGGACCGCTTTTCCGCGGTGGCCCGGCAGTTCGCCGAGCACATCCGCGAGCGCGACTGGAAGCAGACGAAATACCAGATTTTCTTCAACGATAAGTATTACTATAAGGACCCCACGCGCAGCAGCGGGACCAACGGCGTCTCCTGGTGGCTTCTGGACGAGCCCAATCATCATGACGACTACCGGGCCCTCAGCTTCTTCGGCTGGCTCGGCAAACGCTGGCTTAAGGAGTATCCGGACGTGCCGATGGTTTTCCGCGCGGACATCAGCTACGTCGAATTCATTCGCGACCAAATTGCCGATTTGCTCGATATCGACTGCACCAGTCAGCATTTCTTCACCAAGAACCGTTACTTGATGGACAACCGCAACCGCTTTGGGCGTACCTATTGGAACTACGCCAGCACGAACCATCCGCGCGAAACCAATGTCGGCATGCGCGCGTGGTGCTGGCGCGCGTGGGCCGCCGGCGCGGATGGCATCGTGCCGTGGAACACGGTCCGGGGCATGGAAGCCTGGGACCGCGCGGAACCGCTCACGGTCTTCTACGTGGGCAAGAAGTTCGGTCGAAATGAGCCATTCGACTGCCTGCGGCTCAAGGCCTTCCGCCGCGGCGAGCAGGATGTGGAGTACATGACCCTTTTGGCGCGCGCCAGGGGCTGGGACCGCGATGCCGTGGCGCACGCGGTGGCCCAAGCGATCAACCTCTCCGAAAACACGAGGCGCCAATCCGAAGAGGATGCCGGCAGCATCCGCTTTGACGGCATCGCCGATACGCAACTCGACCAACTCCGCCGGCGCGTGGCCGCCGCTCTGCTGAAATGATGCACAATGTCTTCCGCGGAAAGCACGCGGCGTTGCTGGTCTTGACGCTGGCCGCCTGCCAGTCCTCCAACCACCAGACCGTCTCCACAGGCCAGGACGTTCCAGCGCTGCGCCCGCTGAACCTGCTTCTGGTGACCGTTGACACGCTGCGCGCGGACCGGTTGGGATGCTACGGCTATTCCAAGATCGAAACTCCAAACCTCGACGAGTTGGCGAGAAAAGGGACCTTGTTTGAAGACGCAGTCACGCCGACCCCGCTCACCGCTCCTTCTCACGCCAGCATGTTCACCGGTCTGTATCCGAACGCGCACAAGGTGCGGGACACGGGCGGCTTCATCCTGCACTCCCCGCATCAGACGCTGGCGGAGATCCTGCAGCACCAGGGCCGGGATACGGCGGCGTTCGTGGGGTCTTCGGTGCTCAAGAAGCAGTTTGGGTTCAACGCCGGATTCGCGGTCTATGACGACGAAATGCCTAAGCCCGATCCAGGCAAGATGGCCGGAGAATATGCCGAACGGCGGGCCGGAGAGGTTGTCGATCGCGCACTCTCCTGGCTGGGATCACAGTCGGGGAAACCTTTCTTCCTCTGGGTGCATGTGTTCGATCCGCACTCTCCTTACGATCCACCCGCCCCGTTCCGGGAAAAATACCGGGGGCGGCTTTACGATGGGGAAGTAGCGTACACGGACCAACAACTGGGGCGGCTGTTCGCGGCGGTCACGGCGAAGGCGCCGGCCGGGAATACCTTGATTGCGGTCCTGTCGGATCATGGAGAGAGTCTGGCGGAGCATGGGGAGTACACGCACGGTGTCTTCCTTTATGACTCGACTTTGCGGATCGCGTTCCTGCTGGGAGGGCCTGGCGTCCCCGCGGGGCTCCGGGTGAAGGCGCAGGTTCGAACCATCGACCTGTTTCCCACCCTGCTCGAACTGATGGGGGGCAAGGCGCCTGGCGGAGTGCAGGGAACCAGTCTGGCGCCAACCTTCACCGGCAAACCAGTGGCTTCCTGGTCTTACCTGGAAACGCTATATCCGAAGATCAACCTGGGCTGGGCTGAACTGCGCGGGATACGGACCAACCTCTGGAAGTACATCCAGGCGCCCAAACCCGAGCTTTACGACCTGGTCAAGGACCCCGGCGAGACGACCAACGTCATTGGAGATCACGCCGCCGAGGTGCAGCAATTGAAAGCGCACCTGAAGGCTGCTGCCGGGGGCGTGGAAAAGGTGCAAACCACCATGGTGGACCAGCGCACCATGGCGCAGTTGAAATCTCTTGGATACCTGGGTGGATCTTCGGGACGGGAGTACGCACTGACGGGCGAAGGTATCGACCCGAAGGACCGCCTCGACGTGTTGAAGTTGCTTTACCGCGCCGTGTCCCCGGATGCCGGGACGCCCGCTTCCGAGCGAATTCCCATGCTTCGCCGGGCACTCGCCCAAGATCCGGCCAACCCTTCGATTTACTACCATCTGGGCGATCTATACCGTGCGGCGGCACGACCCGGTGAGGCAATGGCGCTGTATCGGCAGGCCATCCGCAATGGTCTGCGGAACGCTTGGCTTTTCTCGCGTCTCGGCTACCTGTATCTGCAGCAGGGAAACAAGGACGAAGCGGTCGCCTCGTTTGAGAGGGCGGCTCAATTGAACCCGTCCGATACCGAAAGCCTGAATGACCTGGCGATGGCCTACCTGGAAACCGGAAAACTCAGGGATGCGGAGCGGGTCTTCAAGTGGAGCCTATCCACTGACGACAAATATGCTCTGGCCTACAACGGGCTGGGATTGGTATTCATTCAGAAGCGGGATATGGGCCAGGCGCGCGGATACTTTGAGAAGGCGGTCCAGCTCGACCCGGACCTGTTGGAAGCGCAACTAAACCTCGGCCGGATCTACAAAATCATGGGAGCCAACACGCGGGCACGCGCGTGTTTTGAAGCCTTTCTGGCGAAGGCATTGCCTGCCGAATATGGGCCCACCATCTCAAGAGTGAAGGCGGAACTGGCGGAGATGCGTTAAATCCCGCCCGGACGCGGATGGATTGCCTGGCGCCCGTGGCCAGCCAGCTCAGTTTGGAAATAATCCTAACTTTCTATTGACACGCGAGTTTGGGGGGCATAAAATCGCCTTAGCTCAGTGACTGGGGTCACAGTGACTGGCGTTAACCGGAAGCCGTCAGGTTCCGTTTTACCCGTCAGGGTCAGCGTTTAAAGGAGGTTCCAATGCCGAGATTCCTATTCATGCGGAGATTGATGCTCTGCATCGTGCTCTTCGTTTTCATGGCATCGTCTGCTTGGCCGCAAGCCAGTACCGCTACAGTGAGCGGGACGGTGCGAGACCAGTCCAGCGCGGTGATTCCCGGCGCCTCTGTGACACTTACCGGTAAAGACACCAATGTCATTTCGAAAACCACCGCGAACGAAACGGGGTTTTATCTGTTTCCCGGCTTGGTCCCAGCGGTGTACGTGCTGACCGTGGAAGCCCCCGGCATGCAGAAATTCGAGGGCACCCTGACGGTGCAGGTAGAGAAGAGCACCGTGGTGGACGTGATCATGAAGGTGGGGCAGACAACGGCGGAAGTGTCCGTGCAGGACCTGACTCCGTTGGTGGCGGTGGATAACGCCACGCTCGGTGGTACGCTGGAGCACACCCGCATCGAACAGTTGCCGATTAATGGCCGCACGGTGATGAGCCTGTTGCAGACTGTGCCTGGCATGGAGGGCACGCGCGCCTTCGGCATCCGGGATGGCTCCGAGGACGTGGTGGTGGATGGCGCGACGATCATGGACCGCACCGGTTGGAATACCGTCAATCCGCGGCAGCCCGGGCTGGATTCCATCCAGGAGTTCACGGTCGTCGAAAACGGCGCCTCGGCCAAGTATGCCCGGCCCACCACCGTGGTGATGAGCACCAAGGCCGGCACCAACCAGATACACGGTTCGGCTTTCGAGACCAACCGGAACAATGCCGTTGGTCTGGCAAGGGCGCGGACCGACTATTACACCAAGGCGCCGTATCTGAACCGCAACGAATTTGGCGTGAGCGCGGGCGGGCCGGTTTACATCCCCAAAATCTACAACGGCAAGAACAAGACATTCTGGTTCTTTTCCTACGAGGCCCTCAGGCAAATACAAAGCACTTCTATGGGTTTTGCGGTCCCGACGCAGGCCATGCGGAACGGCGATATGAACGGGTTGGTGGACATCAATGGGATTCACTCGACCATTTACGATCCTTATTCGACCAATGCCACTACCTGGGCGCGCACGCCGTTTCCCAACAATCAGATCCCGGCGGCCCTGCAGAGTCCGCTGTCTAAGTACCTGATGGCCACCTCGCCGATGCCAACCCTGACCAATATCAACCCGAACGTAGCGGCCAATTGGTATGGCGCCGAGCCGTCGTTCCAGCGGAGTTGGACTACCAGCGCACGCGTGGACCAGCGTTTGGGCGCGAAGGACACCTTCTACTTCCGCTACTCGCAGGGTAATTATTCCACCCGGTCGCAGTTCTACAGCCAGCCATCGCTCGACTGGAACAGCGTACCCTCCGGCACCCAAGGTTATAAAGCCCCCAACAAGAACGCCGCGCTTGCCTGGGTCCACACCTTCTCGCCAAGCCTGTTCAACGAGCTGGTATTGAGTGGCTCCTACGGCCCCTGGTTTACGGGTACCGGCGACCTTACGCATAATTATGATGCCCAGATGGGGCTGCCCAATCCGTTTGGTTCAGGCGGCTGGCCGGGCATTTACAGTGCGGGACTCTATGTAGGAAACGGATACGAATGGGAGACGCAGAATACCAACGCCGCCAACGAGTTTTATGGCGTTCTGGATGACAACGCCACGAAGGTGATTGGGAGGCATGAGCTCCAGTTCGGCTTCCACTACCGTTACGATCAGTTGGATATCCTGCCCGCGCAGCAGCAGGTGGCGGGGAACAACAACTTTGCCACCAACGCCACGTCGCTTTATGACCCGACCTCGTCGCGCAATAACCCTCAGCCGCTTCCTTACACCGGGGACGACTTCGCGAATTTCTATTTAGGCGTGGCGAACTACTCCAACCAGTATGTCCGTGGTATGTTCTACGCACGGGCCAAGGAGTATGCGGGCTATTTCCAGGACAAGTACAAGGTGACGCCGCAACTGACCGTGAACCTGGGACTGCGCTATGAGTACTGGCCTCCCTTTAGCGCCAAGAACAATGCGGTGGTCAGTTTCGATAAGGCCAATCAAGCGATTGTCCTGGGCACAACTGTGCAGCAGATGGTGACGATGGGGTATACCACACCGTCCATCATAGCCCGGGAGCAGCAGTTGGGAGCGAAATTCGAGACGTACCAGCAGGCAGGAATGCCTCAGGCTCTGGCGACGAGCAATAAATTGGATTTCGCGCCTCGCTTGGGCTTTGCCTACAGGTTGTCCGGGGGGGCCAGGCCTATCGTGCTGCGCGGCGGCTACGCACTCTCGTATTTCCACATTCCGACGAATCCCTGGGCGCAGCGAATGCGGCTGAATGCGCCGATGAACGCGCGATTCATAACCAGTGTGACGCAAGCCGCTTATTCGCCGGACGGGGTCGGTAACATCGGTCTGCGCTCGGTGCCGACCATCATCGCAGGCAAGAACAGCACCAATGCGGTGACGACGGACGCCGTGGGCAGTCTAAGCGCCGGATCCGCGGTGGTTGACTACTTCTCCCTGAACCAACCAGACCCACGGGTTCACAACTGGAACCTTACCGTGGAAAAGGAGATCGTAGCGGACACCATATTCCGCGCGAGTTACATCGGTAACCACAGCACCGCGCTCGAGCAGGTCAACCAGTTCAACCTGTCCGCCCCGGCGTACATCTGGTACACGGCCACTGGGACGGCACTGCCGACGGGCCCACTGGCTGCCGTGGCGACCAACGCCTATAACCAAGTCACCTATGGCTCCCTGGAAAATTGGCAGAACACCGGCTGGGGCAACTCCAACGGCATCACGCTCGAGGTGCAGCGCCGTTTCAGCAAGGGCTACGCCTATCAGTTCTTCTATGTGCTGGACAACAACTTCGCGGCCGGTGGCCAGGGATACGGGGGCACGTCGGTAATTCCTTCACTCAATCAGTACCTGCCGGGTTCGGTGCCGGCCAACTCATCCCAGTTGAACAGGTTGCTGAACTACCAGCGGGACACCGGCATTCCCAAGAGCCGCTTCCGCTGGAACTGGGTCGCCGACCTTCCGTTCGGCAAGGGCAAGCCCGTTCTTGGCAATGCCGGAGGAGTGCTTGATAAGCTGGTTGGCGGGTGGCAAGTAGCGGGCCTTGGGTCCATCAACAGCACCTATTTTACGTTGCCAAATACTTACTTCCCGACCGGCACACCAGTCCAGACTTACGGCTATCAGTACCCGATCCAGAACTGTACCAGCGGGACGTGCTACCCCGGGTACTTATATTGGAATGGCTATATTCCGCCCAATCTGATTAACAGCCATAACGCGGCCGGGGCGCCGAACGGGTACGAGGGCATTCCAGCCAATTACCAGCCGTCCGTGGTGCCGTTGGTCGTGTACGGCCAGACCACGGCCCCCAATGCCCCCGCCGGCACCAATATGGTGGGGTACTATAACACCAACACCGTTTGGGTTCCGCTGAAGGACGGAACCGTGCAGCGCACTACCTGGAGCGGCTTGGCGCCCCTGCGCCAACAGTATTTGCCGGGTATCTGGCAATGGGGCCTGGACGCTTCCATGTTCAAGAACGTCTCGATCAAGGAGCGGCTCCACTTCCGATTGCAGGCGGATTTCTTCAACGTCCTGAATCATCCCGGCAACCCCAACAGCTTTATCGGGGCCACCGGAATCCTGAATGTTCAATCCTCCGGCAATGGCCCGCGCACGATACAGTTGTCCGGGCGTCTGAGCTGGTAGCGTCGCGCCTGTCGAACCGGCGATGCGATGCGCGTAAAGGGCGAAGTATATGCGAAGGACCGCTTTTTCGCGGTCCCTCGCTTGGTGAGTACCGCGATAGCATGAAAGGGATCATCGCCGGTCTCGTGGCGCTCACCGTTTCCGTCGTGAACGGCCAGCCGGGAGAGCCGGCGCGGTTGAATCAGCACCGGGTCACAAACCCTGCCAGCCCGGCGCCGGAGCCGGGCGCCGAAAAGGAACCGATCCCTTCGTTGATTGACGGCGTCCGTTCCAGCGACGAGTGGAGCGCCGTCCGCAGGCCGCAATTGCTGCAACTCTGGACCGGAATTCTCGGCAAGCTGCGTCCCAATGAACAGGACCTGCAGTGGTTCGGCGACATCCGGCAAGCCGTCATTCGGGAGACGGCCGATCACGGAACCTACACCCAGATTTCGCTCGATCTCCCCATCGAGAAGGACTTTCTCCAGCAGCATATACTGCTTCTGCCGAAAGGGCGCGGACCGTTCCCGGCAGTGATCTGCTGGACTTCCACCACGCCGGACTACACAGCGCCCGTGGAATGGTGGGGCAAATGGCTGGTAGAGCACGGCTATGTGGTGCTCACGAGTTGGTCGTTCATCCGCCACTACCGCGACGGCTCCAGCTACCGGAACGGCGCGGCGGAGCTACTGTACCAACGGTTCGGCCACTGGCTGCCAATGGCAAAGATGGCGCACGACGCGCAGCGTGAGGCCGGGTATTTGAGCAGCCGCGAAGAAGTCGATGGCGCGCGGATCGGGTTCATGGGTTTCTCTCTCAGCGCCAAAGCGGCTGTGTACATTGCGGCGTTCACGCCCGAAGTTGCGGCCACCGTTGCAATCGATCCCCACATCGCCATCAATGGCGGGACCAACTGGTTCGCACCCTGGTACCTGGACTGGCTGCGGCCTTTCCCGGATATCCCGACGCCGCAACATACGGTGCTCAGCTTGCTCAATCCCGATCCAAGCAGACCCGGCTTCGAGCACGATCACCATGAGTTGCTGGCGTTGGCCGCGCCTCGGCCATTCCTGCTGATCGGCGGTAGGGGGGACTCGGAAGACAGCGGCGGCGATTCCGACGATCGTCAGAGTTGGGGCTACTACAACCGCGCCAAGGAGGTGTACCGGCTGCTCGGCGTGCCCGACCGGCTGCAATTCGTGCTGACCTCTGGCGGCCACAAGCCGAACGGCGCGGAGGTGGATCCCGCGTGGCGCGCTTTCCTGGACCGCTGGTTGCGGCCGAAGGCGGCGCCGGTGCGGTAAGAGTATGCTGCCCGTGTGCCTGGAGTTGCGCGGAGATTTGATCGAGGTGACGAAATGAATATCCATACCCTGCGAACGAGTGTCCTGCTCTTAACGCTGCCCGCGGCGGCCTTGGCCGCCGAAATCGTCCTTCCCGCTCCCGCGTTGGAGCGCGATGCGCCGGTTACCGCGATCTTCCGTACCAATGGCCAGGCCACTGGCAAGGGCACCCTGTCGGTGCGGTGGACGGATGTGCTGGGACGCGTCGTCGAAGACCGGCAGATCCCGGTCGAGCTGACCGACGAAACCGAAATTCGCTTTTCGCTCGATCTCCGCCGCGCCGTCGCCACGGTCAACACTCTTTCCGTGCGCTTCGCCTTCGACGGCGTCGACAAACGAGGCGCGCGCAACCATCGCGAGGAGACCGCGTCCGTGGAGTTCCTCGCCAAGCCGCCCGAGCGCCAATGGCGGGACTATCAGATCATGATGTGGCAGCCGCACAGCGCCGAACGGTTCGCGGCGCTGCAGTCGTTGGGCATCAACGCAGGGCAGTACGGCGGAAAGTCGAAATCGCCGCCCCAGTTTCTGCTCAAAAACAATGCGCGATGGTACGCCGAAAACCTCGCCACCGATTTCTTCTCCGAATACCATCGATTCCGCCCGGACCGCATCCAGAACTGGTCGTATCTCGAGGCCAAGGAACAGTTCCAGAAAAACCCAGAAAGCAAGGACGCCTTCAAACGCCATCCGAGCTTTTCCGATCCCGTATGGCTCCAGACGATTCACGACCGCTTGGTCGAGTGCGCACGGTTCCTGTCACCGTACCGGCCGGTCTTCTATGACCTAGCCGACGAATCCGGGATCGCGGATCTCGCGGCTTACTGGGATTTCGATTTCTCCGATCAGTCGCTGGCCGAAATGCGAGCGTGGCTGAAGGAACGTTACGGCACGCTCGCCGCGCTGAACCACCAGTGGGGAACCAGCTTCGCGAAATGGGAACTCGTGACCCCGGACACCACGCGGGAGGCCATGCGCCGCACCGGGGAGAATTACTCCGCCTGGGCCGACCACAAGGAGTGGATGGATATCTCGTTTGCGCGCGCCTTGCGGATGGGAACCGACGCCATCCATTCCGTCGATCCAGAGGCTTATGTCGCCATCGCCGGCGCGCAGATGCCCGGCTGGGGCGGCTACGACTATTACCGCCTCACTCAGGCGGTCAATGCCATCGAGCCCTATGACATTGGCGACGACATCGAGATCATCCGCTCTCTCAACCCGGGCATGGCGTTTGTCACCACCGCCTTCGCGCGCGGCCCTTGGGAGAAACATCGCATCTGGTACGAGCTCCTGCACGGCGCGCGTGGCAATATCATCTGGGACGAAAAGTCCGAGCATGTGGGCAAGGACGGCGCCATTGGCGATCGCGGCAAGGAAGTTGCGCCCTACTACCGTGAGATCACCGGCGGCATCGGCGCGCTCCTGATCGCGAGCGCGAGCCAATCTGGTCCCATCGCCATCCACTACTCCCAGGCGAGTATGCGCGCGGAATGGATGGTGGCCCAGAAGCCCAAGGGCGAGGCGTGGGTGCAACGCAATTCGTCGACGGAGCGGAAGGACAGCGAGTTCCTGGCGCTGCGGGAATCGTACTGCAAGCTGCTGGAGGATTTAGGGCTCCAGTATAACTTCGTCGCGTACGGCCAGGTGGAGCAGGGGGAACTGCTCCATGGCGGATACCGCGTCCTGATCCTGCCGCGGTCGAGCGCGCTCTCGGACGGGGAGGTCCAGGCCATCCGCGAGTTTGTCGGGCAGGGCGGGTTGTTGATTGCCGACGGCGAGCCGGGCGTATTCGACGAGCACTGCCGGCGTTTGCCGGCATCCCGGCTGGCGGATCTGTTCGATGGCGGCGCGGGCCGGGGACAAGCGGTCCGGCTGAACGCGCTGGGCTATCATCAGCAGCGGTTGATTGGGAAAGAAGGGGAACTGCATCGGGCTGCACAACAACTCCTCGCCGCCCGCGGCGTCCATCCGGAATTCGCCGTGGTGGATGACGCCGGTCTGCCGGTGGTGGGCGTCGAGACGCACCAATTTCGCAACGGCGGCGTCGATATCGTCGCGCTGCTGAGCAACCCCCAACTGCGCGTGGACGAGTTGGGACCGCCGGAGTTTCGATCGAACCGGCGATTCGAGCAGCCACGCACGGTGCGGCTGGTGCTGCCGGGTGAGTGGTACGTCTACGACATTCGCGGGTCCAAGGAGTTGGGCCGCAGGAAAGAAATAGCTGTGCCGCTCGACCCGTACGAACCAGCGGTGTTCGCAGTAGCCGCGGCGCCGCTCCCCGTGCTGGAAATCGCGGCTCCCGGCCATGTCGTCCGCGGCGGGAACGGCACTATCCTGATCCGCTTCGCGGGGCATTCGCCGGCGGCGTCGCCGGTGCTTCATGTGACGGTATCGGACCCCTCCGGCAAGGTTGCGGCTCTCTATTCGGGCAATGTGGCGGCCTCGGCAGGCTCGGCGGAGTGGTTCCTGCCGGTGGCGGCCAGCGATGCGCCGGGCCGATGGACGGTCCGGGTGCACGACGTTTTAACCGGGCAAGAGCGGCAGGCAGCCTTCGACGTTCAATAGAGTCATTTCAAATCGATTCGCAGGAGGTTAGAATGTTCGCACGATTCTGCCAATTGGGGCTGGAGGCGGTTCTCGCGCTCAGTCTCGTGGCCAACTTCGCGCTCGCGCAACAGACGGTGGTCGTGCGTCCGAAACCGATCGACGACGTGCTGGTGAATCCCGGCATCGGCTTCATGACCTTTCAGCGCTTCAACGGCGACAAACTGAACGATGGGCTCAAGTGGACCGAGGGCTATCCGATCGAATACCAGGAGTTCACAGGCAGCCTGGAGAACCGGAATCACCCCGCGACGTCGATCGCCTATTTCCGCATCTACTGGAAGTTCATCGAGCCGGAGCAAGGGAAGTACCGTTGGGATCTGATTGACACGGCGCTCAAGACCGCGCGCAGCCGCGGCCAGACTCTCATGCTGCGGATGGCGCCTTACGGCACCACTGCCGACAACGACGTTCCCGGCTGGTACCGCGCCATGCTCGGCGACGAAAAAGGCAAACTGAATCTGGAGAAGTGGCGGACCGATCCCGAGGACCCGCGGTACGCTCGATACTTCGGCGGCATGATCCGCGCCGTGGGCGCGCGCTACGATGGCAACCCGGACCTGGAGAGCGTGGACATGGCACTGGTCGGCGCGTGGGGTGAAGGGGCTGGTTCCGAACAACTGACGGAGAAAGCGCGCGCGGCGCTGGTCGATAGCTACATCGAAGCCTTTCCGAAGAGCCCCCTGGTCATGCTGCTTACCGACGAGAAGACCAACAAGTACGGCCTCGCCCGGCGGAATGTCGGCTGGCGTGTGGATTGCCTTGGCGATATGGGCGGCTTCTCCAATCCCAATTGGTCGCACATGCAGGATTACTATCCCGAGGCGATTGTGAACTTCGGCATGGCCGACGCGTGGAAGAAGGCGCCAGTCACGCTGGAAGTCTGTTGGGTGATGCAGCACTGGCTGGACCAAGGCTGGGATGTCGACTACATCATCGATCAGTCGCTGAAGTGGCACATCTCGTCGTTCAACGGGAAATCGTCGGCCGTGCCGGAACCGTGGCGCCCCGCGGTGGAACGGTGGCTCAAACGGATGGGCTACCGCTATGTTTTACGCAGATTCACTTACCAGACCCCGGCGCGAGCGGGCGGCAAACTGGCATTCACGACCTGGTGGGAGAACCAGGGTGTGGCGCCCTGTTACCGCCAGTTCCCGGTAGTGCTGCGGCTCAGCGGTGCGCAAGGATCGGCCGCGATCCGGACAGCCGCCGACATCCGCCAATGGCTCCCGGGCGACGCGATCTACGACGATTCGGTCACCCTGCCCGCCCATCTGCGGCCGGGCGTCTACGAGCTGTCCATCGGCATCGTCGACCCAGCCACCGAGCAGCCGAAAGTGAAGCTGGCCATCGCCGGGGTCACCGCCGAGGGCTGGTATCCGCTCGGCAAGATCGAGATCCACGAGTAACCTTTAATTCCTTCCCGCGGCAGGACGGCACTCCATGATCAGAGCTTCGTTGGAAATCGCTGCGCCGGGTGTCGTGTCGATGGTGTAGTTCATGCGTAGCGTCCCCGCGGGAATCTGGCGCGTAGCCGAGCGGTCCGAGCCATTCTCTTTCCACAGGTGGGTGATTTCGACCGGGCAGGCGCCTGGCGCGGGAATGCTCTCGGCGCTCAGCCGGAAGTCATCGATGGCGAGGCCGGCGAGGCGGAAGCGAACGAAGACCTCACTCGTGCCGGGGTTGACGACGCGGCGGTCTACTTCGGGCCAGAGGAGCGTGCGGTCGATCGCGATGTCATCCTTCCAACGCAGGTGGGTATCCCAGGTCCAGATGGTATGAAAGGGCCCTTGGCGAGTGGCGCTCCAGGCAATGGATGCCGCGGCGGAAGCCGAGTCAAGCGGGGCCACGGCGCGTACTTCGGCGGTGAACTTGTCGGGCCCTAGCGAGCGGCTGAGATCGAGGAATCGCGCACCGGCGTCGAAGGCCGCGAGCGGTTCACTGGCGGAGAGGCGGAAGACGAATTCGGCCGGGGTTGCGCCGCTGGGCAGCCAATAGCCTTGGCCGTGGCTGGAAACGAATTTCGCCCCCGAGACAGCCACGGCGGACTCCTTTGCCTCCGGTGCGGAGACTGCGAACGGAGTGCGCAGGCGCGGCGACGAGGCTTGAAATGTGAGTTGGTTATGGCCCGCGGCAAGCGCCGGCAAAGTGCGCGGATTGAGCTGGACGCGGGTCGAAAGGAGTAGCGACCCGGCGGTGACGCCGGGGCTGCGCGCGATCCGCAACAGGTAGTCATAGCGGCCACTGACGGCTGTGCGGCGGCCGTGCGCGGAGCGAGTGAGAATTGCGGGCTCCGATTTCCAGTGGTCGGAGAAGCGCCCGCGCAGGGCGCCGGCTGGGGTCCACGCACGTCCATCGTCGGTGGAGATCGCCAGTTCGATGTGCTCGGAATCGTTCGCAAGAGCGGCGTCGAGTTCGAACGCGGCATCAATGATGACGTACGGGCTCTGCACCGTGAACACCTGGACCGGCGCGCCGGTCAGCGGTGGGCGGTACTCCAGAAGGCCGGTGCCCCAGGTGCGTGAGTCCTTTTGACTGCGCGGTCCATCGGCGGTGCGGATCCGATACTCGGCGACCTCCTGAGGGAACTCGGTCCATGACTGGCCGTCGAACTTATAGGGCAGGTAGTACAGATCGGGGCGCTCCGGATGAAAGTAGCGCACCAGCCGCTCGCCGGGACGGAGGACAAAGTCCGGGCGATAGCCCGCTGGAGCGCGTTCGAATGGGAAGACGGAGTTGTCGGATGCCGAGGAGAAGACCTCCGCGAGGCCGCCGATGGCGCCGGCGCGGACATCGGCGGGGTACCAGGGCTGGTCGACGAGTTTGGGATCGGCCTCGCGCGGACTCTTGAGCTTCGACAGGATGATGGACGCATCGGCTTCGAGCTGATGAACCGAGGCGACGATGGAATCGCGTGGTGAGCCCCGGCCGAGCGTAGAGTAGCCGAGCATATCGGAATCGTAGTGGTGGTACGCGCCGTCGTAGAAGACCTCGGCGACGGTGTGGCCGGTCAGGAACCAGACACGGGCGTCGGCGAATCCGGCGGCTTTCCAAACGGCGGCAAGCAGCGGCGCCACATGATAACAGAGGCCGAAGCCGTAACTGTTGATGAGCTTCAGCGGGTCCAGAACCTCGCCCCTCGGCTCCTCATAGGCCCAACCGGCGATGTGATACCAGAAGCCGGGCTCCACGAAGCGTCCATCGGTGAGGAAGTAGCGCCAGATGGCTTCGGCGCGGGCGCGCGGGGTGACCGCGCCGGCGCGCGCGCAAATGCCATCGGCAAAGCGCACGAGGTCCGAGGGGTCGGGCTGGCCCTCCAGGAGCACGCGCGGCGAGTACACCTGAGCGGGTGCCGCGACGGCAAGCGTGAACAACAGCAAGAGGGGCCGCATCACACTGCGTGCTCTTCCACTCCACACCAGCGGCATACGAACAACAGCAGCGCGGCGGCGGCGGTGACAGCGGTATCGAGATCGACATACTCGTTGGCGCCGTGTGTGTTGCTGCCACAAGGGCCCCAGAGCACGGCTGGGATGCCGAAATCGTGGAAGATGAACAGGTCGCAGGGGCCCTCGATGCCGGCGACGGGCGGCAGCGCGGGCAGCACCTCCCCAGCGCATGATTGCAGTTCGCGGACCAGCGACTCCTCCGCCCCGATGGCGGAACCAGGCAGCCAGCGAATGGGATATTCGACCTCCGGGCGCTGGGCGAACAGTTCCGGCGCGGACGCCAGAACGCTCTCGAACCAGGCGCTGAACTGGCTCTCGACCGGGGCCTGCTTCTCGCCGGGCATGAGTTGCCAGTACATCTCGAGCTTGCACTCCTCTGGGACCGTGAGGGGTTCGGAGGTGCCCCATGGACCGGTGAAGATCTTCATGACCGACACCGGCACATGGTCCGGGCAGAGGGCGTAGAGCGGGTGGGGAGGGGTGGTGCGGCGGAGTGCGGCAAACTCGCGCAGCGCGCTCAGGAAATGGGTCACCTGATCGATGACGCCGACCGGGAACGCGCCGGACGTCAATACGCCGCCGGGCGCGCGGAAGGTGATTTGCACGGTGCGCCCGCCGCGCTGCGCCGCGCAAACGCGCAGCATGGAGGGTTCGCTGATGACGGCGGCGTCGGCCGTAATGCCGGCGACCCGTCCGGCCAGCGTGCCGTTGACGCCGCCGAATTCTTCGTCAACCACGGTTTCGAAAATCAGGTCGCCGCGCAGGCGGATGTTGAGTTCCGAGAGCGCCGTGGCCACGAACAGATTGCAGGCGACTCCGGCCTTCATGTCGTTGGAGCCGCGGCCATAAAGGCGGTTGCCCTCGACATGCCCGGAGAAGGGATCCTGCGTCCAGTCCTGCGTGCCGCGCGGGACCGTGTCGATATGGCCGGAGAGAAGCAACGAACGGCCGCCCCCCGACCCGCGGCGGCGCGCCACCAGGTTGGGCCGGTCCGTATAGTCGCGCCCGGCGAAGAAGAGCGGATGCGCGAGCAGGCCCGGCACCGAGGACAACTCGTACAGCTCGGGCTGGTAGCCGGCGCGCCCGAGGGCGCCGGCGATGTACCGCTGGCAGGGGCCCTCATTACCATGGGGCGGAGTGTTCTCCGAGGGGCAGCGGACGAGGTCTGAGACCAGGCGGACCAGACCATCCCGGTTGCGGTGTGCGTAATCGATGAGTTGCTGCTCGAATTCGTTTTTCATGGCAAGTCGTTCGCGGTCAGACTGCTGAGAGAGCGCGGTGCGAGGCGAAAGCCGCGTGTCAGGATGGCGAGGTAGATTACGCCGCACACGAGCCAGCCGAAACCGGCCATTTGCGCCTTGGAACTGAGATTGAGCCAGATATAGCAGCACACCAGCGCGCCGGCGAGCGGAAAGACGAGGCTCGGGAAAATCGCCAGCCCGCTCCGCTGGTGCTGGCGCAGATAGAAGTGCCGGATCACGCTGAGATTGACGAGGATGAACCCGACGAATGCGCCGAAGTTCAGAAGCTCGACGACGAGCTGGAACCGCAGCACGAGCGAACCGGCGAGCGAGACGGCGCCCATGACGTAGATGCCGCGCACGGGCGTGGAGTACTTCGGGTTCACGTGGGCGAAGATGCGGCGGGAGATGACGCCGTCGCGGCCCATGCCGAGGAGGAGGCGGGAGGCGCCGGCCTGCCCGGCGAGGGCGCTGGCGATAGCGGCGACAATCAGGATGAACGTAATGAAGCCCATCATCCACAGCCCGCCGGCGGTGCGGCCGATATCGAGGATAACCGTTTCCGACTGCGTGTAGGTACGGAAGTCGGGCCAGACGAGGGCGGCCATGTAGACCGTAAGTACGCAGAGCGCGGTTTGGATGATACAGACCAGCACCGTGGCGATGGAGATGTCGCGCTCCGGGCGAATGGTGTCCTCAGCGAGCGTGGAGATGGCGTCGAAACCGATGTAGGAGAGGCTGGCGATGGCTGCGCCAAGCAGCAGCGGGCGCGCGGCAAACTCGCCCGGAGTGTAGATGGCGCGGAATTGGAACAGGCCGGCGAGGCCGTGGTGGGCGATGGTGTAGCGCGCGGCCAGCAGCACGAAGAGGGCGGCGCAAACGCACATGAGCGCCATCATCACGTTGCCGGCGCGGGCCGTGACGCGGATGCCGCGGACGTTCACCAACGTGATGGCGACTGTGAAAATCACGGCCCATAAGGGATAGGGCACCCACGGCACGATGCGGCTGGCGGTGAGCGCGGCGTAAACCACGCTGAGCAGGGGGATGAGAAAGTAGTCGAGGATCATGGCCCATCCGGCCAGGAAACCGATGTGCGGGTTCAGGGCGTTTTGGACATACGTGTAAGTGGAGCCGGCCGAGGGAAATGCGCCGGACATCTTTCCGTAGCTCGCGGCCGTGAAGAGCATGGCGACCATGGCGACCAGATAGGCGAGCACGGCGTGGCCGTGAGAGGTCTGCTGCACGATGCCGTAAACCGGGTAGGGCGCGGTGGGGCCGAGCAAGACGAGTCCGTAGAGGATCAGGTCGCGGCGCGTGAGAATGCGTTTCAGAGCCGGCGGTTCGAGTTGGTTTTGCGCCATGGGCCGATTATTCCGGGACACCCGCCACGACCGGGTGGCTGCCCATGTCGAGCCAGTCGAATTTCACGGGATCGAGAGCCAGCGAGTGCGCCGCAGCGAAAGAGTTGCGCGCGGCCCGAATGGATTCGACCCAGGCGCCAAACGGCAGGTCGAGCTCGCGCTGCATGAGATAACTCAGGTCGGTGGTGCGGTCACCCAGGTGATCCTTCACGTCGTCGAGGTCGTGCAGGAACGTGCGCCCGTTGGCGGTAGCGACGCGGGGAAACCAGCTCTTCTCCCACGTGGCGACGGCGTCGTGCAAGACCGAATTGCGCTGCTGGCGGATGTCACGGGCCAGATCGAGCGCGCGGTCCAGAGACTCCAGGGCGGGTTGGGCGCGCCGGTCGCGGGCGGCATCGCGGGCGCTCTGCAGCAGGGCACAGATACGGCCGGTATCGAGCAGCATTTCGAGGTTCTGCCGGTAGAGGTGGGCAATCGAGAGAAAGACCTCGATACTGTAGCGGTTGAACGCGACCCTGCGGGAATTGTCATGCAGCAGCGCCAGCAATTCGTCGTTGTCGGCGAGGAAGCCGTCCGCGAGTTCCAGCCGGCGGGCGTTGGCCGCTGTCCAGGAGGGGTCAAAAGCGAGATCGGCAGTGGGTGCGGGAGGCAGACTCAGTGTCTGATCCCGTACCGGCCGGCGCGGGTTGAAGATGGCATAGGAATTGCCGAACAGGGGCTTGCGCGTGGAGGGTCCCCACTCCCAACTGTCGGACCAGAAACGCGCCTGTTGGCTCATCAGCTGGTAAATGCGATCCATCTTCGTAGTACCCTCGCCATAGAAGAGGTGGTAGAAGGACGCGGCGGCCTCCTGGCGGGAGGGAGTGCCGGGATGCCAGCCGGCGGCGCTGATGGTGGCGTAGCCCAGCCAGAAGGTCTCCGGATGGAGCCCCGTGTCAGCCCAGCCGGCGACCACGGCGCCCATCAGGTTCGCCCGGCCGCGCGCGGATTGGAAGGAGATCTGGCCAAAGCCGTCGGCCAGGCGATCCACCCGCGAAGCCACGGGGTGGAGCAGGTGCGCGTTGGGCAGACCGAAGTATTCGGGGAACATGCGCTCCTCGCCCTGCGTGGAGGTGTAAATCATCTGGCGTATGCCGCGGGCGCGGAAGAGCGGGTCGAAGGCCGGGCCGTAAACTTCGCCATTGACCAGATAGGGAGGCAGCGCGTCGATGTCGCCCGGAACCAGCGGGTACTCGCCCCAGAAGATCACGGTGCGGCCCTTTTCGTGGAGCGGGCCGGCGACTTGGGCGATGAACTGGGCAAGGAGGCGGCCGACACTGCCGGCTCGCTCCGCCAAGGGTTTCTCGCGGCATTGCGCATTGTCGGCCAGGCCGACGTAGTAGGGCTCGTCCGTGGAGAAGTACACAAAGCGGCCTCCGCGATTGGCATCGGTGAGGTTTTGGAACATGCCGGAGAGCAGCTTCACGGCTTCGGGATTGGCGGCGCAAAGTTCATAGTTGCTGTCGGGGAATTCGCGAAAACGGGCAAACTCCGGGTGCTTGAGGAGGAAGGCGAGGTGTCCCGGGCCGTCGAGGAAGGGGATCAGTTGGACGTGACGGCGGAGGGCGTAATCGGTCAGTTCCTGGTACTCGGCGGGCGTCAATGCAAAGGGTTCGACGATTGACGGGACCGAGGTGAACTGGAAATGGCCTTCGAGCTTGAGGGCGAAGCCGTTGATCTTGAAGAACGCGGCCTGGCGAATGGCGCGTTTGAGTTCGGGCAGACGGTCCAGGTGGTGGGCATCGTCCCAATAGATGTGGCGTAGGTGCAGGTCGGGCCAGTCGGTGATCCGGCCCCGCGGGAGCCAGAGCGCTCCGTTGCGCGAGTGCAGAAGCTGCACCAGCGTCTGGACCGCGTAAAACAAACCCGGCGGCGCGTTCGCCGTGAGTCGCACTCCCGCGGGGCCAATCTGCAGGGAGTAAGCCTGCTCGGCGATGGCCGCCGTGTCGGAATCCAGGACGCGGCCAGGCGTGACGGAACCGGGGCGGATTTCGACTTGGACCGCGGTGCCGCCGGCGCTTGCCGCTGCAAGACCGAAGCGTTCCTCCATGTGGTCGCGCAGGCTCTCCAGCGCGGCGTCGCCGGGGTCCGCGCCGGCGTCCCGTTGCACGGAGAATGCAGGACCGAACCGCAGGTCGGTGGATTCCAATTGGACCTGCTGAGGTTCGGGGATGACGGTGAACCCACGTTCGGCGAGTTTGGAAAGAGTCTGCCCGGGAGCCATGCCAAGGGACAGCAACGCCGGCGCAGCCAGGAAAATCAGCCGCGCGCCCCAGGCGCGGCAAACATTTGGCCGACGAATGGTGTATCTTGATGTCCAGGAATGATTCGAAATCATCGTATTATCCCCCTTCGTGGGTGGGCGATTTGCACGCTTTTGCTTTCGATTGCTTTCATTTGCAACGGCGCAGAACTCCTGACTCTGCCCGAGCATCTGCGTCCAGACCCGTTTGGCAAGGTTGTTGAAGCGGATCGAACGGCTGGCGCCGCTCCCGCCGGAAGTATCTTCCTGGAAGGCGCCAGGGCAGGTTTCGTTTCCTGTCATTTGATTGTCAGCATATCGCAAAAGGCAGCGGCGTACCGGCTGGAGGTTCTTCCCTTTGCGGAGTCGAGCGGCTTGCAGGCCGAGTTGTACCGCGAGTGGTATCACTACCTGCCGAAGTCGGGAAAGTACTATCCGGATGCCCTGGTGCCAGTGGCGGGCACAGTTCAATCGAAGCTGCCCGAACCGGACAATCGGATCGTCGCCCAGACGGCGCAAGGATACTGGCTGGATGTCTGGATCGGGACCAACGCCGTCCCGGGCGTCTACCGGACCGAGGCCGTACTGGAAGTGGATGGGCAAAGGTCCACCGTATCCATAGAGGTACGGGTCCTGGCGGCGACCGTTCCGGCGGAGGATGCGGTCACGATGGACCACAACACCTACGGGACGAGTTGGCTCGCCGGCGACTACCCGGCGCTCAGCCGCCGCGGTGGCGGGGAGTTCTACCTGAGCGACCGGTTCTTCGATTTGATCCATGCCTATCATCGGGTCTTCTATGAACACCGCGGCGCGTTCCACCAACTGGGCTACGGGCATGGGGGCAAAGTCGGGCCCGAATTCGCTCCGGTACTCGAGGGCACGGGGCGAACGAAAGCGATCTCGGACTGGACGCTGTTCGACCGCCACTATGGGCCGCTGCTGGACGGGAGTGCCTTCGCCAAGACGCATTTTGGTCCTCGACCTATAAAGTTAGTTTACCTTCCTATCAATCCGGAATGGCCAGCTTCTTTTTTGTGGTGGGGGGAACCGGGCTACCAACGGGAATTTGTGAATGTGGTCTCGGCCATGGACCGGCACTTTCGCGAAAAGGGGTGGACGAACACGAATTTCGAGATGTTCTTCAACCACAAGAAGCGCTACAAAGCATTTCCGTGGGACGGAGACGAAGCGCGTTTCGCCAACGACCTGCCGTACCTGCGGGAGTACGATCGCCTGCTGAAGTTGGCGGTGAGCGCGGATTCGCCCGTGAAGTTCGTCTTCCGCGCCGACGTGAGTTGGAGTCTGGAACGGGAGATTCGCGAGTTCGCCGGGGTGATCAACATGTGGGTTTGCTCGCACAGCGGCATGTCGTACCTGCCCGAGGCGCCACGCGTCCTGAAGAACAGGGGCGATATGGTGTTCACTTACGGCGGGACGCCGCTGGTGACCGAGCCATCGTCTCACGTGACGCGCGATGTGCTGTGGCCGTGGATCTGGGGCACGGACGGATTTGTTCGCTGGCTGACCACCGCGCCGGGACCGGACCCCTGGTTTCGGTTCGAGGGCGGGAGCGAGACGCTGGTGTACCCCGGAGACCGGTTCGGCATCGACGCACCGCTGGCGTCGATCCGGCTGAAACTGGAGCGGAATGCGGTACAGGACGTGACGCTGTTGAACGAGTTTCGCAAGACGCTGCCGATCGAACGGTTGCGGACGGAAGCGGTCCGGCGCTTCAACGGCACGGAGCTGAAGGATTGGTACTCGCCGCGCCCGGATTTCGCCGACAAGGATCCGATGGAGTTGACGAACGCCGACAACCCACGCGCGCCGAGCCCGAAATTCGACAAGGAACTGGACGCCGGCGCGTGGCAGCGAGTGCGGGAGTACATCTTGACGCTGGCTCGGGAGGAGAGATGAAATCGGGAATGCTAATGCTGTGCATGGCGGGCGCGACCCTGCTTGCGCAGACGGCGGACCCCGCGGCCGAGTTGGACCGCGTGGCACGCACCGCGACGGCCATGGTGGATGGCGACGTGTGCCAGCGCATCCAGACCAAACGCTCCCTGGAGTTTCTGTTCAAACAGGATCCCCGCGACAAGTACCTGGCGTCCGACAATTTCGACGTCGACCACGAAGCGTACATTCAAACCAAGAAGACGCTGATGCGTTTGTCCAAGCTGTGCCCGGGAGAGTGCGACGTGAATCTGTGGATGCCGCTAGCGGCGGCTCCGGGGCAGATTCAGGTCCTGATTCGCAACGTTTACGAGATGAGTTCGTTCTGGCAGTGGGGCAAACTGTTCCAGCCGATGCCCGCGGAGATGCAGCGCGTGCTTGCGACCGGCGAGCGGGTGACGGTGCGCGGGGCGGGCCGCAAGATCTCGGTGCTGGCGCCGGTGTACAACAGCCTGAGCGATATCGTGGGACTGGTTGAGGTGGTCGCCGAACAGCGGCGCGACTTGCAGGAGAACGTGAAATGAAATGCCGGATTACGGTAGCCGCACTGGCTTTCGCTGGAACACTCGCGATGGCCCAAGTTCCGCCGGCGGTGCGGGTGTACGAAGGATCTCTGACGGTCCCCACCTACGAGCACTCGGGGCGCGAACTGGAACCGGCGTTGTTCCCGGACTCCAGCGTCACGGGCATGTACCCGTTCACCACCTACCTGATGCCGTTTCAACCGGGCGGGCCGAAGCCGCGGGAGTACCCTGCGATCTTCGTCGAGAACGAGTACCTGAAGCTGACCTACATTCCCGAATTCGGCGGGCGCATCTTTTCGCTGTACGACAAGTTACGCGGGCGCGAAGTGCTTTACCGCAACGACGTGATCAAGCCCGCGCCTTACAACCCGCGCAACAGTTGGCCGCAATCGGGACTCGAACTCACCGGGCCGCACGACATGCACATGCTGACGCTGCACTCCGAGCCCTATTGGGCCAACCTCGCCGTGCACAACCCCGATGGCAGCGTCACGCTGGCTCTGGGCGAGACCGATCCGGTCTACGGCATGGAAGTGCAATTGGCGGCGACGCTGCATCCCGGCGTGGCCGCGCTGGAGATCGGCGTGCGGTGCTATAACGGGCGCCCCACGCGCATGCCGCAGATGCTGTGGATCAATACGGCGATCCAGGCCACGCCCAAGACGCGATTCATTTATCCGATGAGCCGCACGGTGGGGCATACCACGGCCGACATCGCGGACTGGCCATTCTACAACGGGATCGATTACAGCTGGGACCGGAACAACCTGCACATGTTGGGCGTATTCGGGATTGACAGCTACGACAACTATCAAGGCGCGTACCAGTTTGACCGCGACTACGGAATTTTCCGCTACGGCGACCGGCGCGTGGTGCAGGGCATGAAGCTCTGGACGTTCGGTTATGGCGAGAGCGCAAAGAGTTACGAGAACGGTTATACCGACAATGCAGGACCCTATGTGGAGATCCAGAGCGGCCGCTACGTGTGGGACGGGCACTACGAGTGGGTGGAGCCGCACCAGACCGAAAGCTGGAGCGAGTGGTGGGTGCCGGTGGCCGCGACCGGCGGGCTGACCAGCCTGGCGCGCGATGTGGCGCTGCACCTGGAAGTGCCGGAGCGCGCCGGCGGCGAGGGAACGGTGGCGCTGGCGGTGACGCGGAAGTTCCCCAGGGCCACGGTGACCGTGCGGACACGGGCGGGCCAACTGCTGAACGTGAAGGCCGACCTCGACCCGGCGAAAGTCTTTCGAACCGGCTTCGCGCTAACCGGCGAGGCGGCAGAGATGGTTGTGCAGGTGACCGATGCCGGCGGCAGCGCGGTCCTCCAGTACCAGCGGCCAGACAGCCCGCCCGGGCGCAAGGAGTACACGCCGTTCACGCGGCCTTTGGAGCGCCCTCGCAAGCCGTCCAGCGAGATGAGCGTCGAGGAACTGGTGCTGGCGGGGGAGTACCGGTTGAAGGAACTGGACGATAAAGGGGCTTCGGCACTGTTCGAGCTTGCGCTCGCACGCGATCCTGGCTACTCGCGTGCGCACCTTCAGTTGGGCATCCAGGATTACCAGCACGCGCTTTACGAGCAGGCAGTGGAGCATCTGGAGCGGGCGCTCGACCGCGATCCCTATTCCGCGGAGAGTTACTACCACCTGGCAATCAGTCAACTCGCGCTGGGCCAGGAAACGCAAGCCGAGCGCAACCTGTATTTCATCGGCGGCGCCAGCGGCTGGTACGGCGCTCGGGAATACCAGTTGGGGCGGCTCGACCTGTTGCGCAGAGATCTCGATGGCGCCGTGCGGCATTTCGAAGCCTCGCTGAGCGCCAACGGGGAAGACTTGTGGGCGCGGGTCGCTCTCGCGTTGGCTCTGGGCGACCGCGGCGAGCGGGCGCGGGCGGAGCAGGAATTGCTTGCCGCCGGGCGAATGCAGCCGTCGAGCCGGCTGGCGCTGGCCGCACGGTATCTGCTGACCGGAGATGCGGCTACCCAAGCCGAACTGCTGCGGATGCTGGGCCGGCAGAGCCAGGAAGCCATGACGGTGGCGCTGTTCTTCCGCGACCTGCGCCGCTGGAATGACGCTGTGCGCTTGCTGCGCCTGGTAGAGCGGAACAGCGGAGACCCGTGGGGTACTCCGGGCGAGTTCTACTATACGCTGGCCTACTGCCAACGGCGCGCCGGGGATGTTGAGGCGGCCAATTCCTCGCTCGGCAAGGCAGGGACAGCCGCGGGCAATATCGACCGTTTCCCGTCGAGGCTGGAGAGCCTCGCGCCGCTGGAGGAGGCGGTGAAGATAGCGGAGAACGACAGCCAGGCGCACTACCTGCTGGCATGTCTGCTCTACCACCTCGGTCGAGGCGGTGAAGCCATCGCACACTGGCAAGCCGCCACGGCGGGCAATTCCCGGGACTTTTCCTCGCGCCGCGCGCTTGGGTTGGCGCTCGCCGGGCGTGGGGATATCGACCAGGGCGCGGCACAGTTGCAGCGTGCCATCGAACTCAATCCAGCCCACGTCCGCACGCTGAACGACTTGAGCAGCCTCTACGCGCGAGCCGGACGGTTCGACGAGCAACTCGTGCTTCTCAAGACCGCGCTCGCGCGCACCCGGAAGGACGACGATCTCGCCGAGGGAGTGCTGACCGTGTACCTGCTGAAAGGCCAGTACACCGAAGCCGGGCGCCTGATCGCGGAATACACGTTCAGCCCGCGCCATCGCAATTACGGGCTGCGCGACAAGTACAGGCTGATGCGCTACGCAGAGGGATCGGCGGCGTTGAATCGAGGAGACTTTGCCGGCGCTCTCCGGAAGTTCGAGGAGTCGGCCCGACCGCCGGTTTCTCTCGGTGTAGACGACTTCGCATCGCAGAGTGCGCCGCGGCAGCAATACTACCTGGGGCGAGCCTACGAGGCATTGGGGCGAAAGCAGGATGCACAGGCGGCTTATGCCAATGCAAGCCAGGGTTTCGATCAGCTTTCCGGGGATCGCGACAGTTGGAGCAGCGAGAACTACTTCATGGTGCTGGCACTCGAGCGTCTGGGTAAGACCGGCGAGGCGGCGTGGCTTCAGAAGCATTTCCTGGACTTCGCCCAATCCGAGGCTGACGACCGGATAACACATCGCCGGGCCGAAGCGCGGTATCTGCTCGGGTTGATCCGCAAGAACGATGGCCGGCCGGAAGAGGCGGCGAAGTGGCTGCGTGGCGCCCTCGATGCGGCGCCGGACCTGCTGGCCGCACGAATCGAATTGCGCGGGGAATCGCCCGACCCGCTGAGGGTGCAGCCCGCCAAATGAAAACCGGAAAACCGGGGACAGACGGAACGTTTTCCGGTTTTCGACAGCTCGTGGAGCCCGCCAAATGCCGGGTGAGAGAACCGGGGGACGGACGGAACGTTTTCCGATTTTCTATAGCTCGAAAGAGTCAGGAAAACTGGAAAACGTTCCGTCTGTCCCCGGTTTCCGGTTTCCGGGCAGGCTCAGCAGGGTCTTCTTCGCAGCGCCATCGCGCGCGTAGCCTGACCATGCCGAGGCCGAAAAACTGTTGACAAAGCGGGTGCAATGTCGATACAGTCCGTGTTTGGTAAATTAACTTACCAAGACAAACTCATCAGCATGCTCCGCTTCCGGAGTCGGGGACGAGACCGGGGGCGCGTTGCACAGGTGTTCGATGTTTGGATTGGCGGGTAGTTTGCTCACATTTCGCGCCGCGGCAGGCACGCCGAACTCGCGCGCCGCGCGAGTTCCAGGAGCGACGTTGGCGCGTGGCAGCTCAACCAGATCCTGGCTACCCGTGGTGTTGGGTTGCATTGCCCAGGTTACCGCGGCAGGACAGCCCTACCAGGATCACACCCATGACTCCAAGGTGTTTTCAGAGCCCCGCCACTATCGTGTTTTCCTGCCTGCCGGCTACGGCAATTCGACGCAGCGCTACCCGGTGATTTACTACTTCCACGGGCACAGCGACCGCTACACGCTCGAAAGGTACGACAACGGGCGGGACACCGTCCCCAAGATCGCAGCCTTCGTCGCCGCTCACGACGTCATCGTAGTGGCGGCGGACGGTTACGTGGCGCGCGACTACCCGGACTTCTACGGTGGAGCGCCGTACGATGTAATGCGCGGCGGCGGGCAGTTCGACTACGGCGAGTACTTTCGGGAACTCGTTCACCACATCGATACCACGTGGCGCACACTGCCGGGGAGGCGGTTTCGCGCCACCGCGGGGCTCAGCATGGGCGGATTCATGAGCCTGTATTTGAGCGCCCGCTACCCCGACCTGGTGGGGAGCGCATCGGCTTTCAACCCGGGGCCGGAATTCTATGTGGGCGAACCCGGGCGACGCTCGCTATGGCGGCCGAAGGACCACGTAGCGAGCCATCAGCACACTATGATCCGGCTGGTACGGGCCAGCGGCGATTACATCAGCCAGTATCACGAGGAGACCCGCGCGGCGTACGCGGCGGCGCCGGAGGTGGATTTCGAGTTCCGCCAGGACGAATACCACCGGCACTGGGCCACGTCGATCGCGGAGACCTTCGAGTTTCACATGCGGGCGTTCGGTAACCCGGCGCTGGACACTACACCGCTTCAATGGAGCTATGCCAGCGCTTACCGGGAATTTGAGGCTTTTGGCTACCGCGTGACCGCCACACTCGACCGGCCCGCACTGGTGCTGCTGGAACGGGTTACGGCGGGAGGATTCCGCGTGCAGACCCGGCGATGGGCGCCCGACGGGCCTCCGGAGGAGAGTGCCCCGCTTACCGTGCTCACCGCTCCGCGATATCGTCCGGGAGCCGGCTACCAGGTTCTCGACTATGCCTACGCGCGCAAGCAAGCCACCATCCGGGACTTGCGAGCCGATGCCGAAGGCCGCCTGTTGCTCGCTACCGATGGCGGTGTACACGAAATCAGCATCACGGGTCCCGGCGCCGATTCTCAACCAGCCTTGCTCGCACCGCTGACCACCGGCGACTACCTGCGGCCGGCGCCGGGATCCCCGGTTCACCTGCCCATCCGGATTCTGAATCCGCGCCTCGCGCCAATGGCGAGCGTGCGGGCGGAACTCGCCTCGGATTACCCCACCGTCGAGATTGTCAGAGGCGTCACGGAAAGGAAGTCGCTCGGTCCAGGTGAAGTGGCCGACTTGAGCGATGCCTTCTTGGTGAAGTTCACGGCTGGTGCCGGCGACTTCGCCCGGGTGCAGTTGCGACTCAAATTGCACTTCGACGGGGGGGAGACTCAAGAGAGCTTCGATGTTCTCGTGCCGCCAGACCCGTTGCCGCCGCCGGCCGAAGTGGCCTTGCTCGACGGCCGCACGCGAACGTTCGCGGTCTTCCGCCAGGCCGGAAACCAGGGTGGGGGAAAGAGCATCGAACGCACCGTCACCGAGGGCACCGGAAACGGAAACGGACTTCTCGATCCTGGGGAGGAAGCCACCATCTGGTTGCGGTTGCCGCAGGGGCTCGATCCATTTGACAAGAACAACTGGTGCCGGGCAAAGGTCTACACCGGCTCGTCCTGGCTGACCGAAGTTGCCGATATCCAGGAAGACAAGCAACGGGAATGGACCTCTGGGCAGAACCGGACCAGCCTCGTGCGGTTGTCCCGCCAAGTGCCCGCCGGCGCCGAAATCCCGCTGATCCTCGACTGCGAGAGTTGGAGTTTCACCTTCACGCCGGACGTGCGGTACGGCCGGGAACCGCTTTATCAGGCCTACCAGTTTCACAGACACTACCTGTTCGGCTGGAAGTGGACGGCAAGCCAATCCCCGGTTGATCACCCACCAAAGGAGTAGCCACGAATGCGCGCGAATCAACTGGAAATCCTATTCGAGTCTGAGCCCCGGGTACGCTCCTCTGTTCCATGCCACCACCCGGTGTACGCTGGCAGTCGGCCGAGGCGGTATGCTGGCAAGAGCCACCGTCGAGCTGACGAACACGGGTAGGTAGCCGTGGCGGATCTGCACCGCCACGCACGCGAGGTCTCGCAACACAGGATCGGAACCGTACTCTCATGCGTCTGCCGCAAGATTATCTAGTTTCGCAACGTCTCAGGGCGCCGTTGATGCGCAGCATCAATGGAATCGAACTGTTGAACCTGATCCGGGAACACGAACCGGTCTCGCGGGCGAGTCTGGCGAAGCTGAGCAACCTAAGCAAGCCGACCGTTTCCAGCCAGATGAAGACACTCATGCGCCAAGGTTGGGTGATCGAAATCGGCCCCGGGAAGTCGGGTGCCAAAGGTGGCAAGAAACCGACGCTGATCCGATTCAACTCCGATGCGGGCCGTTTGTTTGCCGTCGAGATCAATGCCCGTCAGGTTCGCCTGGCGGCTGCCGACCTTGAGGGTAAGATCCTCGCGGATGCCTCGTTTCCGATCGGCAGCGATCACCGGGCGAACAGCGTGCTCGCCCTGGCGCGGCGCGGGCTGGAACGGTTGATGGCCGGCCAGCCCGGCCTGAGCGATCGACGCTTTATCAGCGTTGCCGCACCGGGCCGCGTGGACGTCGAGCGGGGCATCGTGCTGCAAGCCGGGAGCGTCTTCGACTGGCAGAACGTTCCGATTCGCGAGGAGTTCGAGCGGGACTTCTGCGCGCCCGTATTCGTGGACAACGACGTCAACATGGCCGCCATGGGCGAGCTTCAGTTCGGCGCCGCGCGCGGCGAGCGGGACGTCGTCCTGGTGAAATTGGAGATCGGCTTGGGGGCCGCTGTGGTAAGCCGTGGGCAATTGCTGCTGGGCAGCCACTGGGCGGCGGGCGAGGTCGCCCACATGGTGCTCGATCTCGAAAACGCCTCTCAGGATTGGAATTCGCGCGGGTACCTCGAGTCGGTTGTTGGCTCGGACCGCATCCTGGCCGCGGCTCAGGCAGCGGGCAGTACCGCCCCGGCGGCACTGGATTTTCTCATCGCGGCCCGCTCCAGCAGCGGTAAGAAGCGCGCGGTCTTTGATAATGTGACGTTGCATATCGGCGTCGCCATCGCCAACCTGATTGTCGCTCATGATCCGGCGCTGGTAGTGCTCCAGGGTGGCCTGCTAGGGGCCTTGGAGGAGGAAGTGCGGGCGATCGTCAAACGCGTGGTTCCCTGGGAAACACGCATCGAGATCTCCAAAATCGGCGATGAGGCGGTGCTGTTGGGGACCATCGTCGCCGCGCGCAAGCTGGCCTACGAGCGTATCGCCCGCCTGTTCGACACTGGGGCCCTTGGAGGCACTGAGCCGGCCGCGCCTATGCTTACGGGTTCCTGAATCGCCCTTCATGGCCGAGGCGAGCTCAGCACTACCGCGCCCGGTCACGGCGACCATAGCCTTCCACCAGCTGTGCCTGCCTCCCGAGAGACTGGGAGAACCCCGCCAACGTCGAGAACGTCATCACCGGGAAGATCCGCCCGGTCGCAAGCGGAAACCGGTAACTGTGGCCCCGCCAAACGCAATCCCGCAAAACGCAATTAGAAAACAAACGCAACTTCTCTATGGTTATTATGGTTACTGTTGCTGCTATAATTTTGCTTTGACACGCCCCGCGATATGGAATCGGGCGGATCGTAGAAAAAGAACTGGCGCGGCGATGAACGGAACATCTGGCACGGATTCGGAGTCTGGCTTGGGCCTGCACGTGCGGCGCTGGCTGGAGGAATGGGCCGCCAAGGTCCCTGCCGCCAGCGTACTGCCGGACCGCAGCCAGGCGGAGCAGGATGCGAAGTGTTATCTGCACACGCTGCGGGAGATCGGCCAGCAGCCGGTGACGTGGCCGGACACGGCGGAGCGGGCGCTGGAGATGGCGCCGGAGTTGCGCGCGCTGTGCGCTGGGTCTCAGGCGGTCGTGTTGACCGGCAGCGGCAGCTCGCAGTTCGCAGGCGAATGCCTGGCTCCGTTCCTGCAGCAAGCGTTGCGTGTACCGGTGCGGAGCGTGGGCACGGGGCTACTGCTTGTGGAGCCGCGGGGGGGTATTACCGCAATCGGAGGGGTGCCTGGTTGTCTCCCTGGGGCGCTCCGGCGACAGCCCGGAGAGTTGCGCAGCGGTGGATGCCCTGCTCGAACATGAGCCGCACTGCGAGCACCTGGCGATCACCTGCAACAGGCAGGGCCAGCTGGCGACGAACTACCGGGGGCAGGCGAAGTTCCATCTGCTGGTGCTCGATGAGCGGACCGCCGACCGCAGCCTGATGATGACGAGCAGCTTCACGAACATGGTGTTGGCGGGTGCGTTCCTCGGCCGGGTTCGGGGCGGCGCGGGTTACCGCGCAACCGTGGAGGCGCTCGCCCGAATGGGAAAGAGCCATCTGCTTGAACACACCGGGACGTTGGCTCTGGTGGCGAGACTGCCGTTTCGTTCGGCGGTGTTTCTCGGCGATGGGTGCCGCCATGGCGCGGCGCGGGAGAGAGCGCTCAAGATCCTGGAAAGCACGGCGGAGCGAATTCCTGCCTTTGCCGAGACCTTCCTCGGCCTGCGGCATGGTCCCATGCGCGCGCTGCATGCGGACACGCTGGTGGTCGCCTACCTTTCCTCCGCGCCAGTGGCGCGTGCCTACCAACTGGACCTGATCGAGGAATTGCGCCGGAAGGGGCTCGGCCTGGTGCGGCTGATCACGGGCGAGGATCTCGAACTGGGGCCGCATGCGGACGAGATTCATCTGAACCGCCGGGGAACCGCCGAGGTGGACGATTCGAGCGCTGTGGTACTCGACGTGATGACGGGCCAGTTGCTGGCCCTCTTCCGTTCGCTGCACGAGGGTCTGAAGCCGGATTGGCCCTCCCAGGACGGGCGGATCAGCCGGGTAGTGGGTGGATTCCGTATCCATAGCCACAGACTGGGGGTGACGGCATGAAGGTGCTGGTGATCGGCGAACTGAATGTCGACGCGGGGTGAGGCCCCGGGGCTACACCGCGAGGACTTCGACGCCGCAGGAGCGCAGCCAGCCGACCATGCCCTCGTCGGCATTGCGGTCCGTGATTAGGCGGTGGATGGAAGCCGCCTTGCCGATCACCGAGAGGCTGCGTTTACCGAGTTTGCTCGCGTCGGCGACGGCGGTGACCTGGCGCGCCACCTGGATCATCAGCGCGTTGAGCTGCGCCTCGAGGATGTCGGGCGGGGTGATGCCGATCTCGCGATCCATGCGGCGGGCTTTCGCCTTTCAAGCCCGTCCGCGGGCGCTTCTTACGTTATATTTCGAGCCTCCATGGCGCCCGGTACGCGCGGTGCAGATAGGGCCGGGCGCTTTCCTGAACGACATTCCCTCTGGCGTTGTCCCAGTCCAGACGCAGCTTGCTCCGGTACGCCGCGTTGCCCAGCAGGCAAGCCGTGGAGGATCGGACGCAGGTTTCGATGTCGCTGTTTGGGCGGCGGCGGCTGCGCACGCAGTCGAGGAAGTTCGCCCAGTGCAACGGATGCGGGTCTCTCTCGCGCTTCATCTCCAACGGCTGGATACCGGAATGCTCTTCGGGCGTGACGCGGAAAAGCGCCCGGTCGACATACAGCGTTCCGAGAGTCCCATGGAAGGTTAGGCCCATCAGCCGGGACGTCGTCGCTTCCGTGTTGTTGCAGCGGTGCTCCCAGGAGCCCAGGCACCCTTCATATTCCATACTGACCTGCAGCGTGTCCGGAACCTCGGTATCGTCCTTGAACCAGAACTTGCCGCCCATTGCCGTCACGGCCCGGGGCATGGGATCGCCCAGCGCCATCTGCAGGATATCGATCATGTGGACGCCCGAGTCGGTCAGGTACCCGCCCGCGTAGTCCCAGAAGAAGCGGAAATAGGAGTACGCATTGGGGTAGACGCCGAAACGGTTTGGGTTGAACCGCCGGGATGGGGCCGGCCCGAGCCAGAGGTCCCAGTCCAGCCCCGGCGGGGGCGCCGCGTCGGGCGGGTTGCCAATGCCTTCCTGGGGTATGTTGGCGTAGATCCAACTCCGGCAAAAGGTTACCTTGCCGATGCCGCCGGAACGCACGATTTCGCAGGCCCGTTGGAAGTGCGCCCCGGAGCGCTGCCAGGTTCCGGCCTGCACCACGCGTTGATATTTTCGCGCGGCCTCGATGAGGATGCTGCCCTCGTTGAGCGCCAAGCATACCGGTTTTTCGACGTACACGTCCTTGCCGGCCTTGCAGGCCTCTACAGCCATATATGTGTGCCAGTGGTCCGGCGTGGAAATGCAGACGGCATCCACGGAGCGATCCGCCAGGATCTCGCGGAAGTCACTGACCGTCTTTGGCGCCTGGCCGGCTTTCCGGGCGAGAGCGGCGGCTCGTTCCAGATTCGGTTGAAATACATCGCAGACGTAAGATGCCTGCGCGCCTTGCGCAATGGAGGCCTTGAGATTTTCGCTGCCCATCACGCCGGTCCCGATGAAGGCTACCGACAGGCGGTCGTTGGCCGCTCGAAGTAAGGGAGTCAGCGCGGCGGAGGCGGCAGCACCACCCGCCGCTCTCAACAACTCCCGGCGGCCATGATTCCGACTCAGATTCCAGTCCATCTTCGTACTCCTTGTCAATTATATTGATCGTGCCGAGTGGCATCGGACACGGCTTCGGATCGCGCGGCGCCTCAGGGGTTGGGCGTCACTCAGCTTGACAATTCGCAGCACCTGGCTGAATATGTTAGTTAGGTCTATTTCCTAACCATTAGATCACACGAACCGAGCCGATGCAAAGCAAAAATAAAGACGCACGGAAAGTTCGTTTTGCGGCCGGGACGTGCGATGTTGGCGACATCCACACTTCCGCGACAAACCGGTGAAAGAACGTAAGCCGTGAAAGCGGCACTGAGCCAAGTCACATGAATGAGAGAAGCTTGAACACTGCGCTCGCGGTATTGCTGTTGCACGGCGCGCTGGCCGGCGCGTGGGCGGAAACCCGCCCCGTGGAGGGCGTGGTTTTGAGCAACGATGCCTGGCCGCGGGCGACTCGTCTTGCGGAATGGACATCGGACGTCATTCGCATCTCCGGTCTGGAGAAGGCTTCCGAGTCGGCGCAAGGCAAGGCGTTCTTCGAGTGGCTCAGACTGTTCTCGCGGATGGCTGTGGGTGGCATGATCCAGGCGTATGAGGGCGCATACGGCAACGAAGTCTACGTGCTGGACGCGCACAAGCAACTTTTTGTCTATGGCTGGGGTTACTGCGACACAACCAGCCGGATCGCGGAAGCAGCATGGCAGGAATATAAGCGCGATCCACGCGCCGCCGAACGGGTTTGCGTACAACATGGCGACGGTGGGTATCACACCATGTTCCGTCTGCGGCTGGACGGCCGTTATGCGGCGTTCGACCCGCGCTATGGGTATTACCTGATCGAGCGCGACGCGCCGGATGCGCGGATTCTGGATTGGGCCGAGTTGAACGGGAAGTTCGATGCCAACCGGGGTTACCGATACCGAGCCCGGCCATTTTTCGAGATCGCAGGCACGGAGTGGGATCGCGCCCTCCAACTGCATCCGGCCTACTTCGAGAGCGAGGAGGCCTGGCGCACGGCCAAGGCACCGGCAGAACACGTCTTCGGCAACGGTTCGTACCGGATGGGCACGCCTCTGCACGACATGTCCTTCACGCTCAGACGCGGGATGATGATCGAAAGGTATTGGGACAATTCCGCGCGCAAGGTTTATGTGCCCGCCGGAGCACAGGCCAACCGCGAGTGGCCCTTCCTGGCAAGCGGCCGGTTCTACCGGGTCACCGATGCGTCGCACGGGGGAAACTGGCCCAAGTACGATCCCAACTACCAGCGGGCCCGGCCATATCTGACGACAGTGCCGGTGAACGCCTGTCCTTCTCGGATATTCGGTGGAGCCCGAGTTCTGTGTTTCATCAAGCGAATTCACCGCGGTCGCGGTGCCGGAGGCAGTGGCCAGCCCGTTGGTTTTGGCGGGTGTGGCGGATGGACGGACGCACCGGTAGCCCGCCAGCCAAAAAGTGATCCTGCGGTTCCGCTGTAACCGGACGCGGCAACTCCCTGCACAGCCAGCTATCACGCTGCCCGACGTTCGTACCGATGATGAAGACCGCCAACTTGCGGCAGCGCGACCACCTGCCCAAGGTCCGGCGGTTGCACCGACCGACTCGTCGGCGTGTCCTTCTCCAGCGAAAGGTGCGTCCGAGTCTCGTGATAATACGCCACAAATGATTTCAGGTGTCGATACAGACTGGCCTCGTTGAAAACGATCACGTGGTCGATGCACTCGCGCCGAATCGAACCGATCACGCGTTCGATGTAGGCCCGTTGCCAGGGGGAGCGCGGCGCCGAGAGCACTTCTTCGATGCCCAGATGCCCGACCTCCTTGGTGAAGTCGGCCCCGAAGATGCCATCCCGATCGCGCAGAAGATATCGCGGCACCTGCTCAAACGGGAAGGCCTCTCGCAGTTGCTGTCCGGTCCACTCGGCCGTCGGATGTGCGGTGACGTTGA